>Ga0210394_10005232_pt1 | contig 14632 bp, 14 predicted proteins | sample IncBWC12MmetaG_FD_160121 | JGI IMG/M metagenome (GOLD analysis project Ga0210394, IMG submission 160121) | Forest soil microbial communities from Barre Woods Harvard Forest LTER site, Petersham, Massachusetts, United States - Inc-BW-C-12-M | ecosystem: Environmental > Terrestrial > Soil >... | reverse complement strand
CACCTCGGCCGGCTCCCTCTATACGACGGTCAACAAATTGACCGAGGCGGCGAGCCCCTTCATCGGGGCGGCCTGCGCCGAATACCAGAACGGCAAGGCGGCGGCGGACGCCGTCACCGCCGCCGGCCTGGTGCCGCTCGCGACGACGTCCAAGGTGACCTCGATCGAGAGCTTCGGCGACGCGGCCTGCGGGTCTGGCTCCGGGCCGCCCGCGGGCGACCCCCTCTCAACCGCGATCTGGCTCGGCAAGCTCGCCGGCCAGCTCACCACGCTGACCACCCCGGCCAAATAACGGCTGCCGTCCAATCGCGCAGCACCGGAATTGACAGTGTGCCGCGATCATGCGCGGGACTATGATCCGCGACCGACGACCGGGCGCTGCTCACCATGAGTCGGTTCAGCTTCACGACTGGAAGCGCCCGATTGCCGATTCGATGGCAATCTTGGCGTGTCGTTACTAGAGTCGCAATCTACCGATAAAAATCCTGAATCGATTCAAGCGGCTGGAACTACGGTTGACGGATCGCTCCGCGAATGCGTTTATTCCCGCGCGTCCAGCGCTTCCTGGGGGTTACCGGAGTGCCGTATGGCGGATGAGTCCCCAAACGCCGCTGAACTGGTAAAGCTCCAGTTTCATTATATTAAGGGGCCTAACTATCGCGAGATCCCTTGCCATGGGGCGATTGGCGGCCTGACCGCGCAGGGGAAAGTTTGGGTAGTGTCCTAATTTGGGGAATTATGCACTTGACGTAGGAACCTCAACTGGTAGTATAACGGTCAGGAACGGAGCCTGACCATGAACGTCGATCTGACCGACCCGATTTTCAACAACGAAGACGCCGCCCGACGGCATTATGAGGCATCGCGCTGGCCGGATGGTCCGATCTGCCCGCATTGCGGCGTGATCGGCGAAGCGACCAAGTTGAAGGGCAAGAGCACCCGCCCAGGCGTCTACAACTGTCGCGCTTGCGATAAGCCGTTCACCGCGACAATCGGAACGATTTTCGAGCGGTCGCACATTCCGATGCACAAGTGGCTTCTGGCGATCCGCCTCATGTCATCGTCGAAGAAGGGCATGAGCGCGCATCAGCTTTGGCGGATGCTTGGTTTCGGCTCCTATCGCACGGCGTGGTTCATGATGCATCGCATCCGCGAAAGCATGCGGGAATTGCATCCCGAAGATGCCGGCCCGTTAGGTGGCGAAGGCAAAACGGTCGAAATCGACGAGACATTCGTGGGCGGATTGGAGAAGAACAAGCATCGCAGCAAGCGCCAGCATGTCGGAACGGGCGGAGCCGGCAAGGAAGCCGTATTCTCGCTGGTCGAGCGCGGCGGCAAGGTCCGGTCGCACCACGTCCCCACCGTGACAGCGGCGACGCTGCGCCCGCTCCTGACGGCGCAGGTTCATGAGGCAACCTTTGTCATGACCGACGAGGGGGCAAACGGCCAAGAGCCTAGGGCGCGGCTTTGAGAAGCACGGCATGGTCAACCACAGCATCGGCGAATACGTGCGCGGAGAGATCCATACCAACACAATCGAAGGGTACTTTTCGATCTTCAAGCGCGGCATCAACGGCGTGTATCATCACGTCAGCCAGCAGCACTTGAAGCGGTATCTCGCGGAGTTCGATTTCCGTTACAACGAGCGCATCGCTCTGGGAGTGACCGACTCAGAGCGCGCCGAAAAGCTGTTGCTCGGCACGGTCGGTAAACGGATGACCTATCAAGAAACTAACGGAGCCGGTGTCTAGGCAGCCGTCTAGGTATTATCGCGGGCGGGAGCTTTCCCCTTTGCCCGACGCGCCCGATCCGAGGCAATTGGCTTTCGACTTCGGGGGCGGCCCGGATGATGAGTAGCGTGCGGTTGCGGCGGCCTATTGAGCATGTGCTGCAATAACTCGTCGCTTCGCCGCGCCGTCTCTTCGGGGCTGTGTTGCTCGGGCTGTTGCTTCGGCGCCATGTGAGGGATGATACCATGAAAAACACCGTTCGCGTGAGACTCAAGCTGTTGAAGATAGCGAGAGCGCGCGACACGGATACGTGCATTTTTTGCGGCTCCAGCAACGTCACGAGAGAGCACGTATTCTCTCGATGGACACACAAATACATGCTTCCGAGAACAGGGAAAGCTACGTCGGTTATCGGCGTCCAATACGAAGATAGAATAGAGACTGCTGAATTCCTCATGTCGGGCGCAATGCGTGATTGGAAGATCAAGTGCGTGTGCGGGGGTGATTCCACCACCTGCAACAATGGATGGATGCGCGACCTAGAAGTCTCAGCCGCACCGATAATGACCCCGCTAATTCTTGAGCAACGCACAACCCTATCAGAATCTGATCAAAAGATCATTGCGACCTGGGCAATCCTTAAAGTAATGGTGGCCCACCATAAGATTGTCCACCACATGCGCCGCAAACAAATGCGCGCAGTGCCTGCGCCCACGAATGGATGGAGCGTTTGGATTGGCAATTACAAACGCGATGCATTGAAATTAGAATGGTGGTCACGACCGTTTCCGGTTCTTCCTGATACGGTTTACACGAAACGTCTTAGTAAGCAGGCCGCGCCAAACTGCATCGCCACCACACAGATCATAAAGAACCTCTTTATTCATGTTGTATATTGCCCGATGGAGGACTTCGGAACCCGTTGGCGGTTTGCCACGCCACAAGGCGGCCCACTCTCGGGGAACCTCCTGCGTATCTGGCCCCCGAGTGGCATCCGCTACCTGTGGCCGCAAAAAGCGCTCAGCGACCTCGACGCCAAGACGGCCGCCGACGCTGTTCTCGTCGGCGTTCTGCACATCGCTCGGATAATCAGGGAAGCCGCCTCTAGAATGCCGTGAGCGGGGCGCCCTCATCGCGCACCCGCCTTGCGCCGGCCTGTCGCCGACACACTACATCTTGACGATCCTACGTCAAGTGCATAAGTCCCCAAATTAGGACACTACCGGCAGGTGGTCAGGATTGCATCCTCTCCCCGGCGGTTGGAGTGCAGCGCATGCCCCAGCGGACCCTCGGCACATTGACGATCGGCCAGGCGCCGCGTCCCGATGTCGTCCCGATCATCGATCGCCATGTGCCCGCTGCGGTCCGCCGGGTCCATCGCGGCGTGCTCGACGGGTTGTCGCATTCCGAGATCGCTCAGCGCTACGCAGCCGAGCCTGGCGAACCGGCGCTGGTCACCCGGTTGCGGGATGGCTACGTGGTCGAGCTGTCGCGGCGTCGGATGCGCGACGGCGTGCAACGCTCGCTCGCCGCCCTCGAAGCCGAGGGCTGCGACGTCATCCTGTTGCTGTGCACCGGAACCTTCGACGGGCTCGCCTGCGACAAGGCCTGGCTCGTCGAGCCGGACCATATCATCCCAGCCATGGTCGCCGGCCTCATCGAGCACCGCCAACTCGGCATCATCGTGCCGATCGCCGGGCAGATCGAGTCCGAAAGCGGCAAATGGCGCACCCTCGCCCGACCGCCGCTCTTCACCACCGCCAGCCCCTACACGGACCCGCCCGACGCGGTGGGCGAGGCTGGCGCGGCCCTCAAATCACGGGGCGCCGAGGCGATCCTTTTGGACTGCATCGGCTTTACCGAACGCCATCGCGCGGCCCTGACCGGGCTCCTCCTCCCGGTCATCCTGTCGAACGCCGTCGTCGCCAAGGCGATCGGCGAACTGTTCGGGGGATGATGATCATGACCGACGAATTTGGTGCCTTCGTCCCGGGGCAGCAATTTCGCCTGGCGGGAAAACCGGGCGGGCCGCTCTCGGGCCTCACCTTCGCGGCGAAGGATCTGTTTGATGTCGCCGGCCACCCGACCGGCGGCGGCAACCCCGACTGGGCCCGCGCTCACCCGGTCCCGACCCGGCACGCCTGGGCGGTCGCGACATTGCTCGACGCCGGCGCCGAGCTGATCGGCAAGACCATCACCGACGAAGTTTCGCTCGGCATCCTCGGCGAGAACCCATTCGAGGGCACGCCCCAAAACCCGCGCGCGCCCGGCCATGTGCCGGGCGGCTCGTCGGCCGGCTCGGCGGCGGCCGTCGCGGCCGGCCTCTGCGACACCGCGCTCGGCACCGATACCGGCGGCTCGGTGCGGGTGCCGGCCAGCTTTTGCGGGATTTACGGGATCCGCCCGACGCATGGCCGGCTCGATTTGAGCGGCATGATGAGCCAGGCGCCGAGCTCCGACACGACCGGCTGGTTCGCCCGCGACGCCGCGACCTTCGCCCGGGTTTCGGCGGTCATGCTCGGCGACGCAATCCCCGACGCCCTGCCGACCCGCCTCGTTGTCGCGACCGACGCCTTCGCCCTCGCTGACCCGGAGACGTATGCGGCGCTTGAACCGATGGTTGCGCGGCTCGGCGCGCTCGTCGGCGAGGTGCGCGAAAGGGCGATGGCGCCGCCGGGGCTGGCCGCCTGGGCGCGGGCGCAGCGGACCTTGCAGCCCTATGAGGCGTGGCTGACCTTTCAGGAGTGGATCGACCGCACCAACCCGCGCTTCCAGTTCAGCGTCGCGCGCAACCTCGCTCTCGCCGCGGCGATCCCGGCCAGCGAACGCGCCTGGGCAGCGCTGGTGCGGGCGGAGGCGCGCGGGCATATGCGCCAGTTGCTGCCGCCGGGCACGATCCTCTGCCTGCCGACGACGCCGTTTCCGGCGCCCTTATGCGGCCAGCCGATCTCGGTCCTCGAGCCGCTGCGCGACCGCATCACCGCGCTCTGCAGCCATGGCGGCCTCACCGGCGTGCCGCAGGTGAGCCTCCCCGGCGCTTCGGTCGAGGGCCTCCCGGTCGGGCTGTCGATCCTCGGGGCACGCGGCAGCGATGCGCTGCTCGTCGCGGTCGCTCGCGCCATGGCCGGATAGGACGCAAAAGTTGTCATTGCGAGGAACGCAGCGACGACGCAATCTCGTGACCCGCTCCCGGCTGCGAGCAGAACAAATTGGGGGAGAGATGAACGCCAAGCAGATTTTACGCGCGCCACAGCGGCTCCGGATGCTTGCGGCAATGCTCGCGGGATTGCTGATCGCGGCATCCGTCGCATCGGCCCAGACCGCGCCGCCGGCGCCGAGTGGAGAGCCGATCACGATCGGCTTTTCGATGGCACTGACGGGTTCCCTTGCGGTCAACGGGAAGAGCGGCCTCTTGGCGATGCAGATCTGGGCCGAGGACACCAACACCAAAGGCGGGCTCCTCGGCCGCCCGGTCAAGCTGGTCTTTTACGACGACCAAACCAATTCGTCTCTGGTCCCCGGCATCTACACAAAGCTGCTCGACGTCGACAAGGTTGATCTCGTCGTGTCGGGATACGGCACCAATATAGCGGCGCCCGCGATGCCGGTGATCATCCAGCACAACAAGACCTTCATCGGGCTGTTCGCGCTCGACATCAACGAGGAGTTCAAATACCCCAGATACTTCTCGATGCTGCCGGTCGGCCCCGACCCGCGGCCGGCGATCTCGGAAGGCTTCTTCGACATCGTCAAGGCCAACAAGGAGAAGCTCGGACTGAAGACGATCGCGCTGGCGACCGGTGACGGCGAGGCGACGCGCAACGGCACCGACGGCGCCCGGGTCAATCTGAAAAAGGCCGGGCTCGAAATCGTCTACGACAAGAACTACCCGTTGGCGACGACCGATTTCACCCCGATCATCCGCGCGATCCAGGCGACCAACGCCGACGTCGTATTCATTTCCTCCTATCCGAACGACAGCGTCGGGATCATCCGCAGCGTCCACGAGCTCGGCCTCAACACCAAGGTGTTCGGCGGCAATTTGACCGGGCCGCAAAGCACCTCGATCAAAACCTCATTGGGGCCGATGCTCAACGGCATCATCACCTTCGACTGGTGGCTGCCGGCGCCGGCATTGCGCTTTCCCGGGGTCATGGAGTTCCTCGCCGATTACCAGAAACGCGCCGGCAAGGAGGGCGTCGATCCGCTCGGCTATTACCTGGGGCCCTGGGCCTATGCCCGCATGCAGGTGCTGGGTGACGCCATCCAGGGCACCAAGGGCCTCGATCAGGACAAGATCGCCGACTGGATCCGCACCCATACCTTCAAGACCGTGGTCGGCGACGTCGCCTTCGGCAACAAGGGCGAATGGACGAAATCGCGCATCCTGACCATTCAGTTCCAGAACATCGCCGGCACCAGCGTCGACGATTTCCGCGACGGCAAGGGCGAGACCGTCGTCTGGCCGCAGGAATACAAGGCCGGCGACGTGGTTCTGCCTTATTCCAGCGTCACGCACTGAAAGGAGGCACGGAGATTTGCTCTCCGGCATCGGTAGTGTCCTGGACACTACCCCGGCGTTCTGCGAATTGACAGGGCCGGCCGCCATCCTCATACTCCGCCGCTTTCCTGCCCGGTGCTTCGGGGGCTCGGCTCGGCCGGCCTGCCGCGGCGAGGAGAGCGGCGATGATGCGCAATCCCGGCATGACGAGCCGGATTAGGATGGCGGCCGGATTAGGGCCGCAGGCGGACCGGCGACGACGATAATTCGCGTCCGCCGTAGGTTTCCGCAATTCTATCGCGTCTATCGCGCAGGAGAAAACCCGTGATTACAGCTGTTATGCCGACCTATGGTCGGTGGGATGTCGCCGTCGAACGGGGCGAAGGCTGCTATCTCTACGCCACCGACGGCCGCAAGTTCCTCGATTTCACCAGCGGCATCGCCGTCACCTCGCTCGGCCATTGCCACCCCCACCTCATCGAGGCGGTCAGCGCCCAGGCGAAAAAGCTGTGGCACAGCTCGAACCTGTTCCAGATCCCCGGCCAGCAGAAGCTCGCCGAGCGGCTCGTCGCCAGCAGCTTCGCCGACACCGTGTTCTTCAACAATTCGGGGGCCGAGGCAGTCGAATTGTCATTGAAGGTCGCGCGCAAATACCAGAGCGAAACCGGGCATCCCGAGCGCTACCGGGTGATCGGCTGCCACGGCTCGTTCCACGGCCGCAGCTTTGCCACCCTCGCCGCGGCCGGGGCCGAGAACTACCTCAAGGGCTTCGGCCCGGTGATGGACGGGTTCGACCACGTCGCCTTCAACAATTTGAACGAGATGCGCGCCGCGGTCACCGATGAGACCGCGGCCATTCTCGTCGAGCCGGTGCAGGGCGAAGGCGGCGTGCGCGCCCCTTCCGCCGAGTATTTGAAGGGGCTGCGCGCGATTTGCGACGAATTCGGGCTCATGCTCGTGTTCGACGAGGTGCAGTGCGGCATGGGCCGGACGGGCAAGCTCTTCGCCCATGAATGGGCCGGCGTCAGCCCCGATGTGATGGCGGTCGCCAAGGCATTGGGCAACGGCTTTCCGATCGGCGCATGCCTGGCTACCGAGAAGGCCGCGATCGGCATGGTCGGCGGCAGCCACGGCTCGACCTTCGGGGGTAATCCGCTGGCGGTCGCGGCCGGCAACGCGGTCATGGATGTGATGCTCGAACCGGGCTTTTTCGAGCGCGTGCAGAAGGTCTCCCGGGTGCTGCAAGACCGGCTCCAAACCCTCGTTGGCGCCTATCCCAAGCTGTTCGCCGAGCTGCGCGGCTCCGGGCTCCTCGTCGGCATCCGGTGCCAGCAGGCAATGCCGGCCGGCGATTTCGTCGCGAGGCTCCGGGCGAACGGGCTCCTCTGCCTCACCGCCGGCGAGAATGTGCTGCGCATCCTGCCGCCGCTGATCGTCGGCGAACCCGAGATCGAGGAGGGGATCGGCATCCTCAACAAGGTGGCGAAGGAATGGCCCCAACCATGAGCCGGGCATCGTGAGAGCGGTAGCGCCCGGGGCGGCGCTCTTCGGTGGGCGGCGGGAAGCCCGCCCGCCCCGCCATTTCCTCGATATCGACCGCTACGAGACCGCGGATCTGAAGAGCATCCTCGATCTCGGCTTTGCCTATAAGAACGGCCGGCATGACCGGCCGCTCGAAGGCAAGACGCTGGCGATGATCTTCGAGAAACCGTCGACCCGCACCCGCGTGTCGTTCGAGGTGGCGATGCATCAGCTCGGCGGTTATGCGATCATTCTCGGCACGGCCGACAGCCAGCTCGGCCGCGGCGAGACCATCGCCGACACGGCGCGCGTCCTGTCGCGCTATGTCGACGCGATCATGATCCGCACCAACCATGCCGAGAAGCTCGACGATCTGGCGCGCTATGCCACCGTGCCGGTGATCAACGGCCTCACGGATTCCTCGCACCCCTGCCAGATCATGGCCGACGTCATGACCTTGCAGGAGAAGAAGGGGGCGGTCGGCGACACCGTCGTCGCCTGGAGCGGAGACGGGAGCAACGTCGCGGTCAGCCTCATCCATGCCGCAATCCGCTTCGGCTTCGACCTGCGGCTCGCCTGCCCCGAGCCCTTGAAGCCGCCGCAAGCGGTTCTCGATTGGGCCACAGCCGAGGGCGGGCGGGTGCGCCTCACCCTTGAGCCGGAGGAAGCCGTCGCCGGCGCCGATTGCGTCGTCACCGACACCTGGGTGTCGATGGGGGTCGAGGCGAGCGTCAACCGGCACAACCTCCTCGCCCCCTACCGGGTCGACGAGCGGCTGATGGCAAAAGCCAAGCCCGACGCCATATTCATGCACAGCCTCCCGGCGAAGCGGGGGGAGGAAGTGACCGCGGGGGTCATCGACGGCCCGCAATCGGTCGTCTGGGACGAGGCGGAAAACCGGCTACATGTCCAAAAGGGCATCCTGGCGTGGTGTCTGGCGTAAGGTATCTTCCCCTCTCCCGCAGCGCGGGAGAGGGTGGCGAGTTGCGCTAGCGGCGAGCCGGGTGAGGGTGGTCGCGCCCCATGAAGGACCCTCACCCTCCCGTCGCTTGGCGACGGACCCTCCCTCTCCCGCGGTTCGGGAGAGGAGTGATCAGTGCGGAGTTTGTGACATTGCCTCTTGAGTCCGACCCAACGCCCGACGATCTCGTCCAGCCTTTTCAAATCGACCCGTTTGCCTTACGCGGCCGCCTCGTTCGGCTCGGGCCGACGGTCGACCGCATCCTGTCGCAGCACGACTACCCCGAGCCGGTCGCCGCGGTCCTCGGCGAAGCGATTGTCCTCGCCGTGGTGCTCGCGGGCGCCCTCAAATACGACGGCATCTTCACGCTGCAGACCAAGAGCGACGGGCCGGTGCGCCTCATCGTCGCCGATGTGTCGACCGATGGCGCGGTGCGCGGTTATGCCCAATACGACAAGGAACGGCTCGATGGGCTGCGCGCGTGCCCCGGGCTGAGCTCTTCGGTGCCCGAGTTGATTGGCAAGGGCTATATCGCCTTCACCGTCGACCAGGGCGAGCATACCGAGCGCTATCAGGGCATCGTCGAATTGATCGGGGCGACCCTCGCCGAATGCGCCCGGCATTACTTCCGCCAATCCGAGCAGATCCAGGCCGGGATCAAACTGTCGGCGTCGCGCTCCGGGCCTAACGGCGCCTGGCGCGCCGGCGGGCTGATGCTGCAGCGGGTGCCGCCGGAGGGCGGCTACACGGTCATCGCCGACGATGTCGAAGATGGCTGGCGGCGCGCGATGGTGCTGATGAGCTCGGCGACCCCGGCCGAATTGGTCGATCCCCTGTTGTCGCCGCACCGGCTCCTCTTCCGCCTCTTTCACGACGAGGGCGTGCGGGTCTACGACACCCACCCGATCGAGGCGCGCTGCCGCTGTTCGAAGGAGCGCATCGGGCGGATCCTGCGCTCCTTCCCGGCGGACGACATCGAGGAGTTGCGCAAGGACGAGGTGATTACCGTCACCTGCGAATTCTGCAACACGAGCTACGATTTCGCCGGCAAGGATTTCGCACCGCTCGCCTCGGCATGAGCCCTAGAGGGGAGCCGGAGCCGAGCCCGGTTTCGCCCTGCCTCGGCATCTGCCTGATGGATCCGCGGACAGGGATGTGCCGGGGCTGTCTGCGCACGATTGAGGAAATCCGCGACTGGTACGAAGCGGACGCGGCCGACAAACGCGCGATCCTCGAGCGGCTCGCGGCGCGGCGCCGCGCGGCGACGGCCGGCCCGTGAGAGCCTATTGGCTGGGATTGGCGCTGCTACTCGCCGGCTGCGCCGCGACGGGAGGATGGAGCAAAACCGGCGCCGATTCGGCGGCTTCCGCCGCCCAATACGAGGATTGCCGCGCCGCGGCCGCGACCGCGGTCAAGCCTTCCGCCGATATCGATCAGGACATCCTCGCCACCCGCGGTAATGATGTGCAGCGCGCCGGCGGCGTTCGCGCCGAGGCGCAAAATATGCAGGAACACACCAGGGACCGGGCCGCGGCGATCGTCGCCGCCTGCATGAAGGCCAAGGGCTTCGCCGCGCCGCGCTGAACTAGCCGCGCACCACGAGGAGGAGCGCGCCGCCGGCACCCGCTGCCCAGCAGTAGATCGCGAATGGGACCAGCGCATCGTCGAAATTGTGCCGGCGGAAATGACGCATCAGGAACGCGACGCTGGCATAGGCGGTGACCCCGGCGACCACCCCGGCGACAATTGCCACCGCGCTCATCCCACCGCCGGGCAAGGCGAGGAGCTTGGGCACCTCCAACACCCCCGCCCCGGCGATGATGGGCGTCGCGATCAGGAACGAAAAATGCGCCGCCTCGGTATGATGGAGACCGGCGAAGAGCCCCCCAACCATCGCCGCCCCCGAACGTGAAATGCCGGGGATGAACGCCGTGCACTGCCAAATTCCGATCGCGAGCGCGCCGCGCCAGCCGAGGGCGGTGAGGCGCTGCTGACGGCCATCCTCCGATGCCCGGTCGCGCATCCGGTCGCCGACCAGCAAGAGAAACCCGTTGACGATCAGGAAAACCGCCGCAACGAGCGGCGAGGCAAAAAGGCCGCGCACCGCCTTTTCGAGGACAAAGCCGATGACGACAGCCGGCAGCGTGGCGATGATGATGAGCCAGAGCAGCCGCCTGGCGTCGGCTGCCGACCGGCTGCTCTGCCCGCCAAGGCCGGTCATTCCCTGCGCCAGGAACAGCCAGTCGCGCCAGAAATAGAAGAAGAGCGCCGCGGCGGTGCCGAGATGTAAGACGACGATGAACGGCAGAAAGGCGGGCGAGTGCTGGTCGATCGGCCAGCCGAGCAAGGACGGCACGATGACGGCGTGGCCGAGGCTGCTGATCGGGAACAACTCGGTGACGCCTTGCAGGACGGCAATGGCGAGTGCGTAGAACGCGGAGATCATGACCTCGTCGGGGGCTGCCGATGTCGGCAGCGCCTGCCGAGCCAGGGCGCGGCGTAGCCGACCGGCGGGCCGCCTGTCAATGCCGCTTCTACACCCGACCGTCATCCCGGCGAAGGCCGGGACCCATCCTTCCGGCGCAAGGTGTCGGGGGGTTGGCTTCGGCGCTTCGGGCCCCTCTTTCAGGATCGTGCTTGCGGCACGATGGGTCCCGGCTTTCGCCGGGACGACGCGCTGTAAGCGGGTCGGTTGACACCGCCGGGGCGGCTCGCTCATGGTGCCGGGGCCGCGTTCAGTGCACCGGACGGAGCTGATGACCCAATCCGATCTCGCCGCCACAGTCGACTCCGCCTGGGAGGCTCGCGAATCGATTTCGCCCTCGACCAGAGGCGCTTGGCGCGATGCCGTCGAAGCCGCGCTCGACGGGCTCGACGACGGCAGCCTGCGCGTTGCCGAGCCCAGATCGGGGGGCGGCTGGCAGGTCCATCAATGGCTCAAAAAGGCGGTGCTCTTGTCGTTCCGCCTCAACGACATGGTCGAGATCCCGGGCGGGCCGGTCGATCCCGATCGCGGCCCCGCCAAATGGTGGGACAAGGTGCCATCCAAATTCGCCGGCTGGTCGTCCAACCGCTTCCGCGATTCCGGCTTCCGCGCCGTACCTGGCGCGATCGTGCGGCGCTCGGCCTATATCGCGCCGAACGTCGTCCTGATGCCGAGCTTCGTCAATGTCGGCGCCTATGTCGGCAGCGGCACGATGGTCGATACCTGGGCGACGGTCGGCTCCTGCGCGCAGATCGGCAAAAACTGCCACCTTTCCGGCGGGGTCGGGATCGGCGGCGTGTTGGAGCCGCTGCAGGCCGAGCCGGTAATCATCGAGGACGACTGCTTCATCGGCGCGCGCAGCGAAGTCGTCGAGGGCGTCATCGTCGAGCAGGGCGCGGTCCTTGCAATGGGCACCTTCATCAGCTCGACGACCAAGATCGTCAACCGCGACACCGGCGAAGTGCATATGGGCCGCGTGCCGGCCTATTCGGTGGTGGTGCCGGGTTCGCTCCCGGGCCGGGCGCTGCCCGACGGCAGCCCGGGTCCAAGCCTCTATTGCGCGGTCATCGTCAAGCGGGTCGACGCCCAGACCCGTGCCAAGACCGCGATCAACGAGCTCTTGCGCCTGTGAGCGAGGTTTTGCCCGGCAAGGGCAACTGGGCGATCGATCCGGTCGATCTCGCCGCCGAGCTGATCCGCCGGCCGAGCGTGACGCCAAAGGACGAGGGCGCGCTCGATTTTGTCGCCTCGCGCCTCGAACGCCTGGGCTTTGTCTGTCATCGCCTGGTGTTCGACGACCCCGGCCCGGACGGCGCAGCGAGTGCGCCGATCGCCAACCTCTACGCTCGCCTCGGCACCGGGCGGCCTAATTTGTGCTTTGCCGGGCATACCGATGTGGTGCCGCCCGGGCCAGCCGAGGCCTGGTCGTTCGAGCCGTTCGCGGCGAGCCTTTCGGATGGCGCGCTGTGCGGTCGGGGTGCGGTTGACATGAAAGGGGCGATCGCCGCCTTCATCGCCGCCGCCGAGCGGTTTCTCCGAGCGCGCGGCGACGATTTCCAGGGATCGATCAGCCTCCTCATCACCGGCGACGAGGAAGGGATCGCGGTCAACGGCACTAAGAAGGTGCTGGCCTGGCTGAAGGAGCGGGGCGAAATCCTCGATGCCTGCGTCGTCGGCGAGCCGACGTCGGCCGCGGCGCTCGGCGACATGATCAAGATCGGGCGGCGCGGCAGCATGACCGGCCGGCTCACCGTCGAGGGCGTGCAGGGCCATGTCGCCTATCCGCATCTGACCGACAATGCGGCGCACCGCGTTATCGCGTTGTTAGAGGCCCTGACCTCGAGCCCGCTCGATCCCGGCACCGAGCATTTTCAGGCCTCCAGCCTCCAGGTGACAACGATCGATATCGGCAATCCCGCGACCAATGTCGTCCCCGGTCTGGCGCACGCCACCTTCAATATCCGGTTCAACGACCGATGGACGAGCGAGAGGCTCAAATCCTGGGCCGCCGACAGACTCGCGGCGGTCGGCGGCCGCTACCGGCTCCTCTGGGAAGTGAGCGGCGAATCCTTTCTGGTGCCGCCCGGCCCGGTCAGCGAATGCCTCAGCGCGGCGATCGGCGCGATCACCGGCCGAGTCCCCGAGCTCAGCACCACCGGCGGCACTTCCGACGCGCGCTTCATCCACGCGCATTGCCCGGTTGCCGAATTTGGTCTCGTGGGCCTGACGATGCACAAGGCCGACGAGCGCGTCCTAATCGCCGACATCGCCCAGCTGACCGCGATCTACGAGGGTTTTCTCGAGCGATTTTTTGGACAGGCATGACGACGGTCTCTGCCTGGACCGAGGTACAGTTGGCGGTTGGCGGCGCGCTGCGGCTCGCTGTCGGCGACCGCCGCGGGCTCGGGGTTTTCGATGCGTCGATCGAGGGGTTCTGGCGCTCGTTTCGTGCCGGGCTGATCTGCTACCCGCTCTACCTCCTGCTCGTCGTCTTTCGCGTTGCCGATGGGCAATGGGAGATATCGGGGGCCGTGCCGATCCTCATCACGGAAACCATCGCCTATGTGATCTCCTGGGTGGCTTTTCCGCTATTGATCCTGCCGGTGGCTCGCCAGCTGAAACGCGACGACCGGTTTCTGTCGTTCATGGTCGCCTACAACTGGTCGCAGATCCCGCAGACGGCGTTATTCGTGCTGGTCGGGCTGGACGGCGCGACCGGCCTTCTGCCGTCGTCGGGCCTGCATTTCGCCGGGTTGCTCGCGGCCATCGCGGCGTTCGTCTACGAGTGGTACATCGCCCGGATCGCGCTCACGGTCACCGGCGCGCAGGCGACGCTCGTCGTCATCATCGATCTCGTGCTGTCGACGATTCTGGGCCGCATCGCGCAGGCGCTCTACTGAAGATCGCGCAAGCGCTCTACTGAAGCGGGTCGTAGCGAACGAGGACGAGGGTGAGCCCTGATGCCGGCGCGGTCGGTCCGCCGGCACGGCGATCGCGGGCGGCGAGCGCAGCTGCAACATCCTCGGGCTGCCAGCGCCCGAGCCCGACCAGCTTCAGCGTGCCCACCATGTTGCGCACTTGATGGTGGAGGAACGAGCGCGCCCCCGCCCTGATATGGATCTCCTCGCCCTCCGCCAAGAGATCGAGCGCGTCGAGCGTCTTCACCGGCGATTTCGCCTGGCACAAGGAGTCGCGGAAGGTCGAGAAATCGTGATGCCCGACGAGGTGATGGGCGCCCTCCCGCATCGCCGCCAGATCGAGCGGCGCGACGACGTGCCACACCCGTCCGCGCTCGAGCGCGGGCGGCGCCCGGCGGTTGAGGATGCGGTAGAGGTAGTGGCGCGCGGTCGCCGAATGCCTTGCATCGAACTCCTGCGACACCTTTTCGACCGCGAGCACGCTGACCCGGTGCGGGCGCAGATGGTGGTTGACTG
>Ga0210394_10005230_pt1 | contig 14635 bp, 11 predicted proteins | sample IncBWC12MmetaG_FD_160121 | JGI IMG/M metagenome (GOLD analysis project Ga0210394, IMG submission 160121) | Forest soil microbial communities from Barre Woods Harvard Forest LTER site, Petersham, Massachusetts, United States - Inc-BW-C-12-M | ecosystem: Environmental > Terrestrial > Soil >... | reverse complement strand
CGCTTCCTGGCCGAGCGACAGGTGGCTCGTCCCCTTGACCAGGTTTTGCAGGAACAGATCGAAGGCGCGCTGCTCGGCCTCGCGGATCTCGACCTGGACGCGATACAGGCGAAGCCGCGTCTCCTCGCCGATATCGTCATTGAGGCTCGTCTTCGACGCGAGCGCGCGATCCTCGACAGTGGCCATGGAATATCCTCGGAATGCCCAAAATAGCTTTGGGGCGGGGGCAACTTAGCGCCACTTGCGAAGGCGAGGCAATGTCACTGGTAGGCGGTTTGGGTGGGCGGCTTGCGTGGGACCGGATAAGTTCCTAATTGACGCTGACGGGAGATTTCGATGAGCCAACAATCCCTGGAATCGCGGAAACCCCACGACTTCGTTCATCGCTTGTTCGGCGGGCCGCCGCTGGCGGTGATCGGGCGATTGATCCTGCTGTCGATCCTGGTCGGCGTCATCCTGGCGGCGGTCGGGCTCGACCCTTGGAATATCATCGACTCGGTCCGCCGGCTGATGCTGCACATCTGGAACATGGGTTTCGATGCGGTGCGCTGGCTCTGGCAGTATTTCCTGCTCGGCGCCGTGATCGTGCTGCCGATCTGGTTCCTGGTGCGGCTGGCCAAGGCGCCGCGCGGGCAATAAAAGCCGGGTGGCCCAAGGCCGCCCGCATACGTCTTTTTGATCAGCGAAATCTCAAAGGCGATGCCCGGCGCAAGGCCGGGCATCCGATCAATCTTCGATCTGAGGTCCGCCGGGCGGCATCGGCGCGTCGCCCTCATTGGACATGGAATGATCGCGCGGCCCGCGATGACGCCGGCGCCGGCGATGCAGCGGGAAGCGATCCGGCGAACCGTCATAGCCATTCTGGCCGCCTTGCTGCCCATTCGGGCCGTTCGGCCCATTAGGTCCTTGGGGCCCTTGCCCCTGTTGCGGCGACGGCTGCGGCTGGCCGCCGGTGATGAAGGACGGCAGCCGTTCGACGTCTTCGTCGTTGGTCGGCTGGAAGTGTTGTTGCCGGGGCTGGTAATGCGGCTGCTGCTGCGGATATTGCTGCGGCTGCTGGTGCGGCTGTTGGTTGTGCTGTGGTTGCGGTTGCTGAGGCTGCTGGTGCTGCTGCGGCGGCTGTTGCTCGCGCTGATAGTAGGGCTGCTGCTGCGGCGCGAACGGCTCGCCGCTCATGGGCGGCTGGTCATTGTCGCCGTCGTCAAACGAGTCGTCGGAGTCATTGCCGCCTTGCTGCGGCTGCTGCTGATAGAACGAAGGCTGGGTCTGCCTAAAGTGTTCCTGCGCGGCGGCGATCAGGCGGAAATAATGCTCGGCGTGCTGGTAGTAGTTTTCTGCCGCGATCGGATCGCCGGAGCTTTGCGCATCGCGGGCCAGCTGCAGGTATTTCTCGGCAATGTGAGAGGCATTGCCCCTGATCTTCAGGTCCGGTCCATTGGACTCGTACATGCGCGACAATGGATTTTGGTGATGGTGATGATGATGACCACCGCCACCACCACCTTTACCGCGGTTGCGACCCCGCATGCGCTTGTTCTGACCGTTTCTCATGACTTGCTGTTCCGCCAACCCCCGTTTGCGGCGGCGCTGATGCCGCCGTTTCTTTTCATAGACTCACTGTTCTCAGGCTTACCGTTCTCACCATGCGTCACTCAATGCTGCCGGCTCACAGCAGTGAACCGCCGGCAAATGCATCCGATTAATCCTCAACGCATCCTCAGCAATCGCAGCCCTCACCCTCGGCTTGACCGCGGTTTTGCAAACCCCCGTTATGCGCGCGACTGCTCCGTACAAATGCGCGCCAACCGATGAACGTCTCGGTATGAATGGTGGCGATCCCGTCTGCCGTCTGTTCCGGCTTTCGCTTTCCGGCTTTCGCTCTTTGCTGGGCCTGCGCTGCCAACCTCTGGGAGCCGAACTCTTAAAAAGCCTGCTCCGGGCATTCGAGGCGGCGCGGCGCCATCATCTCGGGCCGATTCCGTGGCCGCAAGCTAGTCGGTTCCGGCCGATATTCCAAGTGCTTTTTTGCCGGGGTCAAAGCGCTTTTTTGCCGGGGTCCAATGCTTCGCGCTCATGCCCGTTTCCATGCAACGAGGGCGCGTGGCGTCCCATTAAGGTCGGGCTGCGGCGGTGACGGCGCAAGCCCCACCGCAGCAAATAAATGAGCCACAGGTTCCGCCTGGCCGATGCCAAGCTCGACGACCAAAACCCCGCCGGGCGTGAGCAGGGCGGGCGCTGCCGCGGCGATGGCGCGATAGAAGTCGAGCCCGTCGGTTCCGCCATCGAGCGCGAGATGCGGATCGAAATCGCGCACGTCTGGCGCGAGCGCGGCGATGTCGCCGGAGGCGATGTAAGGCGGATTGGACACGATCGCGTCGAACGGTGCGCGCAACGCCGCCGCCATGTCGCAGGCGACGAATCTTACCCGCGTCTGGGCGAGACGGTGGGCATTGTCGCGCGCCACCACCAGCGCCTTGGTACTCGCGTCGGTCCCGACGCCGAAAGCGTTCGGCAGCTCGGACAAGAGCGCCAGAATGAGCGCGCCGCTGCCGGTGCCGAGGTCGGCAATGTGCAGTTTTCGCGTGCGCGGGCCATCCATGTCGAGCGCTGCGAGCGCAGCCTCGACGACAGTTTCCGTTTCCGACCGCGGCACCAGTGTCGCGGCATCGACGCGCAATGGCAGGCTCCAGAATTCCTTGTATCCGACAATGCGCGCGACCGGCTCGCCGGCGAGGCGACGGTTCGCCAAAGCGGCGATGGCGTTTTCCTCATCCGCGCCAAGCCTGCGCGTGGCAGCGGCGGCGAGCGCCGCATGATCGAGGCTAAGCGCGTGGCCGACGAGGATACGTGCGTCGAGGTCGGGCGTGTCGAGGCCTGCGGCGTGAAATTTTGCCGCCAGCGCGCGGCGCGCCGCGGCAACAGTGCGCGTATCCGTGCCGTCGGATTTTATAAAAGTAGCGGCGGCATCGACGACTGGCATCAATTCACATCCTCGGCCGCGAGCAGCGCCGCCTGGTTCTCGGCGACAAGCGCATCGATGATTTCACCCAGCGCTTCGCCTTCGAGAATCTGCGGCAGCTTGTAGAGCGTGAGATTGATGCGGTGGTCCGACACGCGCGCTTGCGGATAATTGTAGGTGCGGATGCGCTCGGAGCGATCGCCGGTGCCGACTTGGCCGCGCCGTTCGGCGGCGCGCGCGGCGTCCTGCTTCTGCCGCTCGAAATCGTAGAGCCGCGTGCGCAGCACGGCCATGGCCTTGGCGCGGTTGCGGTGCTGCGAGCGGTCCTCTTGCATCGTCACCACGATGCCTGAGGGAATATGCGTCACCCGCACCGCCGACTCGGTCTTGTTGACGTGCTGGCCGCCGGCGCCGCTCGAACGCAGCGTGTCGATCTTGAGATCGGCGTCGTTGATGGCGATGTCGAGGTCCTGCGCTTCGGGCAGGACCGCGACGGTCGCCGCCGAAGTGTGGATACGGCCGGATGCTTCCGTGTCGGGCACGCGCTGCACGCGGTGCACGCCGGATTCGAATTTGAGCTTGGCGAAGGCGCCGCGGCCGCGGATTTCGGCGATGATTTCCTTGTAGCCGCCCATCGAGCCTTCGCTCGCGGTCACGATCTCGACCTTCCAGCCTTGGCTGGTGGCGTAGCGCTCGTACATGCGGAACAGGTTGCCGGCAAACAACGCCGCCTCGTCGCCGCCGGTGCCGGCGCGGATTTCGAGAATGACATTGCGCTCGTCCATCGCATCCTTGGGGATCAGCGCGACGCGCAGTTCCTCCTCGAGCGCCGTGCGTCGGGCCTCTAGCCCGGGCCGCTCAGACTCGGCGATAGAGCGCATCTCGGCGTCGGTCGACGGGTCCTCAATCAGGCTTGCCAGCCCGTCGAGTTCGCGCTGCGCGTCGCGATACGCCTTCACCGCCTCGACCACCGGGGCAAGCTCGGCAAACTCGCGCGACAGCTTCACATAGGTCTCTGGCGGCAGCGGCGCCGTGAGGTCGCGTTCGAGCGCGGCATGGCGGGTGACGAGCGCAGTGAGCTTCTGGTCGGGCAGCATTTTTAGAATTCTTGTTTGAGCATGATCTTATCCGAAAACCGGTTGCCACTTTTCGGGATCATGCTCTAAATCTGCAGCGCTTCGCGGGCGGCGAAAGCTTTCAGCTGCTCGCGGATCGGGGCGCCGCCATTGAGCTTGTCGATGAGGGGGCGAAGAAACGCCGTCGCCTTGCGGCAGTCAAGATCGAGCAGCAAGGCTTTGACCGGGCCCACCGCGGACGGCGTCAGCGAAAACGAGCGATAGCCGATGGCCGCCAGCGCCAGCGCGCCGATCGGCTGCGAGGCGAGTTCGCCGCACAATGTCACCGGCTTTTTGTGCTCGCGGGCTTTGTCGGCGATATCCCTGAGCGCGCGGAGCACCGGCGCCGACAATGCATCGAACCGGCCGGAAACCCGCGGATTGCCGCGATCGACCGCATAGAGGAATTGCACCAGGTCGTTCGAGCCGACCGAAAGGAAGTCGACTCGTTCGAGCAGCTCGTCGAGCTGATAGAGCAGGGAGGGCACCTCGACCATGCTGCCAACCTCGACCTCGTCGGGCAGCTTGTGGCCGTGACGGCGCAGGTGCGTGAGCTCCTTCTCGACCAATTCCTTGGCCTGGTCGAATTCATCGACGGTGGCGATCATCGGGAACATGATTTTGAGCGCGCGGCTGCCGGCGGCGCGTAAGAGCGCGCGTATCTGGGTGCGCAGCAGTCCCGGCCGGTCGAGCCCGAGCCGGATGGCGCGCCAGCCGAGCGCCGGGTTCTCTTCCTCGACATTGCGCATGTAGGGCAGCACCTTGTCGCCGCCGATGTCGAGCGTGCGGAACGTCACCGGCTTGTCGCCGGCGGCTTCGAGCACCGCGCGGTACAGCGTGTACTGCTCGCTGGTGCGCGGAAAGTTCGGCGCCACCATGAACTGCAATTCGGTGCGGAACAGGCCGATACCGGCGGCGCCGGTGTCGGCGATATGCGGCAGGTCGACGCTCAGTCCGGCGTTGAGCATCAAGGTAAACTCTTGACCGTCCTTGGTGACGCATGGCTTGTCGCGTAGCGCCAGATATTGCTGCTGGCGCCGCGCGCCGAGCCGCACCCGTTCCGCGTAGGCCGCTTCCATGTCCGGCAGCGGCCGCACGTGCAGATCGCCGACCGAGCCATCGACGATGATGGCGTCGCCCGGATCGACGACGCCGGTGGCGTTATCGACATCGCCGACCGCCGGGATACCAAGCGCGCGGGCGACGATCGCGACATGGGATTGCGGACCGCCTTCCTCCAGCACCAGGCCGCGCAGCCGCTTCCTGTCGTAGTCGAGCAGCGCCGCCGGGCCCATGGAACGGGCGACCAGGATCGCGTTCTCCGGCAGGCTTTCGCGCGACGGCGCGTGGTCGCGGCCGGTGAGCTGGCGCATCAGCCGGTTGGCGAGATCGTCAAGATCGTGCAGGCGCTCGCGCAGGAACGGATCGGTCTGCCGCAGCATGCGGGCGCGGGTGTCGGACTGCACGCGTTCGACGGCGGCCTCCGCGGTGAGGCCCGTCATCACCGCTTCCTCGAGCTTGTGCACCCAGCCGCGGTCATAGGCGAACATGCGATAGGCTTCGAGAATGTCGCGGTGCTCGCCGCCTTCGACCACGTCGCCGTGTTCGAGCAATTCGTCGAGATTAGCGCGCAGCGTCTCGACCGCAGCTTGGAGATGCTTCAATTCCTTTGGGATGTCGTCGGCGATGAAATTGGTGACGACGACGCGCGGCTCGTGCAGCACGACGTGCCCCAATGCGATGCCATCGCTCAAGGCGGAACCTTTGACGTGGACCGTGCGCCGCGCCGCCGGCTCGGCGCCGGGCAGCGCCAGCGCCGAGAGCTCGCCAGAGGCGATCATCTCGGCCAGCACCATGGCGGTGGTCTGCAGCGCTTCGACTTCTTCTTCCGAATAGGTGCGCCGCGCCCGGTTCTGCACCACCAGCACGCCGAGCGTGTTGCCGGCACGCAGCACCGGCACGCCGAGGAAGGAGTGATAGATTTCTTCGCCGGTCTCCGGCCGGAAGGAGAAGGCCGGATGCGCTTGCGCGTTCGAAAGGTTGATGGCGCTGGCCTGGCTAGAGACCAGGCCGACCAGGCCCTCGTCCGAACGCAGCACCGTCTGGTGCACGGCGTCGCGCTTCAGGCCTTCGGTGGCGTAGAGCTCCAGCGTGGAATCGACGCGCAGCACATAGACGGAGCACACCTCCGCAACCATGTTGGCGGCGATCAGCACCACGATCTTGTCAAGGCGTTCCTGCGCGCTGACCGGCTCCGCCATCACTTCGCGAAGCCGGCGTAACAGCACGCGCGGACCGCCGAGTGCGCCACGCATGGGTCCCTCGGGCTATGCTTTGACCGAACGCAGCCCGCGTCGCGCCGGTCCTATTCAAAGAGAAGTCCGCCCGGGTCCCAGTCCCGCGGCGACCATCCTCCCGCCTATATCGAATGCGGTATGCAAACCGCAAGCCAGAGACGGCGATATGACGGCGGCGAATTTTGTGCGCCGCAACCAAAAACCCTGAAAAATGCCGTTTATGGCGCCGTTTTATCGAGGCCGTAGAGCGAATGCAGCGTGCGTACCGCGAGCTCCGTAAACGCCGCGTCAATCAGCAGCGAAAACTTGATCTCCGAGGTGGTGATGGCGCGGATATTGATCGAGCGCTCGGCCAGTGCGCTGAACGCCTGCGCGGCGACGCCGGCGTGGCTGCGCATGCCGATGCCGATGACGGAGATTTTGGCGACGTCCGTGGCGCCGTCGAGCCGCGCATAGCCGATGGCCCCTTTGGCCTTGGCGATGGTGTCCAGCGAGCGCTGATAGTCCGCTGCCGGCACCGTGAACGTCAGGTCGGTGGTTTTGCCGTCGGCCGAGACGTTCTGGACGATCATGTCGACATTGATGTTGGCTTCCGAGAGCGGACCGAAAATCGCCGCGGCCACGCCCGGCTTGTCCTGCACCTGACGGATGGAAATTTGCGCCTCGTCGCGCGAGAAGGCGATGCCGGTGACGGTTTGCTGTTCCACGATCTCGTCCTCTTCGCAGATGAAGGTTCCGGGCGGATTCTTGTGCGGGTCGATGTCCTCGGGCCGGTCGAAGCTCGAACGCACGAAGATGCGCACATTGTGCACCATGCCGAGCTCGACCGAGCGCACCTGCATCACCTTGGCGCCGAGCGAAGCGAGCTCCAGCATTTCCTCGTAGGCGATCTTGTCGAGCCGTTGCGCCCGCGGCACGACGCGGGGGTCAGTGGTGTAGACGCCGTCGACGTCGGTGTAGATGTCGCAGCGGTCGGCGCGGATTGCGGCCGCGATTGCGACGGCCGAAGTGTCCGATCCGCCGCGGCCAAGCGTGGTGATGCGGCCTGTGTCCTTGTGCAGGCCCTGGAAGCCGGCGATGACCGCGACTTCCTTGCGTTCCTTGAAACGCTTGATCAGTTCGGCGCCATCGATGTCGACAATGCGCGCCGAGCCGTGCACGTTCGAGGTCAGGATCGGAATCTGCCAGCCCTGCCATGAGCGCGCGTTGACATCGAGGTCCTGCAGCACGATCGCGAGCAGGCCGGCCGTCACCTCTTCGCCGGTGGCGACCACGGCGTCGTATTCCCGCGCGTCGAAGATGTGGCGCTCCTTCAGCGCCTCTTCGCACCAGGCAATGAGCTGATTGGTCGTGCCGGCCATGGCCGAGACCACGACGGCGACCTCATGGCCGGCGTCGACCTCGCGCTTGACGTGGCGCGCGACGTTGCGGATGCGGTCGATATCGGCGACCGACGTTCCGCCGAATTTCATCACCAGACGGGCCATAACTTCAGTTCGCAGCCTTCAAAGACGGACGCGCCTGCGGCGCTGGCGCATACATACCGGCGGGGTCAGGCGGCTGCAACCTGACCCCGCTTTGCGCCGTGCGCGCGCCGGACGCGCTTAATTCTTGACGTATTCCTTGACGTCGGTGTCGGCGGTGAAACCGCCGAACACATGGCCGTCCTTATCGACGGTGACCCCTTCCGGCATTTCCATCTTGGGATCCGGCGCGGCGATAAAGGCCGTCACTATGCCGTCCTTGACGCTGCCGATGCGGATGCCCTGACGGAACGGCGCGTTCACTTTGTCGCTCGATTGCGAGTCGGCGACATAGAGGACGTCGTCGCGGATATAGACGCCGCTCGGCCGGCCGAATTGCTTCCACTCGGCGATGAACTTTCCATCCTGATCGAAGATCTGGACACGATTGTTCGACCGGTCGGCGACGTAAAGCCGGCCCGCCGAATCCATGGCGAGCCCATGGGTGACGTTGAACTCGCCCTGTCCCGAACCGTGCTGGCCCCAGGTCTTGATGAATTTGCCGTCGCTCGAATATTTGACGATGCGGTCGTTGGTCTTGTCGCCGTGGCCGTCGGCGATGAAGATGTCGCCGTTTGGCGCGACCACGACGTCGGACGGGCCGTTGAGCTCGTTATCGCCATTGCCGGCGACGCCCGGCTTGCCGATCGTCATCAGCACCCGCCCATCGGGACTGAACTTTATCGCCGTTTCGCCGCGGCCATTGCCGGCCTGGCCGTCGGTGACCCAGACATTGCCGTCGCTGTCGGTGCCGAGGCCATGCGGCCAGTTGATCAACTGCGAACCGAAGCTCACCACCTGCCGGCCGGTGGCGTCGAATTTCTGGATCGGCGCAATGCTCGAGCCGACGCAGGTTTTGCCGCCGCAGCGGTCGTAGACCCAGAGGCTGGTGCCGTCGCGGTCGATATCGACGCCGATCGCCTGGCCCCACGTCCGGCCTTCCGGCAGCTTCGCCCAATGTTCGACGACGTGATACGGATTCGGCGCGCTGTTTGGATCGTCGGCTTGGACCTGGCTGACGGACAGTGTCATGGCGCCAAAAACGGCCGTGCCGACGAGGCCGACACACAGCATAACTCCCACGCGGTCATGCATGGCGATTCCCTCCCTTAATTTCCTCGCTGTACTGCGACAGCTCAATGCAAACGTGCGCTTTTTCGCGCGCCGTCGCAAGCGGCCGCCGCCGCGGCGCCCCCGAATTGTCACGTCGTATTGGGCCGTGATACAGACAGCCGAAATTACGATAGCAATTGACGATCGAGAGACGCTGCGTCGTTGCGTTGTGTGGGGGTGTGAAATGCCGGCCGTGATTGATCCCGTCAGCGGGCTCGAGCTTTACGAGCTCAGCCATCGCTGGGGCATGTATACGCCGATCTTCCCGGGCTACGAGGAGATCAAGCTCGAACGCATCACCCATCATGCCAAGCAAGGCGTGATGACGCACAAGATCACCACGATCTTTCATACTTCGACGCATCTGAACGCGCCGATCCATCTCGTGCCCGGCGCGCCGGCGGTCGGCGATCTCGAGCTGCAAAAGTTTTTCGGCACCGGCGTCGTGCTGTCGCTTGCCAAAAAGAAGTGGGGTCTGATCGAGCCGTCCGATCTGGAGCGCGCCAAGCCTGCGATCAAGGCCGGCGATATCGTGCTCATCAACACCGGCTGGCATCGCAAATACGCCGACAGCAAGGAATATTTCGGCTACGCGCCGGGCTTGAGCAAGCACGCGGCGGAGTGGCTGGTCAAAAAGCGCGTAAAACTCGTCGGCATCGACACCGCATGCGTCGATCATCCGCTGGCGACGTCGCTTGGGCCGCATCGCAACGGTCCGCAGATCAAATATCTGCTCCCCGAATACAAGGAAGCCACCGGCCGCGAGGCGATCAAGGATTTCCCGGAATGGAATGCGGCCCATCGCACGCTGCTCGAAGCCGGCATTCCGACGATCGAAAATGTCGGCGGCGATATCGATGCACTCAGCGGCAAGCGCTGCACCTTCCAGGGCTTTCCGTGGAAATGGCATGAGGGCGATGCCTGCGTGATCCGGCTGGTCGCCATGCTCGATCCGAAGGGCGCGTGCCGGCTGGAGCGCGGCGCGGGGCGCAAGGCAGCGGCGGCAAAAAAATCACCCGCTATCAAATCGTCGCGCGGCGCCGGCAGTTTGCAATTCTTCAATCTCAGTCATCCCTGGGGCCACGGCATGCCGCAATGGCCGTCGCGCGCCAATCTCAACGTCCGAGTCGTGGAATTTCACGCCAAGGACGGCCTCCTGGTGCAGCAATTCGAAGGCATCATGCATCGCGGCACCCACATGGATGCGCCGATCCATGTGGCGGAGAACACCCCGACGCTGACCGGCTATCCGCTGTGGCGCTTCTTCGGCACCGGCGTCGCGGTTTCGATCCCGAAGGGCAAGTGGGGCGTGGTCACGCCGAAGGATCTGGAGCGCGCAGAGCCGAAAATCCAGAAGAACGACATCGTGATGATCAACACGGGAAGCCACAGGAACTACGGCGACAATCCCGATTACTTCGCCTATTCGCCCGGCCTCTACAAAGAAGCGGCGGAATGGCTGGTGGAACGCGGCGTAAAGCTCGTCGGCATCGACGTGCAGGCGCTCGATCATCCGCTGGGCACCTTCCTCGGCCCGCACGGCCCAGGACCGGCGCAGCCGCACCTCGACGTCGAATACAAGGCGGAGACCGGCCGTCACATCATCGAAGATTTTCCGTACTGGGAGCCGGCGCACAAGATCATGATGACCAACGGCATTCCCGGCATCGAAAATATCGGCGGCGATATCGACGCCATCACCGGCCGCCGCTGCACCTTCTTCGCGTTTCCGTGGCGCTGGCCGGAGGGCGAGGGCTGCGCGCTGCGCGTTGTCGCGGTGCTCGATCCGAAGCAGGCGTTTCGTTTCGAAACCGGACGATAAGCCATGATCTCCGAGCCGCTGCGCAATCCGCTGTCGCTGTTCGATGTCAAAGACAAGGTCGCCATCGTCACCGGCGCCTCAGGCACGTTCGGCCGCGCCACCGCGCTGGCGCTGACCGCGCTCGGCGGCAAGGTGCTGCTCGCTTCCGGTACTAAAAGCGAGCTGGACGAGGTTGCCGCCGAAGTGCGTGAGCTTGGCGGCGATCCGGCCGTGATGGTTCGCCGTCCCGATAGCCTCGCCGACGCGCAGGCGATGCTCGATGGCGCGCTGCAAAAATTCGGCCGGGTCGATCAGCTCGTCGTCGCTTCGGGCTTCAACAAGCCGGGCTTCATTCACGAACTGGAATACGAAGACTGGCAGGCGGTGATGGATGCCAATGTGCGCGGCATCTGGTTCATGGCCAAGGCGGTCGGCACCTATTGGATCGAGAAAAAGGTGAAGGGCAAGGTGCTGACGATGTCCTCGGTGCGCGGCCGGCACGGCAATATTTCCGGCTACACCGGCTATTGCACGTCGAAGGGTGCCACCGATTCCTTGACGCGCGTGCTGGCGACCGAATGGGCCAAGCACGGCATCACCGTGAATGCAATCGCGCCGACGGTTTTCCGCTCCAAGCTGACGGCCTGGATGTATGGCGATAACGAGCTCGGCCAGCAGACGCGCGCGCGTTCGCTGTCGCGCATTCCGCTCGGCCGGCTCGGCGAGGTGGAGGATTTGGTCGGGATGGCGATTTATCTGTTATCGCCGGCGTCCGATTTCTGCACCGGACAGATCATGTATGTCGATGGCGGTTACACCGCGGGCTAGTCGCCGCTCGGTAAATCTTCCTTCTTCGGCGCAATCGGCGCTTCGCCTAAACATGCGGCAGTCGCCATCATCGAAGACCAGAATGCAACCCACAGCAAAGCAGGCATGACCATTTCTCCTCTATGGATTGGTCAATCAAAACCGGCGGTACAATAACGTTTATGCTGCACTGCAGTTCCTTGAAACACAGTGGCGTGAGGGCGACGTGAGCGAGCCTGGAAAACAAAAAATCGGCATCATCGGCGGCGGATTGATGGGCCACGGCATCGCCTATCTGTTCGCCGCGGCCGGGCATCCGGTCGGCCTGTTCGAGCCGATGACGGACATCCGCGCTTCAGTGCCGAAGCGGCTGCAGGCAATCGTCGAGCTTTTCGGTGACGATCCGGCATTGCTGCAACGAATCAAAATCTACGATCAGCTTGCACCTGCGGTGCACGGTGCGGCATTCGTGTTCGAGGCGGCGCCGGAAAAACTGCCATTGAAGCAGAAGATTTTCGCCGAGCTGGAAGAAGCGGTCACGCCGGAGACGATTCTCGCCAGCAACAGCTCGGCTATTCCATCGACCGAGATCGGCCGCGATCTCAAACATCGTGAGCGTGTCGTCGGCACGCATTTTTGGAATCCACCGCATCTGGTCCCTCTGGTCGAGGTCATCCAGAACGAAAAGACCAGCGACGCTGTGGTGCGCGCGACGATGGACTTGTTGCGCCATGCCGGAAAAATCCCGGTCCACGTGCGCCGCGATATTCCGGGCTTTGTCGGTAACCGCCTGCAGCACGCCATGAAGCGCGAAGCGATCGCGCTGGTCGCCGCCGGCGTCTGCGACGCCGAGACCATCGATACCGTCGTCAAGGAAGGATTCGGCGCGCGCACCGCGGTGCTTGGGCCGATGGAGCAATCCGATCTGGTCGGACTGAACCTCACCCTCGATATCGCGGAAGTGCTGATCGCCGATCTCGATCGCACAGCGGGCCCGCATCCGTTCCTCCGCGAAAAAGTCGCAGCCGGCAAGCTCGGCATGAAAACCGGCGAGGGCTTGCGCAAATGGGGGCCGGGCGAAGCCGACGCGGTGCGCCAACGGCTGTCGCGTTTTTTAGTCGAGCAGGCGAAGGCGAGAAAGAAAAGTCCGGCCTAAAACGGCAACCCGACATATTGCTCCGCGAGCGACGCCTGGGCGTGCTCGGAGGCCAAGAGATAGTCGAACTGATTGAGCCGCATCTGTTGGTCGAACGGCGTCTCGTCGGGGAAACGGTGCAGCAGCATGGTCAGCCACCACGACATGCGCGCGGCGCCCCAGACGCGGCGCAACGCGGTGTCGGAATAGCTGTCGAGGTAATCGGTCTTGTTGTGGCGATAGGCTTCGGTCAGCGCCCGCGACAGATAGAAAACGTCCGAAACCGCGAGATTGAGGCCCTTGGCGCCGGTCGGCGGCACGATATGGGCGGCATCGCCGGCCAGGAACAGCGCGCCGTAACGCATCGGCTCGGAGACAAAGCTGCGCAGCGGCGCGATGGATTTTTCGATCGACGGGCCGGTGACGATGCTGTCGGCCATGTCCTTGGGACAGCGCGCCTTGAATTCTTCCCAGAAGCGGTCGTCCGGCCAGTCTTCGAGCTCGGTGTCGAGATCGCACTGGATGTAGTAGCGGCTGAGCATCGGATTGCGCTGTGAGGCAAGCGCAAAGCCGCGGCTGTGATAGCAGTAGCAAATCTCCGGATAGGGCGGCGTCTCCGACATGATGCCGAGCCAGCCGAACGGGTAGCTCTTCTCGTAGGTCTTCGCCAAAGCCGCCGGGATCGATGCGCGGCTGACGCCGTGCGAGCCATCGCAACCGGCGATGTAGTCGCAGTCGATCCGCTGCGTCGTGCCCGACTTTTCGAATGTCACGTAAGGCTTGCCCGACGTCAGGTCATGCAGCTGCACATTGGCGGCTTCGTCGATCACTTGACCGCCGGCGGCGTCGCGAGCCGCGTAAAGGTCTTCGGTGATATTGGTCTGGCCGTAAGCCATCATCGGCTTGCCGGTATATTTTTTGGTGTCGATCAGAAAGCGCGGCCGGTCTTCCCAGGCGATGCTGGACCCGTCGTGGGGCGCGCCTTCGCGGTCCATGCGTTCGCCGAGCCCGACTTCGCGCAACAGCGCGACGGTGCCGGCCTCCAGCACGCCGGCGCGAATCCGTTCCAGCACGTGCGCGCGGGTTTGCCGCTCCAGCACGATGCTGACGATGCTGTTGCGGTCGAGAATGTGCGAGAGCAGCAGGCCGGCGGGCCCGCCGCCGATGATCGCGACTTGAGTTCGCATGACCTCAGAAAACCGGTTTCCACCCTCGGATCAAGTCCGACTATGGGCTCTTTTCCGGATCACGCTCCCGAGATTCTTCCAGATCAGATTCCCGAAATTCCCATCGCCTCGACAAATTCCCGTCGCACCTCGGCCGGCTGGCCGTAATGGTGGCGGAATTCCTTCAGCCGCTGGCGCAGGAGCGGCTCCTTGTCGAACTCCGCAAGCGTGAGGCCTTCGGTATTGAGCTCGCGCGCCATGTTCGGCAGCGCGATGCATTGCGCCTCATTGGCGCTGCGGATGATGCCGCCGGGCTCCTTGCCGGCCGCCATGGCCTCGAGCTCCTCGAAGAAACGGCCGCGCATCATGGTGATGCCGATGTCGCTCGAACGCAGATGCTCCTTGGTGCGGTCGGCGATGCGGCCCTGGCCGGCCCAGGCGACGATGTCCTGGTTGATGACGTGGCTGGTGATGAAGCGGCCGGTTTCGTCCTGCAGCGGGCTGACCCAGGTCGGTACGCGCTCTTGCACGTAAGGCTCGCGGCCTTTCGGCACCCGCATGAAGAACCAGGCGACGCTGAGCGTATTCTCGTCGTCGACCGGCACGCGCCACTCGAAATGGCTGCCGAGATAAAAACCGTTCGGCCATAGCGCGACGCGTCCGACGGTCCAGTAGCGATTCTCCTCGCTCTGGCCTTCGCGCACCCGCTTGTAGACGAA
>Ga0210394_10005229_pt1 | contig 14636 bp, 9 predicted proteins | sample IncBWC12MmetaG_FD_160121 | JGI IMG/M metagenome (GOLD analysis project Ga0210394, IMG submission 160121) | Forest soil microbial communities from Barre Woods Harvard Forest LTER site, Petersham, Massachusetts, United States - Inc-BW-C-12-M | ecosystem: Environmental > Terrestrial > Soil >... | reverse complement strand
ATGCGGAAGCTTTGGCTTCCAGATCGGCGGACAAGCTACGGATTTCGTGTTGCTCGTGATGAACGAAGGCGGCGCGAGAGGCATCCTCAGCAGCAAAGTCAAGCTCGGAGCGGATGCCTCCGTGGCCGCGGGCCCGGTCGGCAGGGACTCGTCGGCCGAGTCGGACGCGACTTTGCGAGCCGAAATTTTGAGCTACTCGAGAGCGCGTGGCTTGTTTGCCGGCGTCTCCCTCGAAGGCTCCACGATCCGTCCAGATAATAAAGACAACCGCCGCCTGTACGGCAGGAAGATTCCTGCGAGGGATATCGTCCTGTCCGGGGTTGTCGCCGCGCCTCCGGCAGCCGGGCAACTGATTTCGACCCTTGATGCCAAGACCCCCAAGCGCGCCGCGTAGGTTCGATTTGTTTCATGCAGTCCGGTGGTGCCGGGCGAAAAGATGGGATGTGAGCCATGTGGATTGTTCGACTAGCGCTGAAGCGGCCTTACACCTTCGTGGTCATGGCTATTCTGATTCTGATCTTTGGGACGCTGGCGATCGTTCGCACCCCCACCGATATTTTTCCGAACATCAACATTCCAGTGGTCAGCATTATCTGGAGTTATAACGGCTTAGTCCCTGAAGACATGGCCGACCGGATCGTCAGCGTAACGGAACGCTCTCTTACCACCACCGTAGATAATATCGAGCATATTGAATCACAGTCGCTCTACGGAATAGCTGTCGTCAAAGTATTCCTGCAACCAAATGCGAACATTCAGCAGGGCATCGCACAGATTACTGCCGTCTCTCAGACTCAGCTTAGGCAGTTGCCGCTCGGAACGACACCGCCCCTCATTTTGGCCTACAGCGCATCGAGCGTACCCGTCCTGCAGTTAGCCCTGTCGGGCCACAACCTGTCGGAACAAGAACTCAACGACTATGGCCTGAATTTTATTCGAACGCAGATCATTACTGTGCCAGGGGCCTCTGTTCCGTATCCCTACGGCGGAAAACAACGCCAGGTGCAGGTAGACCTGAATACCACCGCGTTGCAGTCGAAGGGTCTGTCCGCGTTGGACGTGGTAGATGCAATCACCGACCAAAATTTGATCCTGCCCACTGGAACATCAAAAATCGGCTCCAGGGAATACGATGTGTCCATCCCCAACGCCGCGCCGCAAACGGTCGCAGACCTGAACCGCATCCCAATCAAATCCATCGGCGGTACTACCATCTACGTCAAGGATGTCGCCTGGGTGCGGGATGGATTTCCTCCACAGACGAATATAGTCCGGGTCAATGGGCAGCGGTCGGTATTGTTGACCATTCAAAAGGCAGGCGACGCGTCGACATTAAACGTGATCTCAGGCATCAAGGCCATTCTCCCTCGAATTCAGCTGACGGTTCCTCCTCAGCTGCAGATTAGTCCGCTGGCGGATCAATCGATATTCGTCCGCGGCGCAATCACCGGCGTCGTCCGGGAGACGCTGATCGCCGCGTGTCTCACGGCCCTCATGATTCTCACGTTCCTGGGCAGCTGGCGAAGCACGATTATCATTGCCACTTCGATACCGCTGGCGATCCTGACCTCGATCATCGTGTTCAGTGCGATCGGTGAAACGATTAATATCATGACGCTCGGAGGGCTCGCTCTTGCTGTTGGAATTCTGGTGGACGATGCCACAGTCGAAGTCGAAAACATCAATCGCAATCGCGAGGCAGAGCCGGAGAAGGACATGGACGAAGTGGTCCTCGATAGCGCGTCGCAAATCGCGACACCCGCCTTCGTCGCCACTCTCTCGATCTGCATTGTGTTTGCGCCTATGTTTTTGCTATCCGGCGTGGCGCGGTATCTCTTTGTGCCGCTCGCCGAGGCCGTGGTGTTCGCCATGTTGGCATCGTATCTGCTCTCCCGGACGATCGTCCCTACCATGGCGAAGTACTTGTTGCGCAGCGATAAAATCGAAGGGAAAGATTCCGCCCCCAGCCGCAATCCGCTGGTGCGATTTCAAAAGGGCTTTGAGGCGGGCTTTGAGAGATTCCGCGTGAGTTATCGCGGGCTGCTGGAGAGTGCCCTCCAGCACAGAACTGCTTTCTTAATCGTGTTCTTCGCGTTCTGCCTTGGCTCCCTGGCAATCCTGATCCCTTGGCTGGGCCGGGACTTCTTCCCCAACGTGGACAGCGGGACATTCAAACTTCATCTTCGAGCGCCCACAGGGATGCGCATTGAGGATACCGCCGACCTTTGCGATCTGGTCGAGCGATCGATCCGACAGCAGATTCCCGCCGGCGAAGTCCAGAACGTCATCGACAACATAGGTCTGCCATATAGCGGCATCAACCTGTCCTACAGCAATTCGGCCCCCGTCGGAACGTCGGACGCCGATATTCTTGTGACTCTCAATGCCAATCACCATCCGACGGACAACTACATTCGTCAACTTCGGCTGGCGCTTCCAAAAGAGTTTCCGGGGGTGACATTCGCCTTCTTGCCGGCGGACATGGTGGGCCAGATTCTGAACTTTGGATTGCCAGCTCCCATTGATGTGCAGATTGTGGGGAACGACATGGACGGGAACCGGCTCTATGCGGATGCGCTGCTCGAGAAGCTAAGATCCGTTACCGGAACAGCGGACCTGCGAATCCAACAGCCCTTCGACGAGCCCTATCTGCGTTTCAGAGTCGAGCGGACGAAAGCGGAGGAGCTTGGGTTCACTGCCCATGACATCGCACAAAATCTTTTGGTCTCCCTGAGCGGGAGTTTCCAAACGTCGCCCACGTTTTGGGTGGACCCAAAGAACCACGTCAGCTATCAGATCGCAACTCAAACGCCGCAATACCGCGCGGACACGTTGCAAGCAGTTGAAAACATTCCAATCACGGGTACGGACCCGGCGACTCCCCCATCCCTGATGGCCAGCTTGGTTTCAATGCAACGGGGAGCAGGCATGGCAGTGGTGTCCCATTACAATATTGAACCGGTGATTGACATTTTTGGGTCGGTCACCGGGCGTGATCTGGGTGGCGTGGCAGGCGACATCAACAAGATCATTGCCAGCACGCGGCAACAATTGCCACGCGGTTCTCGAGTCGTTGTTCGCGGGCAGGTTCAGACGATGCAGTCATCTTACGTCGGCCTGCTCGGCGGGTTGGCCTTCTCGATCGTGCTCGTTTACCTGCTGATTGTCGTGAACTTTCAGTCTTGGCTCGACCCTTTCATCATGATTTCCGCGCTCCCGGCAGCGCTCGCCGGGATCGCCTGGTTCTTGTTCCTAACGCACACGACTCTGAGTGTGCCCGCGCTCATGGGAGCCGTCATGTGCATGGGCGTGGCTACTTCAAACAGCATATTGGTCGTGAGCTTTGCCACGGAAAAAATGGGCGAAGGTAGCGATTCGCCCAGCGCCGCCTTGGAAGCGGGCTTCACGCGTTTTCGGCCTGTGTTGATGACTGCTTTGGCCATGATCATCGGCATGGTGCCAATGGCTCTCGGGCTGGGAGACGGCGGTGAACAAAATGCTCCGCTCGGCCGGGCGGTCATTGGCGGGCTGATTTTCGCGACGGTTTCGACGCTATTCTTTGTTCCGGCGTTTTTCAGTCTTTTTCAGGGCGCGCGCAAGAATGCGGCCCCAAGCGCGAGCTAGCGGTACGCAGACTTTTGTGGAGCTTCTATGCCAGCCAACAATGAGAGTCCAATTGAAATTGAAGGGCGCCCACCCGAATTGAATGACGTGGGAGCAGGGGCGCACTCATACAAGCAATGGCTCATCGCGTCGTTCGCGTTCCTCGTGATCGTCGTACTCGTAGGATCAGGGATCTGGTCACGCGTTAAAGCGAACGCGAAGCTGCGAACTGAGACGTCGCAAGTGGCCCTCACCGCAGTGTCGGTCGTAACGCCGCAGAGAACGACGCCTGTGCAGGAAATCATTCTTCCTGGAAACGTGCAGCCATTCATCACGTCACCCATCTATTCGCGCACAAATGGGTATTTAAAAAAGTGGTACTTCGACATCGGAGCGCAGGTCAAGCAAGGGGACTTGCTTGCAGTGATCGAGACTCCTGAAGTCGACCAACAACTCGAGCAATCGCTCAGCAATCTCAATACAGCGAAGGCAAATCTCGCGCTCGCCCAGATTACCAAGACCCGCTACGAAACGTTATTGAAGTCTCATGCCGTTTCTCAGCAAGACGCGGATAATGCCGATGGTAACTTCAATGCCAACACTGCAATCGTTGAAGCCGCTCAAGCTAATGTCAAACAACTTCAAGCGCTGCAGTCTTTTGAAAATATTTATGCTCCGTTCGATGGCGTTGTCACCGCTCGGAACACAGATATCGGGGACCTGATCAATTCCGGCAGCAATGGCGGCGTCAAAACCGATCTGTTCCACATCGCGCAACCCGGCGTATTGCGGGTTTACGTGAACGCGCCGGAGGAATACTCGCAAGGAGTCAAGGTGGGCATGACCGCGGATCTGACTCTCGCCGAATTTCCCGGGCGCAAGTTCCAAGGAAAGCTGGTACGCACAGCCGATGCGATCAATGTGTCAACCCGCACATTGCTGATCGAAATTGATGTGGACAATCCCGCAGGCACGTTGCTCACGGGCTCTTACGCGGAAGTCCACTTGAACGTTGCGTCGCAGGCCTCAACTTTCTTGCTTCCGGTCAATACCTTGTTATTCCGCTCGGAAGGTTTACAAGTGGGCATTGTCAAAGATGGATGTGCCACGCTCACGACCGTGACTCCCGGCCACGATTTTGGGGATCAGATTGAAATCGTGGCCGGGCTCAAGTCAAACGATCAAGTCATCATCAACCCGCCGGACTCGATTGTCTCGGGCCAGAAAGTCCAAATTGTTCAAGGCACTCTGCCGGGAGACGCCAAATGAGCCGGCCCCTGAAGATTATTTTCGCCGGTGACAGCGAGTCATCTTGGCTGAAGGTCTTTCTTGTACCCGTTGTCTTTTTGTTCGGATGCACTGTTGGGCCGAACTACCACACCCCAACGGTCGATACTCCTCCCGCTTACAAAGAAGCTGCGGACTGGAAGCCTGCTCAGCCCAATGACCAAAACCTTGGGGGCGACTGGTGGACAATATTTAAAGATCCAGACCTTGATAAATTGGAGCAGCAAGTCAACGTTTCGAACCAGAATCTGATTGCCGCCGAGGCGCAGTATCAGCAGGCTCGAGCCGCTCTTCGCTACAATCGCGCGGACTACTATCCCACGGTTACAGCCGGCCTTTCGGGAAATCGTGAGCGGGTGTCATCGCACGCTCCGCCGCCGGGCTCGACTTTTGTCGGCATCACCTACAGCGACTTGGTGGTGCCGGTTGACGTCTCCTACGAAGCCGACGTGTGGGGACGTGTTCGCCGCACAGTGGAGTCTTACCGGGAACAGGCGCAAGCAAGCGCTGCAGATCTGGCAACGGTCAATCTGAGTTTACATGCGGACCTGGCAATCGATTACTTTGAAGCCCGCAGCCTGGACGCAGAGGAGCAACTTCTAACCTCCACGGTAAAAGAGTATGAGGACGCCTTGGATTTGACCGAAAGCCGTTACCAGGGTGGATTGTCTTCCGAGGTAGAAGTCGAACAGGCAAAGACCCAGCTGGATACGACGCATGCAGAGGCCATTGACGTCGGTGTGCTGCGCGCGCAATACGAGCATGCAGTTGCAATTCTTATAGGCAAACCTCCCGCGGAGTTAACTCTTCCCCCGTTACCCCTCACCGCGCCGCCTCCTTTGATCCCAGTCAGCATGCCTTCGGAACTTCTGGAAAGGCGTCCGGACATCGCAGCTGCGGAGAGGAGGGTGGCAGCCGCCAATGCACAGATTGGAGTTGCCAAGTCCGCGTACTATCCGGTCATCGGCCTGTCTGCCGGAGGAGGATTTGAAAGCACCAGCATCACGACGCTGCTGAGCGGGCCCAGTGGCATTTGGTCTCTCGGAGGATCGGCGCTGGGAACGGTTTTCGACGTAGGGAGACGCCGTGCACTCACTGACCAGGCACGGGCAGCCTACGATGTTCAAGTCGCTGCCTATCGTCAAAGCGTGCTGACGGGATTCCAGCAGGTGGAAGACAATCTGGCCGCTTTGAGAATCCTGGAAAATGAAGCCAAGGTGCAGGATGAGGCAGTGGTGGCGGCACAGACTTCGCTGGACCTTTCGAATACGCGCTATACGGGCGGCGTCACCAGTTATCTGGAGGTGACCGTCGCGCAAAGTGCTGCGCTGGCGGACGAGGTGACTGCGGTTAACATCCTTGGCCGGCGGTTGGCAAATACCGTCTTGCTGATTCAGGCCCTCGGTGGTGGGTGGGATCGTTCCAGCTTGCCACAGCGGCCCGAGTGCTGCGGCAAACTCGTCAGCAGCTCCGGCTCGAACGGCATGAACTCCGGCTCGGCACAGCAGGCCCGGCCATGAAAACATTCGATAGCTTGCCTGAGCACGAAATTCTAGCGCTGGCTGTGGCATTCATGACGGCTTTCATCGTGGTTCTGGCCGAGCTGGGTGTGATCACCTGGGTCCGGCACCGCTACATGCAAACACCGGCTGTTACGGCGGCTGTTCAAGTTGCCTTTGGCGGGGCTCTCGTATTCCTCTCGGGCATCCTGACTGGCAGCTCGTGAGTCTGAGTAATTCTTTGTGAAGAAATTCAAAGCCACCGCCATCGGCGCTTTTCAACAAGAGTCTCCTTCGCGCAAGGAAATCCCGTAATCTCCGCCGTTGCTTTTCGATTGAATGCGCCCGTTAATTTCCGAGTATGACAATGAATTTGGAAGCCGTGTCGAGATTCTGACACCGCAAGGCAGTTCCCGGCATGCCAACGACTCTTACGTTGCCCGTACGCAGCGCTCTAACCGTAATGATCTGAAGTGGTTACGAGCAGCGGATATGTTCGGGTCGTAAATGGAACTGGATGTGCTTCTGTTTGTAACGAACGGAACAGTCATGTCACGAGAAAAAATCGGACACTACATGATCTTCGGTTCTTCTGTTCTCACTGAACTTTTCGGCGGGCTGATGGGCTTCCCCATTTCGATTCTAAACGCTAATGCTGCCCAAGCCAGCGCGGCCATAGCCACGACGTTTCGAACAAAATGCGTAATGTGCCACGGACCGGACGGAGGGGGCTCTGAGGTAGGGAAAAGCATGAACGTCCCGGACCTCCGCTCGGAAGCGGTCCAGCAACTGACTGATGCGGAACTCGCTCAGATAATTTCCGACGGCAAGGGCGGCATGCCGTCCTTTAAAAGTTCGTTCAGCGCGGATCAGATCCACGCCCTCGTGAAGCACGTTCGCACGCTCGCGAAGAAGAAATAGGATTTCGCGATTTCACGCTGAATTACGACGAGTGCCACTACCCACCTCACCTCCACGAACACACCGCGCACCACAATCCGCAGAGTTACGCAATGTAGCCGGGCAGACGGAGCGAGTCAGCAGTTTTAACTCGCTCCGTCACAACCTGTAGGTCGAAGACTCTCGCATTGCAGACGCAAGTTGCTCTTCCTATAAGCCGTTGTCGCCAAAGGAGAGATGTTTAACATCCGCAACCCTAGCGAGCTCTCGCCGCGCGGATGGCCGTATCCTGACACCTGTCCGAATGCCGACGGGGCAGGCAGGCACCTGCACCGCCGCTGGTGCGTGGCCAAACATCCTATTTCGGCCAAGGCTCTCATTATCCTCAACATTTCTCGACGGCGCACGGAAGATCTGAATGGAATTCAACGTGCTTTTATCCCCGTGAGCGGAACATAGAAAACTTATGGCCGCTTGAGATTCATAGGGGGAAGAAATGTGCAGAGTGTTCGTTTGCCTGGTGCTTCTTGGTTTCTTTTCCGCAGCTTCGGTGGCAATGGCCCGCAACGGAGACAGCGGGACTGCGTCGCATGAGATGAGCAAAGAGCCGACAGAAAAGTCTGACGATTTAACCAAACCCGAAGGGCGGGAAGAAACAAAGGATGCGGTCGAATCGGAAATGCAAGAGCTGCGTGATCTGATCCAATTTCAAAACGACGAAATTCAAGCGTTGCGCGAGCGTTTGGCAGCGGTCGAAGCGGTAAGGGCAACCTCAAAGGAGGCTCCCGTACCAACCGCCGCAACTCCTGCTGGCATCACCCCGGCATTCACTCCCGCCACATCCTCCGCAGTTTCTATAGCGCCGACGGCAACAATGCAAGATGCCAGCCGGGAGCAAAACGACGGCAACTCACCGCTGCCCTTTAAGATTGGTTCGGCGGAATTCACTCCGGGCGGTTTTCTTGATTTGACGTCGTTTTTTCGCAGCACGAATGTTGGCAGCGGTATCGCCACGGCGTTCGGATCCATTCCCTTCAGCAACCAATTACCGCAAGGTGGTTTGAGTGAGACGCATTTTTCAGCGCAGTACTCTCGCTTGTCCCTCAAGGTCGACACTCATGTGACAGATTCAACGTCCCTGACTGGGTACGTGGAAACTGATTTTCTGGGCTTTCTGCCCGCGAATGCCTACCAGACCGCCAATAGCGCTAGCTTGCGTCTGCGCGTCTACTGGGCCGATGTGCGGCACGGTAAGTGGGAAGTGCTGGCCGGGCAGGAATGGTCTTTGCTCACTCCCAACCGCGTGGGCCTCTCACCACTGACGCAAGATGTGTTCTACACTCTTGACGAAGACCCGGACTTCCAAGTGGGCCTTACGTGGGCGCGCCAGGCGCAGGTCCGCGTGGTCTATCACCCCACCAGCAATTGGGCCGTCGGCTTATCGCTCGAAAACCCGCAACAATTCGCGCCCGGATCGGTTGTCTTCCCCTCGACCTTCTTCACTTCGCAGTTTGACAATGGCAGCGGAAGCACCAGCGCCGCCAGCAGCGCGACGAACACAGCCGTTCCCAATTTGCATCCTGACATCATCGTGAAAACGGCGTTCGATGCGCGACCCGCGGGTCACTCGCTTCACGTTGAAGCCGCCGGGCTGGTGCGCAGCTTCAAAGTGCTGAACGATCTGGTGACGCCCTCCACCACTGACACGATTACCGGAGGCGGGGGCTCGTTGAACCTCAACTACGAAGTCATTCACAATCTCCACATCATCGCCAATTCCTTTTACAGCGACGGCGGCGGCCGTTACATCTTTGGCCTGGGCCCTGACGTAATCGTCAAACCAGACGGCACCCTCTCGGGAGTTCACGCTGGTTCTGGCGTCGCCGGCTTTGAATATCAGACCACGCCGCACCTCATGTTCTACGGGTACTACGGCGGCGCATACTTCCAGCGCAATTACGGATTCCTGGCCGCGACGCCGACTTCCTCCTGCGACGGCGTCTCGGGTTTCGCCTGCGTGGGCTTCGGTTTCCCAGGGTCGGCAACTACATCGAACCGAGCCGTTCAAGAGGCCACCTTCGGCGTGATCCCTACATTGTGGTCGAACGAAAACTACGGGCGTGTGCAGATTATCACCCAATATTCGTACGTGGTCCGGAGCCCCTGGTCGATCCTTTCGACGCCCGGGAGCCCGAACAACGCGCACACCAATATGGTGTACGCCGGCATTCGCTACACACTGCCGTAAAAGTGAATACAAGGGGATTACAGCCATGCAGACCTCGACAGTTGTGAATGGGAAGCGGAACGAATTGGCACCGGCGGAAAATTCGGCGGCGGTCGATGTATTCATCAATGGCTCGAGCCACGCGGCACATCCCGGCGAGCGTTTAGTCGATGTCATCAATAGGGCGGGCGTGGACTTGGCGCAAGTCTGCTATCACCCTCAGCTCGGCCCCATCCAAACCTGCGACACCTGTTTGGTTGAAATCAAGGGCCAGCTTGTTCGCGCTTGTGCGACCACTGCCTCCGAAGGGATGAAAGTGTCGACGATTTCGCCAAAAGCCCATGCCGCGCAGCAGGAGGCGTTTGACCGCATTCTCAGTAACCACATGCTGTACTGCACGGTTTGCGACAACAACAATGGAAATTGCACGGTACACAACACGACGAAGCTGCTAGCCGTTGAGCACCAGCATATCCCGTTCAAACCAAAGCCGTACGAAGTTGACAATACAAATCCCTTCTATCGTTACGATCCCGGCCAATGCGTCCTGTGCGGCCGGTGCGTGGAAGCCTGCCAGAACGTTGAAGTGAACGAAACGCTTTCCATCAATTGGGACGACCCGAATCCGCGCGTTCTTTGGGACGGCGGTTCGACTATCGGCGAGTCCAGTTGCGTATCCTGCGGCCACTGCGTCACGGTCTGTCCGTGCAATGCCCTCATGGAAAAGTCCATGCTCGGGCACGCTGGATTCCTCACGGGCATTTCCAAGCGGGCGCTGAACTCGATGATTGATGTCGTCAAGGGCGTCGAACCAGAGACCGGATACGGTTCCATCATGCATGTGTCCGAGGTCGAATCGGCCATGCGTGAGAATCGCATCCGCCGCACCAAAACCGTATGCACGTATTGCGGGGTTGGTTGCAGCTTCGATATTTGGACCAAGGACCGCCACATCCTGAAGGTCGCGCCGTCGGATGGCCCCACAAACGGAATCTCCACCTGCATCAAAGGTAAATTCGGTTGGGACTACGTCAATGATCCGGATCGTCTGACCACGCCGCTGATCCGCGAGGGCGACGGGTTCCGCGAGGCCAGTTGGGACGAGGCGCTCGATCTGGTGGCCCGCAGATTCACCGAAATCAAAGCGCAGCATGGCCCGGACGCACTCGCCTTTATTTCTTCTTCGAAGTGCACCAACGAAGAAAGCTACCTGATGCAAAAACTGGCGCGCGCCGTGATCGGTACGAATAACATCGATAACTGCTCCCGCTACTGCCAGGCCCCGGCCACCACGGGGCTGTTTCGCACCGTCGGGTACGGTGGCGATTCCGGCTCCATCCGCGACATTGAGAACGCAAGCCTGGTACTGATCATTGGCAGCAATACGGCGGAGAGCCACCCTGTCCTTGCCACGCGCGTGAAACGCGCTCACAAACTTCACGGCCAGAACCTTATCGTGTCCGATCTGCGCGAGAACGAGATGGCGCGGCGCGCGGACCTCTTCCTGCACCCCAAGCCGGGAACGGATCTGGTCTGGCTTTCGGCAATCACTCGTTATCTGCTCGAAAACGGTCTCGCGCACGAGGATTTCCTTCGCCAATGGGTGAACGGACTGGAGGAGTATAAGAAGACTCTCGCGCCTTTCACCATGGAGTTTGCTTCGCAGACTTGCGGCCTTCCCGTGGAAACGCTGGAGAAAGTCGCGCACATGATTGCGGAAGCCAGCGGCGTGTGCATCCTCTGGGCCATGGGAGTGACGCAACAAAGCCAGGGTTCTGACACATCCACGGCGATCTCAAATCTCCTTCTCGTTACCGGAAATTACATGAGGACAGGCACGGGCGCATATCCGCTGCGCGGGCACAACAACGTGCAGGGCGCGGGCGACAGCGGTGCCGCGCCCAACGCTCTTCCGGGTTATCAATCCGTAGATGACCCCGAAGTTCGAGCGCGATTCGAGTCAGCTTGGAAGGTGACGCTGCCCTCCACCAAAGGCCTCGACAACCATCTGATGGTAGAAGCGATCCATCAGGGCAAGTTGAAATCCCTGTACCTGGAGGGCGAGGAGATGGCGGTTGTCGATTCCAACGCCAACTACGTCGCGGCGGCGTTTTTCAAGCTCGATTTCTTTGTTGTGCAGGATATTTTCTTCAGTACTACGTGCCACTTCGCTGATGTAGTTCTCCCCGCCGCCCCCAGCTTGGAAAAGGAAGGCACTTTCACGAGCACCGAACGGCGCATCCAGCGGTTGCATCAGGTGTTCGAGCCCATTCCGGGCAGCCGGCCAGATTGGAAAATTACCCGGGATATCGCCAACCGTCTTAACGCCAATTGGAACTACACGCACCCCTCCGAAATCATGAGCGAAATGGCTTCGCTCACGCCGCTGCTTTCGGGAGTCAATTATGAACGGCTTGAGGGCTACAAGTCCCTTCAATGGCCCGTTGCCGCCGATGGAAGCGATCAGCCATTGCTCTATACGAAGAAATTTAATTTTCCGGACGGCAAAGCGCGGCTCTTTCCGGTTCCATGGTCGGGACCGGTGGAAAAGTCCAACACAGAATTTGACCTGCATCTGAACAATGGGCGATTGCTTGAGCATTTCCACGAGGGCAATTTGACCTACCGTGTCAAGGGCATCAAGGAAAAGACGCCGGACGTTTTCGTCGAAATTTCGCCGGAACTTGCTAAAGAGCGCGGCGTCCAGAGCGGTACGTGGCTGTTGCTCATTTCCCGCTATGGCCAGGTTCGCGTGCGCGCATTGGTAACGGATCGTGTCAGCGGGCACGAACTCTATATGCCCATGAACTCCACGGCGAGCCCGGTAAACCGGCTAACCAGCAGCCACACCGACCCGGTAACTCACACACCGGCCTACAAGGAAACCAGCGTGCACATGGAAGTTTTGCCCGAGGTCGGCGAAAATCCCCTACCCCGCGTGAACCCGCGCTTTGGCCATCCCACGCCCCAAGAAGGCGTCGAGGTCGAGCGAAAATGGAAGCGCTCGGACTACCGCCTCCCGGGAAGTCAGCTCGTCCAAATCCAGCAGAAATAGAGAAAGAAGGAGCGAGAGCCATGGCCAAGCCGATCCCTTTCGAACGACCTGCCCACGACCCGCGGGAAGAGCTGCGCTCGCGGTTGGACCGAGCGCCGCTTGAGCACGCGGAAGCATTACTCGCCGGGTACGAAGTGTTGCAAGGACTTTACGATGAGGGAGTACTGGACCTGCTGCGCGGGCTCTTAGGCTCGGGCGGCAAGGTGCTGGAGACCGCTGCCGAGGCTGCGCGGTCGCCCGAGTCCGTGCGGGCGATCCGCAATCTCGTTGTACTCGGGAAAACCCTTGGAGAAATCGATCCCGACCTGTTCGACGGTTTTGCCCTGGCCCTTCCCGAAGCGATGCAGCAGGCGAAGGCGCAAGGGAAAGAGCCTCCCAGCTTCTTCGCGATTCTGAATAAGTTCCGCAGTAAGGATTTGCGCCGCGGGCTCGTTGCTGTGAACAGCTTGCTCGAGGCGTGGGGAAAAGATTTTTTCTCGGAAGCGCACTCTCAGTCGAAGAAATGAGTGCGTTGATGGAGGAGACATGCGAGGGATGAATCGTTGGGCGATCGCCGCAGCAGGACTTTTCTTGCAGATTGCATTGGGCGCAGTTTACGCGTGGAGCGTTTTCCGCATCCCGCTTGCGCGGCAATTCGGATGGAGCATTCCGGAAGTCACGTTAACGTTTACCATCAGCATTTTTGTGCTGGGTGTTTCCGCGTTCTTCGGCGGACTCTGGCTAAACCGGCGGGGACCGCGCATCGTGGCGCTGACAGGCGGAGCTCTTTATGGTGTTGGAGTTTTCCTGGCCAGCTTCTCTGATCGCGGGCTATGGTGGTTGTATTTGAGCTATGGAGTGATCGGCGGAATCGGCCTGGGCTTCGCCTACATCGTCCCGGTTGCTGTGCTCGTCAAGTGGTTCCCGGATCGCAGGGGGTTGATCACCGGCATCGCGGTCGGCGGCTTCGGTGCCGGAGCGTTGATCACTGCCCCCCTCGCGACGCGGCTGATTCAAACCGTCGGCGTGCTTCACACTTTTTCGTACCTCGGTATTGCCTTCCTGGTTGTCACGATTATTTCCGGTTCATTCATGCGAAATCCCCCGGATGGGTGGAGGCCTGAGGGTTGGACCCCCACTGCTTCGGAAGTTTCTCAAAGGGCCAAGCGGGACTACACGCTCGGGGAGGCCTTGGGGACCTGGCAGTGGTGGGCCCTCTGGCTCCTCCTTTTTCTGAATACCTCCGCTGGCATTTCCGTGATATCGCAAGAGGCACCGCTATTCCAGGAACTGGTTCGCGTGAGTGCAGTAGTGGCTGCAAGTATGGTCGGAGTGGCCAGTCTCGGCAACGCATTTGGGCGGGTGTTTTGGGCCTGGGCTTCCGATAGCATCACGCGCAAAGCGACGTTCTTCGTGATGTTCCTGATGCAGGCGCTACTGTTTTGGTTCCTGCCGGGCATTGGCTCCGCGAGCACACTTACTGTGGTTGCCTTTATTATTTTGCTCTGCTACGGAGGCGGGTTCGGCACCATGCCCGCGTTTGCAGCCGATTATTTCGGCGCCAAGAACGTAGGCCCAATCTACGGCTTGATGCTGACGGCTTGGGGTTTTGCCAGCGCCTTCGGGCCGCTGCTGATCGCTAACATGCGTCAAGCAACCGGGACATACCGCGGCGCGCTGCACATCATTGCCGGCGTGATGCTGATTTCCGCTGTATTGCCGCTGCTGGTGTCTCCCCCGCGCGAGGCTCATCTCGATTCCACAGCCCAGACGACAGCCTCACGGTATTCCGAAAAGGCGGGAGCGGGAAGTCCCCGGCCTGCACACTGATCGGTTGCCGGCCTGCTTGCTGAAAGTGTTCTGGTCCAATGGCAAAAAATGACCGCAATATCGACGTAACGCTAGTGACCGAGTGGAAGGACGGCGGAGCCACTCGTGTTGAAGACTACTTGGCGGCCGAAGAACCACTGGAGATGCGCGCGGGGCGCTACTCGCTAGGCGTCACTTTGCGAACGCCGGGAAACGACGAAGAACTCGTCGCCGGCTTTCTATTTTCCGAAGGTATCGTCACCCGGCGCGGGACTTG
>Ga0210394_10005228_pt1 | contig 14636 bp, 12 predicted proteins | sample IncBWC12MmetaG_FD_160121 | JGI IMG/M metagenome (GOLD analysis project Ga0210394, IMG submission 160121) | Forest soil microbial communities from Barre Woods Harvard Forest LTER site, Petersham, Massachusetts, United States - Inc-BW-C-12-M | ecosystem: Environmental > Terrestrial > Soil >... | reverse complement strand
CATGCCTTGCAACGCGGCAAGATGCGCAAGCATCGACGAGTTCTTTGGGCCCCACCGCGCACCAAGAGTAGCGATCGCTGTCTCAGGACTCTCGCCGCGACTTATGAGGGCATCGAATTCGAGCACATTCATCAGCACGTTGGCGCTTTCCGCGATCTCGGCGGATGGCGGGTCCTTCAGTCCTCGTGGGCGCGTCGCATAGGCGACGATGGCGGCCACATTCTCAAGACGAGGGATTCGCGCAAGCAACCCTTGAGTGACTTTGGGGACTTCTGCAAGCAACAATACTTCGCTCGCATTGAGCGGCTCCCCGTTGACCGCCTTCTCCACCAACTCGATGGGCAAGGAAACGTAGCCCACTTGAGACAGAAGCGCCGCCGCTTCAAGCTCCCAGCTCGGTTGCAGCCCTGCCGCTGAGGCAAGGTCGATGGCCAAGCGCTTGATCCGGCCGCCTCGCCCGAAAGCGATCGGATTCACGAGCGCAAGGACATCCACCAACGCGCGAATGCTCCCCAATACCGTTTGCCGCAGCAAGGTCTTTTCCGCGGTCACTAGCTGATGTTGCCGAACCGCCGCCTCGACCGCCGCGGTGAGCTTTTCCGGCGCGCACGGTTTGGTCAAGAAGCGGAAAATCTGTCCCTCGTTGACCGCCGCAATTGCGGCATCTCGCCCTGGCTCGCCGGTGAGCAGAAGACGCGTGGAGTCCGGCCATAAGGTCCTGACTTTCGCGAGAAACGCCGCACCACTCATTCCCGGCATTCGCATGTCCGAGATTACGACGGCGGCTCCGTTCATCTGTTGAAGTACGGCGAGACCTTCGGCTCCGCTCGTGGCGGTGGCCACATTGAAGCCGCGGCGCAAAGTCAACTTCAGGCCATCGAGCACACGTGGTTCGTCATCAACGCATAAGATGGAAATCAGTGGGGTATTCATGGACTTAATTGGCTTCCGGAATGCCGAGGAGCGCTCTCGCACGTTCCACCAACGACTCCCACGAGTCGGGAAAGCGAATCTCGTGAAGGTACTCGTCGCCCAAGGCCGGGCCATTCAGTTCGTAGATCGGCACGTCTTCCGGATGTATCGTCACGAGCAATGCGTGCGCGATGCTGACCGCACTCAGAACATCAAGGCAACTATGCGCCACCTGAGTGGGTTCCTCGTGATGCGCGACGGTCTCTACTATCTCGTAGGGCAGTCCCCATAGGCCCAGCAGATAGCCGCCGGCGACACCGTGGTTGATCCCCATATGTTGTTGCTCTGCCTCCAGCAGCGGCATTCCCGCGGCGGCGGCCTCAAACGCCCGCTGCATGCCGTCTTGATCCTGCCTCGCCAGGAGCAGGAACCCAACATCGTGTAGTAAGCCGGCAAGGAAGGCCTCCTCAGCCCATGGATTATCAGCCGCCAGCGAACGTGCAATTGCGGCAACGCTCAGCGCGTGTCGCTGCATCTGCTCGAGATCGAGCCCCGGCGACAGAGCCTTGCCGGGCCGAAACAGCTCCGCCGACAGAACCATGCTCCGGACCGTGGACAAGCCGAGATAGCTCACGGCTTGTTGAATGCTCGCGACTCGACGCGGCAGGCGAAAGAACGCGGAACTACAGACCTGCAATACTTTTGCGGAGATCGCAGGGTCCTTCTGGATGATGGCCGCCACTCTGCTGGAATCGACGTTCGGGTCCGTTAGCGCCCGCTGCAAGGCTGCAAACGTGCTAGGCATCGGGGGCAGTGCACCCACTGCGCCGAGCTGAACGCGAAGATCGGCCGACTGAATGAGCAACTGAGTGGCGAGGCAGCGATCGACGCACTCCTCGAGTTGTTTTGGCTCGCAGGGTTTACTCAAGTATCGATGCGCGAGCGATACAAGCCGGTGGGCCTGATCGTCGTCGGCGTAGCCGGACAAGACGATCCGTATGGTATCGGGGGAATCGGACCGGGCCCGGGCGACCAGAGTGGCGCCGTCAATGCCGGGCATGCGAAGATCCGTCACCAGCACATCAAAGTGAGACTCGCGCATCAATTCGAGCGCTTGCGCCCCGCCTGTCGCAAAGTGCATGTCCCAGTCCTTGCGCCGCGTATACAGGCTCGCCTTGAGTCCCTGCAAAATCTGCGGCTCGTCATCGACGAATAGCAGGCGCTTCACGACGTGCCCGCCGTTTGAACACCGAGCGGTAATCGCAAGGTAAAGCAGGTACCCATGCCCGGTGTGCTGGCAACGCTGATGTGGCCCGCGTGTTTGTCGACGACAATCGCTCGTGCGATCGCGAGTCCCTGGCCGCTGCCGCGTCCGACCTCGTTGGTCGTGAAAAAAGGATCGTAGATCTTCTCGATGATGTCCGGCGGAATACCGCAGCCGTTGTCTTCGAATTGAAGTTCGGCCCATCCTTCGACGATCCCCGTCCTGATGGTAATCCTTCCGCTCTCCGTGTTCCGCCCGGCGTCCGCGAGCGCGTGCGCGGCGTTGACGATCAGGTTCAAGAACACCTGGCACAGCTCGCCGATATTGCACATGACTTCAGGAATTTCGCCACACTGCAATAACACCGTGGCCACGTACTTGTACTCGTTGCGCGAGATCAGAAGCGTCGTCTCGATGGCTCGATTGAGGTCCGCCGGCGTCTTGTCGCTGGCACCCGGATGTGCAAACTCCCTCATGGCGCGGACGATGGTGGCGACCCGATGAGTGCCTTCGATGATTCTCTCAATCGCGCCGGGCACCTCTTCGCGCAGGAAGGGAAGATTGGCGGCGGAGTCCATATTGTCCAGGGGCTCGTAGCCCGCCACGATGGTAAGCAGATCGCCAAACGCAGATCCAAGAAAATGCACACTGTCGCTGATGTACTGAATAGGCGTATTAATCTCGTGCGCGATGCCCGCGGCAAGCCGACCGACGGCTTCCAGTTTCTGCGCAAGAACCAGTTCAAGCTCGACTGCCAGGCGAAGACGCATCTGTTCGCGCAACTGATCGTTTGCATGCTCGAGGCTTGCCGTTCGAATACGGACGGTTTCTTCCAGCGTGGCGAGATGCCGACGCAGCTCGCGCTCACTGCGCCATTTGCCGGTAAGAGCGTTCGCACTCTGCAATACTTCGATTGCCTCGAAGGGCTTCTTGACCACTAACAGGTTGTCGCACCGGTTCAGGCGGGCGAGAACCTCATCCCAATCGTAATCGGAGTACGCCGTACAGATGACGACCTGCAACTCTGGGTCCACCGACCAGAGATGCTCAATCGTCTTCAAGCCGTCCCAGCCCGGCTCCATCCGCATATCCACAAAGGCGAGGGCGTAATGTTCGCCGGCCTGTACCGCCTTGCGGACCTTCTCGAGCGCCTCGGCGCCTTGAAACGCGTAATCGAGCTTGTAAGCAATGGGCGGCAGATCGGCCGATGGCAATGGACGGCCCAAGGCTAATCGTTCGAGATCATCAAGCGCGGCGGTAGAAGGGGCGCTCCGCAGAATTTTGTCGAAATCCGCATGGATTGCCGCGTTATCGTCGATAATCAGAACGTTCATTTGAATCGCATCGCTCACGCTGCGACTCCTTCGGCAAATGTCGGCCTTTGGTCGATGGGCAATCGCAAGATGAAGCGTGATCCCTGATTGAGTCCCTCGCTGTGAGCCTCAATGGTGGCGCCTATTTCACGCGCAGCATTGGCGCTGTAGTGCAAACCAAAGCCATGGCCTTCCGCTTTGGTGGTATACCCAAATTGCCACAGGCGCGAAATGACCTCCGCGGACATCCCAATGCCGGTGTCCTCCACCGATAGGACCGCGAATTGGCCCTCCCGGTGGAGTCGGACGATGATGCGGCTTGGCTGAGTGCCGCCGACCCGAACTGCGTCGCGCGCGTTGTTGATGAGATTGACCACGATTTGCAGCAGCTTGTGGCGCTCCGTCGCGACGGGTGGTAATTCATCAAACACACGGTTGACCTCGATGCCATCGAGATCAGGCGCCTGTACGATGAGGGCGGATTCAACGAGCTCTTGAAGCCTGATTGGCTCCCGCAACCCGCCGAGTTGAGCCAGTGATTGCTGGGTGCTAACGATGCTGCGCAGATGATGCAGCAGTTGATCAATGGTACGAAGTTCGGTCTCCACGGCTTGCGCATTGACGGCAAGTTGGGCGGATATTGCCGACAGGAACTCGGGAAGATGCCTGCCGCGTGCGTCGTCCGACAGATACGCCGCAAGCGTCGCGCGATTGTCTTGGATCATTGAGCTCGCTTGGTGCAGCCGATCGAGGCGAAGCGCCTTCAACTCGTGCCGCGCCGTGGTGTTGGCAATGCCGAGGCTGTTCAGCACATTGCCCACGTTGTGCAACACGCCGGTGGCGATTTCCGCCATGCCGGCGCGGTGCGAACTTTGGCGAAGTTGCCGTTGCAGCGTGTGTTCGCGCGCCTCGGCATCGACGCGTTCGGTGACGTCCATGACCATTCCGGTAATTCGAATGGGATCCCCTTCTTCGTAGGTGTTCGACGCGATCGATTGGATATGGCGAATCGCTCCGTCCGGCCGGATGATGCGATATTGAATGCTGGGGGAAGAGCGCGCGCGTGTGGCGGTTCCGGCGTTCTCTCGGACCCTGTCGAGATCCTCAGGATGCACGTGGGTCAACCAGCCTTCCATGGTCGGTCGGAAAGCGAGCGGATTCTCTCCGAATATCTCGAACATGACTTCGTTCCACCACAGCCGGCCATCGCTCTGGATTCGCTCGAAGACGCCCACATGCGCGGCTCGGGTCGCCTCGTTGAAGCGCAGCTTCAGCTGTTCGAGTGCGCGATGCCGCTCGTATCGTTCCGTGATGTCCGCGAAAATCCCGATGTGCTCGGCGAGCGTGCCTTGATCGTCGAAGAGGGGCTGAATCTTCATGCCCACCCAAATCGCGCGGCCGTCCTTGGTGTGGTTGATCAGCTCGCCCGCGACCGGCTGCGCGGCGCGCACCGCAGCTTCAAGGCGCATCGCCTCGGTGCGGTCGGTGTCCGCGCCGTACAGCAGCTGACCGAGGGTTCGCCCCAGCGCTTCCTCGAACTGATAGCCCGTGACGCTGGTGAAGCGCTCGCTGACCCAGGTGATGACGCCTTGGGCGTCGGTCACGACGACTGCGGTCATTTGACCGATCTGACGGAGCCATACCTGGTATTGCACGCGGACCTGCCGTGCGTGTATCGCAAAGGCGATTGCGCTGAATGTCAGCGCGATGCCGAGGATCATGCCGAGCGCAACCGGCGCCGAGACGATCAGTCCCGACCCCACCGCTGCGATCAGTATCGGAAACTTCACCGCGGTGCCGCGTCATCCGCGTCAAATGATCGGCGGCCGTGCAGAGCGTCCATGCGCTTGAACGTAGCACCGGCAGCACACCCTGATCTATTGTGCGTTGGTAAGGGAAACGCCTACGTTGGTAAAGGGATGGCTTTACGAACCTCCATCAGTTCGTAGGGACAATTCTGCCTCTTGCACCCGCCGGGTGCTGTCTCGCCTCAACGCCAGCTGAATGGCATCCAGCAGATCCTGATCGCGGAATGGCTTGGTGAGGAATGCCACGGCGCCCGCTTTCTTGGCCCGCACCGACATAGGCATATCCCCGTGGCCGGTAATGAAAATGATCGGAACATGGATGTTGGCATCAGCTAAGTCGCGCTGAAGATCCAGCCCGCTTTCTCCGGGTAACCGGACATCAAGGATCAGGCAGCTCGGGGCATCCGGCCGCTGCCTTTGAAGAAATTCGCGTGACGAGCCGAAGAGCTCGACTCTCAGACCCACCGAGCGGATCAGGCTCTTAAGCGCATTGCGGATCGATACATCGTCGTCGACGACAAACACGATGGGCGGCTTCTCCGTCATGAAAGTCGGCTGTCTTGGGCGCGGTGAATCGAATGATTGCCTAGGTGTGAAGACCCGGAGTAAGCGAAGCGCCTCGCGCGGCAAGGCAAAAGCTACATCGGAACAGCGGCCAATTCCATTGTGCGTTGGCGACGATTGCCTTTACCTTGGTAAAGGGCGGCTCAACGAAGGTTTATTCGCCTCGAACTTCATCGCTCGGAACCCGGGATGCCGATTTTCTCAGCCATCCTGACCAGCTCCGGCAGTGAATCGGCGCCCATCTTCCGCATGAGTTGGCTGCGATGGACCTTTACCGTCGCTTCGGTGGTGCCGATTTCAGCGGCGACTTCTTTATTTTGCAAGCCCGAAACGATGAGGGGCAGCACTTCACGCTCGCGCGGTGTCAGTAATTCGAGACGCTCGCGGAGCATTGCGGTCTCGGCCTGGCGTCGTCGCCCGGCGCGGTCCCGCTCCAACGCCACCTGAATGGCATCCAGCAGATCCTGGTCGCGGAATGGCTTGGTGAGGAATTCGACGGCTCCCGCTTTCATGGCCTTTACCGACATGGGGATATCGCCGTGGCCCGTGATAAAAATGATCGGAATGTGGATGTTGGCCGCAGCTAGTTCGCGCTGCAGATCCAGGCCGCTCTCCCCGGGTAGCCTGACATCAAGCACCAGGCAACTCGGCGCATCGGGTCGCTTCGCTTGCAAAAATTCGCGTGGGGATCCGAAGAGCTCGACCCTTAGCCCCACCGAGCGGATCAAGCTCTTGAGCGCATCGCGGATCGACGCATCGTCATCCACGACGAACACGATACTAGGCGGCTCGCTCATCTGACGTGTCTGTCCTTGGCACGGTGAATTGAAAAACTGCCCCGTGTGCCGGCCCCGGCGTGAACCACAGACGGCCGCCATGAGCCTCGACGATGGAACGGCCCACCGAGAGTCCTATACCGATACCCTGGGGCTTGGAGGTGAAGAATGGATCAAAGATGTGGTTTGCTTGTTCGGGATCGACTCCTTGTCCCGAATCATGAACCTGGATCAGCACACCGTCCGGGTGTCTTGCGGACTTGATGCCCAACTCCCGCGGTCGATGGGTAATCGTTCTCATCGCATCGATGCCATTCAGGATCAAGTTCAACAGAACCTGCTGTAACTGAACGCGGTCCCCGAGCACATTGGGAACGTCCGGCTTCAGATCTGTCTTAACCGCAACACCACTCTGCAGAAGCTCGTTGCCGGCCAGAGTCAGTACTTCCGCGATGATCGTGTTCACATCAAGTTGCTCCATCTGAGGCGTACCTTTTTGCAACAGTGCGCGAATTCTCGCGATCACCTCGCTTGCCCGATTTGCGTCCCGGACGGTCCTGTCGATGGCTTCTCGAGCCTCCTGCAGATTGGGAGGTTGCCCAGCCAACCAGCGCTGCGATGCCCCGGCATTCGTGACCACAGCCCCAAGCGGCTGATTGACCTCATGAGCAATGGCAGCGGCCAGCTCTCCCATGGCAACCACGCGGGATACGCGGGCGAGATCCGCCTGTGTCCGACGCAGGCTCTCTTCGGCTCGCCTCTGGTCGGTCACGTCAATGCACGAGCCAATGTAGCCGGCAAAAGACCCGTCAGGGTGGAATCGTGGCACCCCGATGTCGAGAACCCATCGATATTCGCCGTCGTTCCGTCGGAGGCGATACTCCATCCTGAATGCCTCTCGGCGATCAAAGGCCTGAGTGTACGTATCAAGGCATCGGTGTAAATCCTCGGGAGCGACCCCATCCGCCCAGCCGTTGCCGAGCTCGCGGTCAATGGATCGGCCGGTGAAGTCCAGCCACGGCTTGTTGAAGTAGGTGCAGCGCTTGTCAGTCCCCGCCATCCAGATCATCACCGGAGCGCTATCGGCCACCAGTCGAAAGCGTGCTTCACCCTCGCGCAGTGCGGCCTCGGCCCGCTTGCGCTCGGTGATGTCTCGTCCGATAAAAAGGGTCGAACCGTCGGAAAGATGTACAAAAGTAGCGGCCGCGTCTATGACCCGCCCGTCTCTTACTCGCACCTGGAGGTCGGTCCACTCACCCGTTGACGCTGCGATGCCATCTTTCACAATTTGGCGATACTGGGGATCAGGGAAAGCCACGGCGAATATGTCCGGGTTCTGTTCGCGTAATTCTTCCAGCGTCCAACCTATCGTGCGCTCCCACTCCGGATTGACCAGTGCGTGGCGGCCACGCTGGTCCAAGAGGACTATCATCGCGGGGATATTCTCGAATATCTTCTGGAAAACCTCCTTTTGCTTCCGCAATTCATCTTCGGCCCGCTTCTTTTCGCTGATATCGCGGATAAAGCCGGAAAATACCTTATGTCCGCTACTGGTCGTTTCTCCGAACGACACTTCCACCGGAAACTCCTGGCCATTCTTGCGCAGGGCGGTTAGTTCGGCGCCTTGCCAGTTCAGATGGCGCTGACCGGTCGCCAAATATCGCCTGAACCCAGCCTCGTGCAGCTTCCGCATGAATTCCGGCATGAGTACGGTCAGAGGTTTCCCGATCAAATCGAACACGTCATAACCGAAGATTCTCGCCGTGGCGGGGTTGGCAAGCTGGATGCCGCCACTTTCGTCGATGCTGATGACAGCATCGCTGGCTGCCTCGACAATCACGCGATGTCTCTCTTCGCTGCTCTTGAGCTCCTCCTGGGCCCGCTTCCGATCTTCGATGTCGATAGCGGACCCATACCACTTGACTATGCCGCCTGTGTCGTCGCGTAGCGGCACTTTCCGAAGAAGCATCAGGCGGTATTCTCCATCAGCCCGGCGCATCCGCGCTTCCGCTTCGAAGGGATTGCCGGTCGTCACCGACATGCGCCACCGGTCCACGAGTTGCGCAAAGTCGTCAGCGTGAATTACCTTGGTCCATCGCCATCCCGAGATATCTTCCAAAGAAACACCAACATATTCCAGCCAGCGCTTGTTGAAGAAATCGACATAGCCGTCTGGACGAGCGCTGTGCAGCATCGCGGGAGCTGTATCGATCACGAGCTGGAGCCGGTCTTGGCTTCGGCGCCGGTCCTCTGATGATGTTGTGATGGCCGCCACAAACAAGATCAAGGTAACAAGGGTAACTCCAAAACCGCCAACGGGGGAGATGCCCACGGCGTAGGAAAGGTCCGGGGGCGAAGCGGGGATAAACGTTGCCGCGGCCATACCGGTGTAATGCATCGCGGAGACAGCGACTCCCATCACCGTTGCGCTGCCCAGCCTTCGTAGAACACTCCATCTGATCTCCTCTCGCAGACCGAATGCCATCAGCAACGCGATGAGCGAAAACAGGATTGCGAGCAAGACGGAACACGCCACCAGGAAGGGAGAAAAACGAGCGACAGCGGGCATTCTCATTGCGGCCACGCCGATATAGTGCATGCCTGCGATACCCGCGCCCATAAATATGCTGCCTGCCAAGGCCGCTACGGGACCCATCTTCTGGCGGCTCGCCACAAACAGCGCGACCGCGGACGCGAGGACGGCCACGAGGAGTGAGGCTAAAACTGTCGGCCAGTGATATTCGACAGGCACTGGCAGATGGAAGGCCAGCATCCCCTTGAAGTGCATCGTCCAGATGCCGATGCCCATCGCAATAGCACCGCCGCTCAACCAAGCCAGGCGAACTCCGCCCTTTGCAGCCCTCACCCGTCCCGCAAGGTCGAGCGCGACATAAGAGGCGATGATGGCGATCAACACCGAGCGCACCACCTCGGCGTAGTCGTAGGAACCGAGGAGCGCCGGGTTTGCGGAGATCATTACGCAAGACCTCCTTGGCTGGTTTGATCGCAACGCGAAGCCTGCGGCTCGGCAATTGTACTCGCGGTGCTCCGGGACCGGAATTACCGACACCTTCAGAGGCCCGGGGGTCAGCTCTATTAGATCGCATCATTGGCACCATGGGATCGTGTCAATTTCCGGTGGATCGCATCGCTGACGAGAATCACCCAATTAGGCCTGGCCGAACATGCACTGCTGCAAAGTGCGCTTTTGATGACGCAGAGCAGCAAAATTGGTTGGCTGCCTGTCGCGCCGCATCGACTTGCGATTCTGGATTGGGCCAACGAAGTTACGCAGGCGTTGCCTCCGTGATCAGGACAAGATCCTCATCCGTTCGAAGAACCCGTGTTCATAGGCAATCGATGCCGCCGACGCTTCAAAAGTTTCGCTAACCGACCGCAGCAGGATTCGAGAGGCATCCTCCTGGTTGATGGGACAAAACGGCGTATCGAATTCTTCGAACAATTCGAAGTCACCCTGCTTCATTCCACAATGTTCGCAGTGATTCATCCAATAGAACGATTGGGTGGTCTTGCTGAAGTCGTTGCGATAGTGGCCAGTTACAGATCGCATTTGCATCTGCACGCGCTCAGGGATCTGAGTGATGTAATAGATGATGGCTTCAGATTCCTGTAGTTCCCATTCGGCCGACTCATCACTGTCTTGCCGCGTTTGGTATCCACGCGGAAGAAGAAAGCTGAACACGTGGGAATCGCTGCCGCAGTGCCAGCAGGCGCGCACCGATTGCGCGATAAAATACGACGTACATCGAACGTTGATATCTGACTGTTGTGGCAGCCATTTTGCGAAAGGCGCGGTATCTGTGCCATCCGGCAAGAACCAGGTTTTTCGGACTGCATCCCATCGCGCGCCTAGCTGCTTTGCGTCGTCCTTCTCGTGAAAAGGTACATTTAGGTCGGTCGGCGGCATTGCGTCGCTTCCTTCGTTGAGCGGGCTCGGCCCGCGCCAATCGTAGACGGTCGACGTTGAGTGGTGCAACTCACATATCTGTTCGGGTTCACCGAATTCGGCAAATCCTTTGTGCCGACGGGCCATCTGCGGTCAAGATCATCCGCAGTTTGCGGTCATTGGTTCCGGTCGTCAGTTCCTAGGAATCGGTCACTTCAGTCGTCAGAATTGCAACCCTTATTGACCGCCCGCACGCCGGAGACACGGCGCACTTCGACGACGAATCCTTCAAGCAAAGGGGACTTGTTGTCCTTTCTCCAAACGAGAGCCAACGGCTGCGGCAGGTTCAAATCTACCACGGAGATGATGACAACATTTTCGGGACGCCGCCACCGTGCCGTTCCGAGGACCCACCCTACGCCCAAGCCGGTTGCAACGAGGCTTAGGATTGTTGCCTCGTCTAGTCCCTCCTGAACGACCCGTGCGAACTTCAAACCGCCCCGAAAGCATGCGCGCATCAGTCGGTCGTAGAGAGCCGGGCTTTCCCGCCTTGGAAACCAGACAAACGGTACATCTCTTAGGTCGCGCAGGCGGATTACCTTGATTTGCGTGAGAGGATGGTCTGCGGGCACCGCCAATTCGATACGTTGCACCGCGACAGGAAGTCGGTCCAATTCCGGAACGGCTTTGGGCACGTTGAATACGAAGCCCGCATCCAAACGGCCGGACCGGATGGCTTCTAACTGCACCAAACTAGGTAATGGCTGAAGTTGGAGCTCCGCGTCCGGCTTCATCTCCCGGAACCGCCGGAAGGATTCTGGAACCACACCCTGCCAAGAGGCGCTCTCGGTGAACCCCACTCGCAGCGTCCCAGATTGGCCGCGAGCCACCCGGGCGGCGCGCACCTTGGCTTCGTTTAGTTCATGAAGAATCAGCCGGGCATCCTCCAAAAATAGCTTGCCGGCAGCATTCAACTTCACGCCGCGCGGCAATCGATCGAAAAGTGAAAATCCAAGTTCCCTCTCTAGATCCTGAATCTGTCTCGACAATGCGGGTTGAACGATGGATAGACGCTTGGCTGCTCGTCCAAAATGCTGCTCCTCTCCAACGCCGACGAAATATCGCAAATGCCGCAATTCCATTCGATACCTCCCGGGTATTAAAACAATCGCAAAGATATCTTGGACATATTGCTGTGGATCATTCCACAGTAGCAAGTGGTGGAACAACCATTCAGACTGGATGAGCTAGCGGGAGTCGTGGCGTGGACCCGACGTCGCGCTATTACGGGTCGGAGATCACGTGGTCGGTTCGCTCACGCAGTCCTGCGGGATGTGCGCTCGGTGTCTGTCCGGCCGCGTGGTGATCAACGGCATGACCGACGATCCGCGGGCGCCCTGGGGCGGATTCAAGTACTCCGGCTACGGTCGTGAATACGGCCGATACGGGATCGAGGCGTTTCTCGAAACCCGGGCGATTCTCAATTCATAGGGAGGACACCTCATATGAGTAAACACACTTCCGTTTCCCCGACCGAAGCCGCGGATCGGCTCGCGATCCGCGAGCTCGTTGAGGCCTACGCGCACTGCGCGGATCGTCGCGACGCGACAGGCCAGATGGCCCTATTTACGGCAGACACCCACTTCGTGGTGTACATGAACGCCAAGGATCCGAAACCCTCTCAAGAGCTGCATTCGCGCGAGGCGCTAGCTCCGGTCTTCGCCGACCTGAACCAATACGACGCGACCACGCACTTCGTCGGTCAGAGCACGATCTTCACGTTGATGAGCGATCGGGGTACCGGGGAAGCCTACACTCTGGCGCATCACGTCACTGTCAAGGGTAAGAGTCGACGGTTGATGGTCGCCTCGCTGCGCTACAACGACACCTTCGTGAAGCGGGACGGTGTGTGGTTGTTTGCAGAGCGACTGCTCTACGTGGATTGGGTGGACGAGCGCGCTCTCCCATGAAGCGGCTGGTGATCCTGGGTGCGTCTGGTATGGTCGGTGGCTGCGCTCTTGGCTATGCGCTCCAGAGTCCGAACGTCGAGCGCGTGACGTCTATCGGGCGAAGAAACGTTGGCATCTCGCATCCCAAGTTGATAGAGGTTCTGCACCCGGATTTCGCGGACTGCTCGGCACTCGCGGAGGTGCTCTCAGGTCAGGATGCGGCGCTCTTTTGCCTCGGCACCTATACCGGTGCGGTGTCGGACGCAGAACTCCGCAAGATAACCCTGGACTACACCATCGAGTTCGCGCGCGTTCTGCACGCCTCGAGCCCCGACGCGGTATTCACATTCCTGAGCGGGAATGGCGCGGATCCCACCGGGCGAAGCCGTATGGCCTTTGCTCGCTACAAGGGGGCGGCCGAGAAAGCACTGCTTGCAGCGGGGTTCCCCCGCGTTTACATCTTCCGGCCGGCCTACATATATCCCGTCGAGCCGCGCAAGGAACCCACCTTCGGGTACCGCCTATTGCGCGCGGTCTACCCGGTGTTTCGGGCACTGTTCCCTAATCTGGTGGTTCGGTCCGCTGATTTGGGCCGCTCGATGGTGGACATCTCCGTACGGGATACAGGGGAGCGCCAAAGTCGCGTATTCGAGAACCGTGAGATCGTAGCCATGACCAATGCGGCTCAGACGCACAGATCTACTTAGGCGGAACGCGGTGAGGCCGAGGATAAGGCTGGCGTGATAAGACGTCGTCCGAATATCGCAATCGCGATCTGCCTGCTAGCGGTCTCGCCGCTCATCCGAGGATGCACGTCGGCGACGCTGCAAGCTTCGGATCATTCCGATGGGCACCGCTTTCACAATCGCGATCGCGCCAGTGTCCCGGAACCGACATTCTGGGAAGAAGTCCGGATTGCCTGGGAGCTGAAAACAAAACACAAGAACTGGCCGGAACGCGTTGAGACGACACCCGCTGACGTGCCTAGAGAGCCTGTGCTTCACGGGATCCGCGTATTATGGATAGGCCACGCCGGTGCGTTGATCCAAACGCCTACCTTGAACATCATTGCCGACCCGATTCTCTTCGATGCCATCGATCCGAAGCTTTTTCCGACCCGGACCGTGACCCACCCCGGAGTCAGGCTCGAAAGTCTCCCCAGAATCGACCTTATCCTGATCAGCCACGACCACTACGATCATTTGGATCTGAAGTCGATCCACGCACTTCTTGATCGCCAACAAGGCAATCCACCAACCGTTTTGGTGGGCCTTGGCGTGGGCGAGGTTTTGAAGCAGGAAGGTATTTCCTCGTACTCCGAACTGGATTGGGATGGCTCAGTGACGGTGAAGGACACAAAGATCCATTTTCTCGAGGCGGTCCATACGTCGCGCAGAGGCATCTGGGATACCAATAGAACGCTGTGGGGATCTTTTCTTATCGACTCCCCCGAAGGCCGAATCTATTTTGCCGGAGATACCGCGTACGGCAAGCACTTCAAGAATATCTACAATAGGTTTGGCGGCCCAAAGATCAGTCTGCTCCCCATAGGCGCCTATGAGCCTCGATGGTTCATGCATCGCATGCACATGAACCCCAATGAAGCGGTGCTCGCGCACATGGACCTGCATAGCGAACACTCGATTGCTATTCACTTCGGACTGATCGACATTGCCGGCGAAAGCTACGAAGCCCCTACGGAGGACCTCGCCGTCGCGCGCAAGGCCGACGGAGTTGAAGCGACACAGTTTGTCGCTCCTCATCTCGGACAGGTCTTTCAATATTAGTTAGCGCCAACTGACCCGCTCAATTGAAGCTGGACCCTAAGAGTCGCCAGCTGCAAAACCGTTCCCGGAACGGACCACTCACGTCGGCGTGCGAAAAAGTGCTGGCTAAGCGCGCCAGGCAACCGACAGGCCGGCTCTTGAGGCGTACCCTCGACTCTCTGGCGTGCGTTTCGCGGCATCGACCGCCACGCTGCCCGGGTAGAAACCTCCGATTCGCTAAACCAACTGAGTATCCAAACATGAATCCCGAATCATCTCTCAAGATCCGTGTCGCCAGCGGCATGGCCGTTGTGCTCGCCGTCATCGCCGGCACAGTCGCGCTCCGCTCCCACCACTCGACTTCCGCCGCCCAGATC
>Ga0210394_10005225_pt1 | contig 14640 bp, 15 predicted proteins | sample IncBWC12MmetaG_FD_160121 | JGI IMG/M metagenome (GOLD analysis project Ga0210394, IMG submission 160121) | Forest soil microbial communities from Barre Woods Harvard Forest LTER site, Petersham, Massachusetts, United States - Inc-BW-C-12-M | ecosystem: Environmental > Terrestrial > Soil >... | reverse complement strand
AGCGCGCCGCATGTCCAAGTCATCGAAAATCATCCTGGTCGCGGTGGGCGCGGTCGCCGCGATTGCGGTCCTGCTCGCGACCGTGGCGCTTCTCGTCCTGCGCGCGAATGCCAGGTCGCGGGTGGAAGCGGTGGCCTCGGAGGCCCTCGGGATGGAAGTGCACGTCGCCGGCACGCTGGCCGTCGGCTTCCTGCCGGGCTTGCATGTGGCGCTGTCGGACGTGCATGTCCGTCAGCACGGCGCGGAGGTTGCTGCAGCGGGAGAAGTCGACCTGGACATTGAGCTCCTGCCTTTACTCCATAAAGAGGTCCTGACCGACCGGATCGAGGTGAAGCGGCTGGCCATAGCCATCGAACGCGGCCCCGACGGAAGGCTCAACGTCGATACGCTGACCGAGGCCGGCGGGACGCTGCCGGCGCTGGCCGTAGAGAAAGTATCCATCTCAGAGGCAACTCTCGCGTACACCGACCGGCAGTCGGGGAAGGGCTTCGAGGCCGCGGGCTGCAATCTGGATGTCAGCCGCCTGCGACTAGCGTCCGGCGCGAGGTCGAGCCTGCTGAAGAACCTGTCCCTCGTCGCGAAGCTCGCCTGCCGGCAGATCGGGACCAAGAGCTCCGCGGCTTCCGAGCTGAGGCTCTCGGTTGATGCACAGGGCGGGATTTTCCGTTTTGATCCGGTCACGATGCAGCTGTTCGGCGGCCAGGGATCAGGCGACGTTCGTGCAGACTTCTCCGGCCCCATGCCCATCTACCAGGTGCACTACCGCCTCAGGCAATTTCGTCTCGAGCAGTTCTTCACGAGCCTGGCGCCGAAGAGTATCGGGGAAGGGTCGATGGATTTCTCTGCAGCACTGTCGCTGCAGGGAACGACCACCGGCGCGTTATTACCAACGGTGGCGGGCGTCGCCTCCCTGCGTGGCGACAACCTGCACCTCGCGATCGGAGACCTGGACGAGAAGCTCTCGCGGTACGAGTCCACTCAGACCTTCAACCTGCTCGACGTCGGCGCATTCTTCTTCGCCGGGCCGCTGGGTCTCGCGGTCACGAAGGGCTACGACTTCGCGCGCGTCTTCCGGGGATCCGAAGGCACCACTACCGTCCGTACACTCGTTTCCGAGTGGCAGGTCGAGCGCGGCGTGGCGCAGGCGAGCGATGTAGCCATGGCAACCCGGCAGAACCGTATCGCCCTGAAGGGAGGTCTCGATTTCGTCAACGGGCAATATGACGCGGTCACCGTGGCGGTCGTTGACGCCAGGGGGTGCGTCAAGGTTCAGCAGAAAGTCCACGGCCCGTTCATGAATCCGGTCGTGGAAAAGCCGAGTGTCCTCGGCACATTCACCGGACCGACCCGCACGCTGCTGCGCCAGGCGAGGAAGCTGCTCGGCGGGGGCTGTGAGGCGTTCTATAACGGCTCGGTCGCACCGTCCTGAGAGCCGCGCGGTAGACTCCATGGGTACGGCGGCAAGGCGTCGATCAAGGAGTCAGCACAGGTGAACGCGTTACCGGATACGACCGCCGACATCCGCGAGAACACAGCGCTCGCGATGTTGGAGCCAAAGTGGCAGCAGCTACTGGCGGAAGCCCGCTCACTCTCATCCGCTGGGCAGCACGCTATCGCCATCGTGCTTGCGGCCGCGGCCGGAGAATGGGCCACGGAATTCGTGCTCGAGAGACTGATCGATGCAGCCAAGGACCACAGTAAGAGCGTGCGTGACCTCGCCGACATGTCGGAAAGACTGCTGATCACCTGGTCCTTCGAAGCAGACCGCGTGCGAGCGGCCTTCCGTGATCTGACGGGCGAAATTCCCGATCGCCAGCCCTGGTGGGATGCCTGGCTGTGGAGCCGCCGACAGCGCCATGACATTGCGCACCGCGGTGTGTTGACGGCGGATGCAGCCACCACCAAGAAGTGCATCGACGCCGCGGCGTCGCACATCGCCTATCTGACGAAAGTTGCAATGAGCCGGGCGCCCTAGCAACAGGGCGTTGGGTTTCCCGTGAAGCTCTTCAGCAGGCACCCGAGAATCTGGATCGCACTGGCGGCAGGCACCACCGCCTTCTTCCTGCTTCCGGCCAGCTGGTCGTTTGTCAGCCGTCTGCTGCTGAGTTGGGACCTGGCCGTCACGGCGTTTCTGGCCGCGATCTACCTGTGGACGAGGGACCTGACGGCAGAGCAGATTCGCTCGCACTGTAGCGAGGAGGATCCGTCCGGCCGCATCATTCTGATCGCGGTCACCACCGCGGCGCTCCTGAGCCTGGTTGCCACCGTCGAGCTGGTTGCGACGCTGCGGCACGTCGAGCAAGGCGAGCGCTTCTGGCATCTTTCGCTCGCCGCCGTGACATTGATCGACTCATGGCTGCTGCTGCCAACCATGTTCACGATGCATTACGCGGACATGTTCTACAACGCCCGGGCGGCGGATCGCCCCCTGGCTTTTCCGCAGACGGATATGCCGCTGTTCTGGGACTTCGCCTATTTCTCCTTCACCATCGCGGCGGCGTGCCAAACCGCGGACGTGCTCACGACCCGCCTCTCCATTCGCAGAGTGGTCATCGCCCACGAGCTGATTTCCTTCGCCTTCAACGCCTTCGTACTCGGCTTCGCGATCAACGTTACCGCGGGCCTCATCTAGCGATGAAAAAAGAAGGCCCCGCGAACGGGGCCTTCCAGTGCACACAGGTGCTTTGCGAGAGGCGAATCGTCAGGCTGCGGCCGCCAGCAATTGCCAGCTCTTCGGCAGAATCACCGCGTCGATGGCGTGCACGACGCCGTTCGTCGCAATGGTATCCGCCTGGGTGACCCGAGCCTCATTGACTCGCACGTCCGATGAGGACACCACCGCCGTCAGCGAAGTGCCCTGCAGCGTTGTCATTTGTCCCGACTTCAGGTCTCGCGCTATGAGGTGGCCTGCTACGACGTGATAGTTGAGCACTGCCTTGAGCTTGCCCGCGTCGTTGAGCAGTCTGTCGTATGCACCCGACGGGAGTTTCTTGAAAGCCTCATCCGTCGGCGCGAAGACCGTGAATGGGCCCTTGCCGGCCAGCTCGCCGCTGAGACCCGCCGCCTCGATTGCGGCAGTGAGGGTTGTGAAACGGCCCGCCTCGATCATCGTTTCGATGATGTTCTTCGAGGGTGCGGTAGTAGTGTTCCTGGCGGCCTCGCCAGTAGGAACGCTCTTTAATTGATCCATAAATAGAACCTCTGCGTGTAGCCAGCGAGGATTCGCCGACCAGCTCAGCTCGTATGCGGCTGAGGTCGCGGAGTATGCGCTGATACCGGGCGCGTGCCGCGCGCGATAAATATAAAGAATTCCGTCACGATTCACCTTGCAATGGCTGCGCAGCGCGCGATGGCCTCAGGCGAACAGCTCGGCCAGCTCCGCGGAGCGGACCGGCTTGCTCAGGTACCGCTCGACTCCCGCCGCGCGCGCGAGTTCGCGGCCGGGGTGCTCACTGTCAGCCGTCAAGGCAATCAGTCGCAGGGCGTGTAACTGCGGATCCCGAGATAGATGCCGGGCGAGCTCGTAACCGCTCATGTCCGGCAGCCCGAGATCCACCAGCGCGACCGTAGGCACGAACTCAGCGGCCAGAGCAAGAGCGGTGGCGCCGGTGTACGCGACGCGCGCATCACCGTATCCCATCGCTTGCAGCAATGAAGCGAGAGTGTCCGCGGCACTTACGTCGTCATCGACAATCAGTATGCGCGGCATCTCCTGCCGGGTGGCGCGGGTGCCGTGCGCCTGCGATGGCGTCAGCGGATGCGTAACCACGACAGTATGCTCAGCGGAAACTCACGGGCCGAGGGTGCTGGTTACGCGCTTCGAAGCTCTTGATCTGCCGTTCGGCTTCGTGACCCGTGACGCCATAGACCTCCTCGATCTGGCGCGCGAGGCGCGCACGATTGCCCCCGATAAGATCGAGGTGCGAGCCGGTGAGCCTCCCCCAGTTTGCATACACCTCGACCCTGAGCCGTTGCCAGCTGGTTTGCACGAGATTCCAGTCCATATCAGGTCTCCTGGCACGCGCGATCTGTGCGGCAACGCTCAGGGCTTCGCAACATGCCACCCTTACTACACCGCGTAGTCCGCACCCCATGAATTGGGGCGTTTCTCGCGTTCTGAAGGCGCAACCGGAAATTCACAGGGCGCCTGCGCGCAAACAGCAGCGTATACCGTCGACAACGAGATAAAGACCGTCGCGATGCGTCATTTGCTGTACAAGGGTAGTGAATGATGCGCACGCCGACCCGCCCCGGGCCTGCTCCTGACGTGCGTCCCACTCACGGGAAGGCCTTGGTGAGCCCAATGGATAGACCACCGGTCGTCGTGGCCGTGGCATTCTCCGCCGGCGACTACGAGCCCGTTTCCGAACTGCTGTCTGCTTTACCGGCGGCATGTGACGCCGCCCTCATCGTCGTTCAAAGTCTCGAATCGAACCGCGAGAAACTGCTGTTCGAAACTCTCCGTCGGAGCACCACTCGCCCGGTGACGCGGCCCCACGACGGCGTGCTGGCAGAACCGGGCAACGTCTACGTGACCACCGCAGACATGGTGCTGACCATGACCGGGGGCCGCATTTGTGTGACTCCGCGCGGCGGCGGGCTGCATCATCCCGGGGATGTTCTGTTCACTTCGCTCGCGCAAGCGCGTGGCCACGGCGCAATCGGCGTGGTCCTTTCAGGCGAGGGCTCCGACGGCGCCCTCGGCATCCGGGCGATCAGGCAAAGTGGAGGCGCCACACTTGCGCAGCACCCAGGGTCCGCTCGCTTCCCCAGCATGCCCATCAACGCCATTCAAACCGGCTGCGTTGGTTTCGTGTCGCGCCCGAACGAGATAGCCCACGAGTTAGTCCGTCTGTGCGGCTCCCGGCCAGCCGCGTCACTCGCGAATGATCTCCCGAGCCCAACTCACCCTGGCATGCTCACGGCCAGCCCAACGCCGCGCTGGTAGGTCCTCGGGCAAGCGGCGGGCGTTCATCTTTCCCCCGCCTTCAGATAACGGTCACGCAACTCGGTCTGGCGCGAACGCATCGCGATCGCACGCCCGTTGATCCAGACCTGTGTGGCGATCGTAGTCACTTCGAGCGGGTCGCCATCCCATAGCACGAGGTCGGCGCTTTGCCCGATCGCAATGCGCCCGTGTGTCGCACCGAGGCCGAAGATCTCAGCCGGGTTGCGCGTGATCGCCGCCAACGCGGCGTCCCAGGACATGCCATGAGCCACCGCGTTGCCGGCCAGCTGCCGGATGTTGCGCGCGTCATGACCGTCGTCGGCAGAGAACGCGATCAGCACGCCCGCGCGCTGCAGGAGCGCCGCGTTGTCGAGACGCGATCCCAATTGTTCGAACTCGTAGGGAAGATCCCGCAGGGGATTGAGGACTACCGGTACGCGAGCAGCCGCAAGTTCCTTCGCGACCCGCCACGCCTCGCTGCCGCCGAAGACGATGGGCTTCATTCCCTGTTTACGTGCGAAAGCGATTGCCCCGAGGATGTCCGATGCACGCTCCACGTTGAATACCACGCGCCCGCCGGAGAGATAGCGAGACAGCACCTCCCGCCCGGCCGGATGCAGCAAAGAGTTCTCCCCGAGCGGCGCCTTCGAATGAGCTTCGCTGATCGCCTGATCGAGCAGCATGTACAGACCCGCGCGACTTCCGCCCGCGAGCCCCTTGCCGTCAATTCCCATCGCCACGAAGAGCGCACGGGTGTCGGGAAACACGGCGTCCTGGCGACCGTCGAGCGTGACGGCCGCACCCTGCCCAGCCATGATGGTGCTGCCTTCCACGGGAGTCAGCATCGTCCACGTGATGCCCTCGATGCGTGCCACCGGCACCAGCGTGGATTGGGCATCGAATGCCAGGGTGATATCGAACTCGGGGCGCCATTGCTGCTCGGCGCCCGGTCCCCTGAAGGTGAGGTTGCCATCGACCGTGGAGGGCTCGGCGCCAATCTCGACCACGCCGATCTGCGACAGGCCACCGAAAATCCCAGGGGTCAGAGGCTGACCGTGTGCATCGACCACGGCCGCCGCGGCTGCTGCCTGCACCTTCTCGCCGAGGGCGACGATCTTCACGTCGCGAACCAGCACGTCGGTCCCTTCCCGGACTCCATCGGAGACCGTGTAGACCTTCGCATTGCGAATGAGAACTTCCTGCGCGGATACGGCCGTGACGCCCGTAACCACAGCAAGCAAAGCGACTGCGCGTAAGGCTCTCATGGGCCCTCCCCGGGGGCGGTTTGCCCCAGCAGGAAGTCCGACGGGGGCTTGGGCGCAGGATGCGCGCGGTCGAACACCACCGCCCCGTCGATCAGGACTTCATCCGCCAGCGCATAGACGCTGAACGGATCGCGGTTCCATACAACGACGTCTGCGTTCTTGCCGGGCTCGAGCGTGCCCACGCGGTCGTCGAGCCCGAGCGCCCTGGCCGGATTTGCGGTCAGCCAGCGGATGGCACGCTCCGGCGCGACCTTCAGCCCGGCGCGCACGCCGCGCGCCATGGCTTTGGCCGCCTCCTGATTGAGACGCTGAATGCCGTCGGCCGAATCCGAATGCAGCATCGCGCAACTGTTGGCGGGGGCATCGACGATGGCGATGTTTTCCTCGATGCCGTCATAGGCTTCCATCTTGAAGCCCCACCAGTCCGCCCACATCGCAGCGCACACGCCGCGCTGCGCCAGAAGATCGGAGATTTTGTAGGCCTCGACCGCATGGTGAAAGGCGGCGATCTTGAAGCCAAACTCATCGGCGACATCGAGCATGGTCGCCATCTGATCGGAGCGATAGCAATGCATCTGCACGCGGATCTCGCCCTTGAGAACGCCCATCAGCGTCTCGAGTTTGAGATCGCGTTTGGGCGGGACGGGGGGCGTGAGCGGCTTCTTCTCTCCGCCCCCCTTGTCTTTCGCGGCGTTGTCGCCCGCGGCGCTCTTCTTCTCGTACTCGGCGCGCTCGCGATAGTACTTGTCCCACTGATTCCTGTAGTCCTGCGCATCGGCGAACGCCTGGCGATAGCCGGCGACGTCCCCCATCAGCGTCGAGGGAAACTGCCCCTTGCCGCCGTACACGCGCTTGGGATTCTCCCCACATGCCATCTTCAGTCCGTACGGGGCATCCGGAAACTTCATGGCCTGGTAGGTCGTGGCATGCACGTTCTTCACGACTACGGAGCGCCCACCGATCAGATTGCCCGAGCCCGGCAGGATCTCGAGCGTGGTGACCCCGCCCTCGAGCGCCTTCTCGAATCCCGGGTCCTGGGGCCAGATCGAGTGTTCCGCCCACACGTTGGCGGTGACCGGATTGGTCATTTCGTTCCCGTCGGCCTGCGCGTTGACGGCGGGAGTCGCATAGACACCGAGGTGCGAATGAATGTCGATGATTCCCGGCGTGACCCAGCGGCCCGGCGCATCGATCACGAGCGCTCCGGCTGGCGCCGGCAGGTTCGGGCCGACGGCCTTGATATGGCCGTTCTCGATGAGCACATCGGCGTGATCCAGACGGGTGCCGCTGCCCGTGAGCACCGTCGCATCGCGGATGAGGGTCGGAGGCGCGGACGGCGCCTGGTAGGTTGAGGCGTACGGTGCTCGGGGCGGGCTCTGCGGTGGTGCCGTGACGTCGGCTGCCGGCTTTAAGGATTCAGCTTTGGGCGATGGCTGCGTCGCGCACGAGATGAGCAGCGCCGACGCGACCGTGAGCAGTAGTCGTCGCATTGGGGTTTCTCCCTGAGAGGCGGTTAGGATATCACCGATGCGCATCCGACTTTCCGAACTGCTCGACCGCAAACACGTGCTGCTCGCCGACGGCGCGACCGCGACCAATTACTTTGAGGCTGGCCTCGCTGCGGGGGAGCCGCCGGAATTCTGGACAGTCGATCGTCCGCAGGAAGTGTCGGGATTACACCAGCGTTTCGTGGATGCGGGGGCCGACATCATTCTGACGAACACCTTCGGCTGCAATCCGCACCGCCTGAAGCTCCACAAGGCCGAGCACCGCGCCTACGAGCTGGCAAAACGCGCCGCCGAGCTGGCCCGCGCCGCAGCCGATGCGGCTCCGCGCCCCGTCGTGGTAGCCGGCTCCGTCGGCCCGACCGGCGAGCTCTTCGAGCCTCTCGGGAATCTGACCCGGGAGGCGGCACTCGCGTCCTTCAGCGTGCAGCTCGAGGGGTTACGCGACGGCGGAGCGGACGTCGCCTGGATTGAGACCATGTCGGCGGCGGAGGAAGCCGCCTGCGCGGCGCAAAGCGCAATCGCCGTCGGCTTGCCCTACGTGATCACCTACTCCTTCGATACCGCGGGACGCACGATGATGGGGCTGCTGCCGAGCGCGGCCGCCGCGACGCTCGCTGCGCAGACCGTTCCACCGGTTGCCGTCGGCGCCAACTGCGGCGTCGGGGCGCCCGACATTCTCGTCTCCCTGATGCAGATGGGCGATGCGCCCTTCCCGCTCGTCACCAAGGGCAACTGCGGCGTGCCGCACTTCGTCGGTACCGAGGCCGTTTATTCCGGCACGCCGGAGCTCATGGCCAGCTACGCGCGACTCGCCATCGACTCCGGCGCGCGCATCATCGGGGGCTGCTGCGGCACGACGCCTGCGCATGTAGCGGCGATGCGCGCCGCCATTGACGCGCACCAGCACGGACAGCGACCCACGCTAGCCGCCATCGTCGCTGAGGTTGGCCCGCTCACGAATGCGGCCCCCTCCGAGACGCCCGCACGCCCCACGCGCCGCTCGCGGCGTTAGCGCGGGCGTACCTGAGATCGTCATCCGCCTCGGCCCCGAGGCTCAGCACACCGCATTTCCGGATCGCTTCGTGGATTCGATATTCACAATCGACGACAAGGGGGCCTTGGTCGGCTACGCTCTACGGAACTTTCACGCCCCCTGGGACTCGGAACAGCCCGGTACCCGGCCATACTCATTAAGATCGCAGCGTCGGGGGAGGCCCTTTGTCCTTAGCGTTATCGACACTCATCTACGAGTGGCGGCGCTATCTGGCGGCAGTCATCGCCCTGTCGGTCGCGGGGCTCCTGGTGCTGTCGATGACCGGCATGTTCATGGGGATGAGCAAGTCCTTTACGGCGACCATCGATCGCTCGCCCGCCGAAGTCATGGTGCTGCCGCCCGACGCGGACACCCTGTTTGCGAATAACTCCGGGGAGCCGCGCCGCATCATTCCGCAGATCTACCAGCACCCCGAGGTACTCGAGGTGCAGGCGTTGAATTTCAACTTTGCCCTCTGGTCGAACTTCCCGAAGGACGGCCAGCCCGCGAAGGCCGAAGGGGTGAGGGTCGTGATCGTCAACCCGATCCGGGGTGCCGTCACGCTGCCTAACGACTTCAGCGATGAGCTGATCCAGGCGTTGATTGAGCCTTATGCCGTGATCGTGGATCGCAGCAGCCTCAACAAGCTCGGCGTTCAGCCAGGCGACCGGGCCAAGGTCAACGGTACCGAGGTGTGGGTGCGCGCCACGACCAGCGGCTACCCGTCGATGTTCAACGCCACGATTTTCGTCTCCTGGCAGACGGCAAAACTGCTGAAACTGACCGACGACGGACCGCGCGTCGGACCGTTGATGGTGAAGATCAAACACCCGACCCAGGCGCTGCAGGTCGCCGCCGGACTGAATGCACTTGCCAAGGGCCAATACCGGGCCTGGTCACGCGAAGAACTGTCCCAGGCCAGCCAGAAGTCGATGCTCAAGGAAGGGGGCATTGCCGTCATGATCGGCTTCGCCGTCGTCGTGGGCGCGTTCATCGGTGTGGTCATCACCTGGCAAACCCTGCAGGGCGCGATCCTCGCCAACATCAAGGAGTTCGCCAGCCTGCGCGCCCTCGGTGTGTCAATGTGGAGTCTGCGTCTGATCGTCATGGAGTTGAGCCTGTGGGTTGGCATCGTCGGGCTGGTGCTCACGGCCGTACTGACCGGGCTCGTGTGGATCCTTTCGCAGGCATCGGGCGTGCCGCTGGATTTCCCGCTATTCATCGATGTGCCGGTCGCGGTCGCGCTGCTCGTCATCGCGATCCTCTCGGGCGCTCTGTCCCTGGGCGTCCTGAGAAAGAGCCAACCGGCGGACCTGCTGCGGTGAACGGCCTAGCCCTGGATGCCAGGCGCCTGAGCAAGGCGTACCGGATCGGCAAGGTCCGACAGGTGGTGCTGAAGAACGTCGACTTCACTGCTTACCACGGCCAGGTCACCATGGTGATGGGCCCGTCGGGCTCAGGAAAGTCAACGCTGATCGCGGCCCTGTCAGGTCTCATGCGGCCGGATGCCGGCGAGGTCACGGCGCTCGGGGAAAGCCTGTGGGACAAGAGCGACGGACGGATCGATCGGTTCCGTCTCGACCACTGCGGCTTCATCTTCCAGGGCTTCAACCTCTTTCCCGCGCTCGATGCAACTGCGCAGGTCGTGCAAGTCCTGAAGTATTGCGGCGTGGGCAAACGCGAGGCCCTGGCGCGCGCCACGGCGGCGCTCGAGGCGGTCGGGCTCGGCCAACGCCTGCGCCAGCTCCCCGCCGAGCTCTCCGGCGGCGAGAAGCAGCGTGTCGCGATCGCGCGGGCCCTCGCCAAGTCGCCGGCGCTGATTTTTGCCGACGAGCCCACTTCGGCGCTCGACTCCGAGAACGGCCGGATCATCATCGAATTGCTGCATCGCGCAGCCCGCGAGCGCGACGCGGCGATCGTGGTCGTGACCCATGACCCGCGCCTGGAGGCGCACGCCGACCGCATAATTCACATGGAGGACGGCAAGATCATGAGCGATCGGATGGTATGTCGGACGTGACCCACAACCCCGCAACGAGCAGGATCGCGGCGGTTGCTGCGTGCGCGGCGGCCGTATTGCTGCTGTGCGCGTGCGGCGCCGGCCGGGCCGACGGCGGGTCAGGCAAGTCAGCGGATTCCGGGGCCCCCAAATCTCCCTATGCCACGATCGCCAACGGCAAAGTCGACATCGAAGGCGGCGTCGTGGAGGTGGCAGCCCGGCGCGCCGGCGTGATCCGAGAGGTGCTGGTACAGGAAGGAGATCCCGTCAGGAAAGGCCAGATTCTCGCGCGCCAGGAGGACGATGATGCGGCGCTCGCGGTGAACAGCGCCGCGGCCACGGTGGCACAGGCGCAAAGCGCACTGTCACTGGCACAGATCAGCGTGCAGACGGCGCAGCGCGAGCAGGACCGGCTGACGAGAATCAAGGCGTCCGGGCTCATCACCCAGCAGCAGCTCGACCAGGCGGCGGACTCTCTCGATACAGCGCGTGCGCAGGTCATCGTGCAGCGCGCGGCGGTGCAAACCGCGAAGGCGCAGCTGGCGCAGGCGGCTTATAACCGGGATCTGACCATCATTCGCGCGCCGATGGACGGCAAGATCATCCGGCGTTACGCCAATCCCGGCGCCGGTGCCTCCACGCTCAACGTCTCGGTGATGTTCGATCTCGCACCGGCGGCCGCGCACATCATCCGTGCCGAAATCATCGAGTCCGCCATACCCGACGTACACGTCGGTCAGGAGGCGGAGATCGTTCCCGAGGCCGATCCCTCGCGCGTCGCGGTTGGACATGTCATCCGCGTTGCCGGCACGTTCGGTGCGCGCAAGCTCAAGTCCGACGCCGCCAACGAAGCCAGCGATGAACGTGTCGTGGAAGTCGTGGTTTCAGCCGATAACGCGCCCTTCCTGATCGGCCAGCGCGTCCTGGTCAAGTTCATGAAACCGGGTCAGAAAGCCGGGCGGGGCCCGCCCGCCTCCCCGGGAACCGGCAACAGTCGCTCGAGCAGCTGAAGTCGGCGGTCCGGGACGGTACGATGAGCGGGTGAGTGGGCTGCGCGATCGGATCCTCGCGACGCAGGATGTGCCGGCCGTCCTTCTGGTGCGGCTGCTCGTCGGTCTCGTGGTGTTCTTCCCCGAGGGACTACAGAAGCTCCTCTTTCCGGCGCTGCTCGGCGCCGGTCGCTTCGCGTCGATCGGCATTCCGTGGCCGGACCTGCTCGGACCCTTCGTCGGCGGGGTCGAGACGCTCTGTGGTGCGCTGCTGATCGTTGGGCTCCTGACGCGCCTCGCGTCCATCCCGCTCATCGTCATCATGATCGTGGCCATCGTGTCAACCAAGATCCCTATCCTCCTCGGCCATGATTTCTGGATCTTTCACGTTCCGCGTATGGGACGCTACGGCTTCTGGAGCATGGCGCACGAGGCGCGCGCCGACCTCTGCATGCTGCTCGGCTGCCTGTATCTTCTGTGGGTCGGGGGCGGCGGATGGTCGCTCGATCTGTGGCTGCTCCAGCGCCGCTCGGAGAGAAACACATGAGCTCAGTATTGTCGCGAATCGCCATGGCTGGTGCGGTCGGTGCCCTCGTCGTGCTCAGTAGCAGGCCCCTCGCCGCGGCCGAGCCCGCAGCGCCCCCCGCCGCGGCGGATGACCCCGTCGCCCAGCTCGCCGCCCACCTCGATCTCGAGCGCTACAAGGCGACCATCAAGGGACTCACGCGCTTCGGCGACCGCCGCCAGGGCACCAAGCGCAACCGGGACGCCGTCGACTGGATCGAGGCGCAGCTGCGCGCCTACGGCTGCGCGGACGTAGCGCGGCTGCGCTACACCTACTCGCCGGACCAGAAGCGCGGTCCGAGCGGGCCGCAGGTGGCACGCGGTGCGCCCCAGGGCGGCGGCCGCTTTCGCGGTGAACGGGCGCCCACCGGGGTCAACAACGACGCCGAGCGCCAGAGCGACGCCACGCTGCGCGCGCTCGACACCGAGCCGAGTACGCCGGGCGAGCGTGAAGAGGTTTATTGCACCAAGGTGGGCAGCACCCACCCCGAGGAGATGTATATCGTCGGTGCCCACATGGACGGCATCGGCTGGGGCGAGGCCGCCAATGACGACGGCTCCGGCGCCGCACTCGTCATGGAGCTCGCGCGGATCTTCTCGAGCCCGGATGTGAAGACCGAGCGCTCGATCCGCTTCGCGCTGTGGAATAACGAAGAGACCGGCCTCAACGGCGCGTACGCGTACGTCGAGCAACGCGCGGCGCTGCAGGGCGTCGAGTCGCCCGCGGGCTCGGGGCGTTATCCCGAGCCGCGCTGGCTCGGCATGGTGCAGCACGACATGGTGATGTTCGATCACGGCATGCCGCGCGCGGACGGGACCCTGAGTCCCACGCAGCGACCGGAAGCCGACGTCAACATCGAGTTCCAGTCGCAGGCGCGGCAGGCCGAGGGTGCGCAGAAGCTCGCATGGGTCTTCTATGCGGCGAACGAGGCCTACGCCACCGACTACCCGGCGAGCGTCGGGCCGCACATGACCAACACCGACAGCACGCCCTTCATGGATCTCATTCCGGCGATCAGCGTGCGCGAGAACGAGCGCGGCACGCAGATCGGGGCCGGCTGGGACCCCAATTGGCACCAGCCGACCGACGTTTATGCCACCTACAATGACGCCGACTTCCGCCTCGGGCTGAACGCGGCGCAGACGACGCTCGGTGCGATCGGCCGCCTGGCGGGCGCATCAATCGCCCTCCCCCCACGGCGCTGAGGCCGCAGCCGCAAGCGGCGCGGCGCGCTCAGCGCCCGACCATGCGACTGAGGTTTTCGGGGTAGCGCGCGCCCTGGAGCTTGATGCTCGCGGCCGCAGCGTCGATCTCGCGCAGCTCCTCGCCGGTGAGGGTGACCGCCGCCGCGCCGAGGTTCTCCTCGAGGCGGTGCAGTTTGGTAGTGCCGGGGATCGGTACGATCCAGGGCTTTTGCGCCAGCACCCAGCCGAGCGCGAGCTGCGCCTGCGTGATGCGACGGCGCGCGGCGATGCTGCCGATGAGGTCCACGAGCGCCTGGTTCGCCTTGCGGGCCTCGGGCGTGAAGCGTGGCAGCTGGTTGCGGAAATCGTCGCTCGCGAACTGCGTGTGCTCATCGATCTTGCCGGTGAGCATGCCGCGGCCGAGAGGGCTATAGGCGACCAGGCCGATGCCGAGCTCCTCCAGCGCCGGCAGCAGCTGCGTCTCAGGCTCGCGCCACCAGAGCGAGTACTCGCACTGCAGCGCGGTGACCGGTTGCACCGCGTGCGCGCGGCGGATCGTCTGCACACCGGCCTCCGACAGCCCGAAGTGCCGGACCTTGCCCGCCCGAATCAGCTCCTGCACCGCACCGGCGACTTCCTCGATCGGCACGTCCGGATCGACGCGGTGCTGATAGAAGAGATCGAGCGTGTCGACACCGAGCCGCTTGAGCGAGCTTTCAGCGACTTCGCGGATGTGTACCGGGCGGCTGTCGAGGCCCTCCTGGAGACCCTCGACATCGATCTTGAAGCCGAACTTGGTGGCGATCACGACCTGGCCGCGAAACGGCGCGAGCGCCTCACCGAGCAGCGCTTCGTTCGTGTACGGCCCGTAGACTTCGGCCGTGTCGAAGAAGGTCACGCCGCGCTCGACTGCCGCACGCAAGAGCGCAATCGCGGTCTTACGGTCGGTCGCCGGCCCGTAGGCGTAGGTGAGCCCCATGCAGCCGAGGCCGATGGCCGAGACGTTGAGTCCGTTCCTGCCGAGTGTGCGCGCCTGCATGGCTGCTCCTTCGGTGCCGCTGTGGGAGAATTCCGTCACTCTTCAGCAGGAACCGCCAGAATGCAACGTGCCGTTTTCCGTGAGCTGACCGCAGCCTTATTGTTCCCCGT
>Ga0210394_10005224_pt1 | contig 14643 bp, 8 predicted proteins | sample IncBWC12MmetaG_FD_160121 | JGI IMG/M metagenome (GOLD analysis project Ga0210394, IMG submission 160121) | Forest soil microbial communities from Barre Woods Harvard Forest LTER site, Petersham, Massachusetts, United States - Inc-BW-C-12-M | ecosystem: Environmental > Terrestrial > Soil >... | reverse complement strand
CTCCGGAGGCTCGCTCTGATCGGCCGCTCCCTGGCGCACTACCAAATCATCGCCGCGATCGGCGCGGGCGGAATGGGCGAAGTCTATCGTGCCACCGACTCGAAGCTCGGCCGCGATGTCGCGCTGAAGGTTCTTCCGCCCGACATGGCCCGCGATCCCGAGCGCCTCGCGCGCTTCCAGCGCGAAGCTCGCGCCGTCGCCGCGCTAAATCACCCGCACATCGTCACGATTTTTTCGGTGGAGGAGTCCGGCGGCGCCCACTTCCTCACGATGGAACTCGTCGAAGGGCAATCGCTCGACCATCGCATTCCCGCGGGCGGGCTGCCCGTTCAGCAAATTGTCGATATCGGCGGCGCACTCGCCGACGCGCTGGCCGCAGCGCACGACAAAGGCATCGTGCATCGCGACCTCAAGCCCGCGAACGTCATGGTCGCCGAAGAAGGCCGCGTCAAAATTTTGGACTTCGGTCTGGCAAAGGAAACCCGCGCCGCCGATCCCACCGACGCCACGCTCACTTCCACGGGACAAACGGAGGTAGGCGTCGTCATGGGTACGCCCTCCTACATGTCCCCGGAACAAATCGCGGGCCGCGCTCTCGACCATCGCACCGACATTTTCTCGTTGGGCATCATTCTCTACGAAATGTCGACGGGCCGCCGTCCATTCGTGGGAGCTTCTTCCGCTGAGCTTGCCTCCGCGATTCTGCGTGACACTCCTCCGCTCGTCACGGACGTGCGCGCCAATCTGCCTGTCGATCTCGCAGGAATAATCCGGCGCTGCCTCGAGAAAAACGCCGCGGATCGTTTCCAGTCCGCGCGCGACATTCGCAACGCATTGCGCGGCGTGAACACTGTGGACCTCGTGGACACGCACGCGTCGTCACTCCAGATCTCGACGCCCTCCGGCTCGCGTCCGGCGACGAACGCCGACTCCGGCGCAGCTCGCACCGACGAAGGTTTCTGGGTTGCGGTGCTGCCGTTCAAATGCGGCAGCGGCAACGCCGAGGTGACGGCGCTTGCGGAAGGCGTCACCGAGGACATCGTCACCGGCCTGTCGCGTTTCTCCTATCTCCGGGTGATTTCGCGCAGTTCCACGCTGCGATACGCCCACGAATCTCTCGACATTCGCTCGGTTGGCAAAGAACTCGGCGCGCGCTACGTCATGGAGGGAAGCCTGCGTCAGGCGGGTGCTTCACTGCGTATCACCGTGCAGCTCGTTGACGCCAGCACGGGCGCGCATCTCTGGGCCGAAACCTACGATCGTCCATTCCGCCCCGAAGAAATTTTCGCGCTGCAAGATGACGTTGTCCCGCGAATCGTTTCCACAGTCGCCGACTGGTACGGCGTTCTGCCGCACTCCATGAGCGAAGGTCTCCGGAGCAAAGATGTCGATCAGTTGAGCCCGTACGAGGCGGTGCTGCGAAGCTTCGGCTATTACGAACGCCTCAGCACCAAGGAGCATGCCATCGCACGGACCTGCTTGGAACGCGCCGTCGAGCAGGCTCCGGACAACGCCGACTGTTGGGCCATGCTTTCGATGATTTATTCGGAGGAGTACAAATTCGGCTTCAACGCGCTACCTGATCCCCTCGGACGCGCACTCCAAGCCGCGCGGCGAGCGGCCGAAGCCGCACCCGCGAATTCCTTCGCGCACTTCGCCGTGGCCACGGCTCTGTTCTTCCGCAAGGAGTTCCAGGCCTTCCGCATCGCCGCGGAACGCGCCGTCGCGCCCAACCCAATGGACGGATTCACTCTCGCCTACATGGGCATGCTGTTGGCTTTCTCGGGCGACTGGAAACGAGGCTGCGCGCTGACAGAGCGGGCCCTCGAGCTTAATCCCCGTCATCCGGGATGGTACTGGTTTACGGCCTACTACGACGCGTATCGCAGACGCGACTACCGCGCTGCGCTCAGCGTCGCGCTCAGAATCAACATGCCGGGCTTCCACGCCACGCACCACGTACTGGCGGCGGCATACGCGCAGCTTGGGGAACTTGACGCGGCGGACCAGGCCCTCCGGGAGCTGCTCGCCGTAAGCCCGAACTTCGCTGTCTTTGCGCGCGAGGAGTTTGGGAAGTGGCTTGAGCCGGAAGTCGTCGAGCACGTGGTCGACGGCCTCCGCAAAGCCGGCCTCGAGATTCCCCTACAAAAGTAAACGCAATCGAGTCTCGCCAGGTTGAGTCACACCACTAAGCGCCGGCGCTTTTCGCACGGCGCTCGGAAAACAGCGCAATCATCTCGCGATTGAAAGCTGGAATATCCGAAGGCTTCCGGCTCGACACCCAGTTTTTATCGCGAATTACTTCCTGATCTTTCCAGTTCGCGCCGCTGTTGCGAATGTCGTCCTGAATCGTGTGATAGCTGGTCAGGGTGCGGCCTTTCGTAAGGCCTGCCGACGCCAACAGCCACGGACTATGGCAGATCACCGCAATCGGCTTCTTGGCTTTGTCGATGCTTCGGACGAATTCCTGCGCCTTGGGCTCCACTCGCAGCGCGTCGGCGTTCAGCGCGCCGCCCGGCAGAAGCACGGCGTCAAATTCATCCGGATTAGCTTCGTCGAGCGTTAACTCCACCTCGACGCGGCTTGCCTTTTCGTCGTGCTTGAATCCTTGGATCTTTCCGGCCTTTGGCGCGACGACGGTAGTTTTCGCGCCTGCTTCATCGAGAGCTTTTCTCGGCGCTAAAAGTTCAGCTTCTTCAAATCCGTCCGTCGCTAGAATTGCCACACGAAGCTGGTTCAATTTGTTCTCTTTATTTTCTTTCATAACGCCTCCTCGCACCTTTTCTGCCCCCCACCGTTGCACGCGGCTAGGATTCAAACAATCAGGTCAATTGTCTAGGGCACTCGGGCATTCGCTGTAAGGGCGCGGGCGTGCTGCTCCTCAGGACCAGAAACCGACGTATGCAAAAGAAAACCGCCCGCGTTTCTAATCGACGGAAATCGGCCATTTATTCCTTCGCGCAAAATAGTCTTCAAGCATCACTTGAAAATGCATTTCTAATCGACAGAGCATACCAATTAGAAATCGACCTAACTCCATGCAGAATCAACACAAATGCGATTTCTAATCGTCGCTGGATTGCGATTTTGCCCATTAGGAAATTTGCGCACTTTTTTTGGCAAACTGCCCGCGGCGGGCTACTTCGATTTAGCGCCGGCGAGCGCGGACGCGAGGCCGAGCGCGATCAACATTCCGCCAGAGAGGTTGCGTTGCGTGCGGCGCAGGCGCGCGCTGCCGCGAATGCGTTCGGCGAGCGTGCCGGCGAGCAGCGCATAGACCGAGTCGCTGCACCAGCCCATCACTGCAAACAAAATTCCCAGCTCGCAAATCTGCAGCGCGGCGTGGCCGCGCGTCGCGTCGACGAACTGCGGCAGGAACGCGAGAAAAAACAGTGCGGTCTTCGGATTGAGCAGGTTGACCAAGACGCCCTGCGCGAAGATTCGCGTCAGTCGGCGCTCGCCTGTGGCGCCTTCGAGCAGCAGCGCATCGTCGCGACGGAGTGTGCGAACGCCGAGAAAAATAAGATACGCCGCGCCGAGATACTTCACGAACTGAAACGCAGTGGCCGACGACACCAGCAGGGCGGAGAGTCCCAGCGATGCCGCGCCGACGTGGAACAGCGTTCCCGTCGCGATGCCTCCAGCCGAGACGAGTCCCGCGGCGCGCCCCTGCCCAATGCTCCTGCTCGTAATATAGAGAACCGCCGGACCGGGAATTACGAGCAGGATCACGGCTCCCGTGAGAAACAGCAGCAACGAAGAATGGCTGATCATCATATCGGTAACGATTGCAGTCGACGACTTCCGCTCGCGTGCCGAACGCAGAGAGAATTGTACAACACAGGAATTCGAGCGGGGCTTGTGGCATGCGCGCACGGGCCGCATAATGTCGAAACCCGTGAGTCTCGTTCCCGAAACGCGGTCCTCCGACAACGTCGCCAGTGCAGGATCGACGCCGGAATTGCAGCCGGCATTGAAAAACGACGCCCCGGTTTCGCTCGCGATCGCAACGAAACAAAAAAGCTGGGCGCGCATGGCGGCGCAGGCCTTGCTGCATTACGGCGGCAGCGCGCTCGTTCTGTTTCTGCTTTTCAAATTTTTGCCGGGACGGCACGTGTGGCTGGCGCTGCAGGCGCTGCCGGCGCAGCTCTGGGTCATCGGACTCTGCGTCTATTTTTGCGGCCACTGCATCGGCGTGACCAAGTGGCGGCTGATGGTGAACCTGGCGGGTGCGCAACTGAACGTGCCGCAAGCGGCGCGCTGCTATCTCGCGGGATTGTTCGGATCGCTCTTTTTGCCCTCGTTGATCGGCGGCGACTTGGTGCGCGCGACGATGGCGCTGCGCCTGGGACGCAGCAAAGCCGGCGTGCTTCTCGCAAGTTTTCTCGATCGCATTCTGGACTTCACGGCGCTGGCGCTGCTCGCCGGGATTGGCGCCATGCTGGTCCCAGGAGCGCTCGATCGGAGGAGCCGCGCGATTTTCTTCATGCTGGCCGGCGCCGCATTGATCGGATTCGCGATTTTGCTGGCCCTGCTTACGTGGTTTCCGGCGCGATGGCTCTCCTACAGGATACGCCGGAAGTTGGTGCGCTTGCGTCTCGCGGCGGAGTCCATGGCGCGGCAGCCGGGCGCCGTGGCCGGCGCGCTCAGTCTGGCATTCGCGGCGCAGCTTGTGTTTATCGCGCTGAGCGCTTACCTCGCGCAAGCATGCGGATTGCATCTGCCATTCCGCGACTGGCTGTTCGTGTGGCCGCTCGCAAAAATGGCCGCCGCAATTCCCATCACGCAGGGAGGAATCGGCGTGCGCGAAGCGGCGCTCGCCGCGTTGCTGTTGCCGTTTGGCGCGCCCGCCGCGTTGGCGGTAGCAGCCGGCCTCGCATGGGAAGCGATCGTAATCAGCGGCGCGCTGGCCGCCGGCGCGCTCTCGTTACTGCTTGGACGCCTCGCGAAGCGGCGCCTCGCCGCCTGAAGCATGAATCAGTGTGCGCTCGAATATTTCCCGTAATCCGGATACGGCGGAACCTTCGGAGTGGGCGGCGGGTTTTTATCCAGCTCCGCCAGCACCAATTGCACCGCTTTTTCGAGCTGCGCGTCATGGCCTTCGCGCCACGCATGCGGCTCGAGTTCCACTTCATAGTCGGGCGGCACGCCGTGGTTTTCCACTTCCCACGTTCCTTCGGTGGTGAAGAATGCGCCGCGCGGCGCGGTGACGAAGCCTCCGTCGATCAAGCCCGGATATCCGCCGATTCCGACCAGCCCTCCCCATGTCCTCTTGCCGACCAGCGGACCGAGGTTCACATGCCGGAAATACCACGGCAGCAAATCGCCGCCCGAGCCGGAAAACTCATTTGTGACGATGGCCTTTGGGCCGTAGATTCCGCCGAGAGGACTTGCTTGTGGCGCGCTGTCTCGCGGAATCCAGTAGTTCCAGATTTTTCGCTGCATGTACTGGATGATGTAATCGGCCGCCTGTCCTCCGGTGTTGAACCGCTCGTCGATCACGGCAGCTTGTTTATCGAGTTGCGCGAAGAAGTAGCGATTGAAATAGGTGAACCCGCCGTTGGCGGTATCAGGGATGTAAACGTAAGCGATGCGGCCGCCGCTCAGCTCGTCGACTTTGCGCCGGTTGCCCTCGATCCAGGCGCGATTGCGAAGACCCTGTTCATTTGCGATGGGCACGACCGTGACGTCGCGAGAGCCCTTACCGTCGGCGTGCGGCCCAACTTTCAGAACCGTCTGTTTTCCGGCAGTTCCCTGAAAAACGTTGTGGATGCTCTCGGACGCGCGAAGATCGCGGCCGTTCACGGCGAGCAAGTATTCGCCGGCTGCGACGTTCACTCCCGGTTGCGTGAGAGGAGCCTGGAGCTGCGGGTTCCAGTTCTCGCCGTTGAACACACGATGAAAACGGTAGCGGCCATTCTCAATGGTGTAATCGGCGCCCAACAGGCCGACCGAAACGCGCTTGAGCTCCGGCGCATCTCCGCCGCCCACGAACATGTGGCCGACGTTGATTTCGCCGAGCATTTGAGCAAAAAGGTAGTTCAAATCGTCGCGAGTGGCGATGCCATCGAGATAGGGTTCGTATTCCTTCGCAAGAGCTTTGAGATTCACGCCATGCATGTTCGGATCGTAGAAAAAGTCCCGTTCGATTCGCCAGATTTCGTTGAACATCTGCTTCCACTCCGCTCGCGGGTCGACCCAGACTTCCATTTCGTCGAGCTTCAGATTTCCTTCACCGGGCTTGGCCGCAGCAGCGGTCGCCGCGATGGCCCATGTTTCGCCCTGCTGGTAAAGGTACTTCTCGCCGTTCGACGAGAAGCTGATGGTTTGGACGCCAGCGATCAGCGGATCCGTTTTGCGTTTGCTCAGATCGAACTTGGTGACGGTGAATGTGGGCGGGCCATTGGGATCGGGTGCAGCAGGATTTTCCACGAGGAATAACTCGCCGGTTTTGCCCGCGACCAGGCTGGCATAGTCCTTGTCGGGAATGGGGAGAGCAAGAACGCGCTGGCTGATGTTGTCGAAGTCGATGGCAACTTTGACGGGTTCTTTGTCTTTATCTTCTTTCTTGCTGTCCTTATCCTTGTCTTTCTCTTTATCTTTATCTTTGGCTTTGTTTTTGCCTTTTTCTTTCTCCTTCTCTTTATCTTTATCCTTGTCGTTCTTGGAGGCATCGCCGCCGGCAGCTTCGGCGTCCTTCTTCTCGGCTTCGGATTTTTCCTCGTCGCTTTCAGGCGCGAGCGGAGAAGGAAGATCTTTGCGAAGCACGACGACGTACACGCTGCGAGTGACGTTGCGGCCGTCGGTCGACATGTCGATGCCGCCGAGAGTGGGTCCCACGTTCGTGCTCGCCGTGAAGTAGAGATACTTCCCGTTTTTATCGAAGACGGCAAATTGAGCGTCGCTCAATCCGTCGGTGATTTGCGTGCTCTTGCCGGTTTCAAGCAGATAAACGAAAACAGCCTGGAAATGGTTTTTCAGCAATTTCGTGTAGGTGACCCAGCGGCTATCGGCAGACCATGCCGGATTGAAGGAGTTTGCTTCGAACGGCTGCGTGTCGATTTTGACGGGCATGGCTTTTTCGAGATCCACATACCAGAGAATCGAGCGCTTGTCGGTGAAAGCGATCTTCTTGCTATCGGGCGACCAGGCGGGCGAATAGAAGAAGGACGGCGGCTGCCCGAGGGGAATTTTTCGCACGTCACCGAGGCCGTTTTGTTCGCGGACGTGGAGCGCGTACTCGCCCGATTCATCGGAAAAATAGGCGATCCATTTGCCGTCGGGCGACCAGGAAGGGTCGCGATCGGCGACAGCGGGTGATCTCGTGAGGTTGCGGGCGTCGCCTTTTTCAGCCGGCACCGTGATGATTTCGCCGTGCGCCTCGAAGGCAGCGCGCGCGCCGGTCGGAGAAATCACGCCGGCAACGAGTTGCTTGTTGACCTTCTCGAGATGCGGGCGAACCTCAACGAGATCAGCTGCAATGTGGATACGGAGCGGATGCTCGCTGCGCGAAGCGAGATCGTAGAGATGGAGCGCGCCGAACTGTTCGTAGACGATGGCGCCGGGCCCGGCGGAAGCAGATTTGAATGGCAGTCCTTTGTTCTCGATAAGCTGCGATGTTTTCTGAGATTTTGTATCGTAGGCGTAGAGGGAAAATGGCCCGTTACGATCCGAGAGAAAGTAGACGGTGTCGCCCACCCACATCGGATTGTAGTCGTTCCAGTCTTCGCGGGGTATTTTCACCACGCTCGAATCGGCAAGATCGGCGATCCACAGCGCCGAGGCAGTGCCCCCACGATAGTGGTCCCAGGTTCCCCACGGGCGCGGAGTAGGGCGGTAGGCAAGGTGCGTCCCGTCTGCCGAGTACGAGCCTTCGTAGGCGAGAGGCAGCGGCAATTCTACCGGCACGCCACCTTCGACAGGCACTGTGTAGAGCCGCTGCACACCGAAGGCAAAGGCATCGCGCGGAGAAGCGAACAATATGTTCTTGCCGTCGGGTGTCCATCCCATGGCGGTGGTGGTGCCGGTTTCCTCGACGGGCGTGAACCCGTTTGCGTCCGGGCCACCGTAATAGGTGACGCGTCGAGGAATGCCGCCTGAGGCAGAAATGACATACACGTCCACGCGGCCGTCGTACTCACCGGTGAACGCGATCCACTGCCCATCGGGCGAAAAGCGTGGGCCGCGTTTGATGCCGGGACCAACCGTAAGGCGCAATGCTTCGCCGCCATCGCGGCTTACCTTCCAAAGATCGCTGCCGTAAACGAAGCAAACATCGGTCTGGCTTAGCGTGGGCTGACGCAGGAGCAGCGGCTTGTCGGTTTGCGTCCAGCACGGGAAGGCGCACACAAGGACAGCGAGGGCTAGGACGGCTTTCCTCATCGAGAAGATCTCCTTTGCAATGTCACTTCCGGTGATACGAAAACACGGCATGCCATGGTTTCCGAATTTTGTTAGACGCGAGCTAAGTCGTCCGGGAAGCCGCTTATTCTAACGGTTTTGGGGCACAAAAAGAGCCAAGAATCGAGGGGAAGTTCTGCAAGTTCATGCGGAACGCGTAGTCGTTAACTTTCAGAAGCGGGAACGAGAAGCGCGCACGAATTCGCGCAATGCCATAACGTTGTTGCCGTGGGACCCGATGCGGCCCGCGTCCACTGGGACGCCTAGAATTTCGGCTTGTTCGATGCTTACACCGGCATCGTCAAGCTCCGACAGGCTATAGCCTTCGGCCGGGGTCAATCGGTTGCGGCCAGACGAGTACACAGGGCGCGGAGGGCGATGGGTGCTCCACCGCTTTTTTACAATATCGAAGAAATCATCCCAATCTCGCCGATTCCACATGACTACCTCCCGTACGCCCCGGGTGACGCAATTAATGACGCCAGTCCGTTGGATGCTGCCACATCCCCGCGGGTCGCATCGCCTTTGTGCCGTTTTCGCAGTTCCGCGTGGAGAGAGGAACGAAGCGAATTCTAACCCCGGATGTAGTGGAAAGTCGCGTGCGATAACGGCGTGTATCTTGTGAGTTATCGCACGATACGAACGTGCGCGCTGGGTCGGCTGAAGCCAGCTGCCGGGGCCGCCGCCACTCGAGCCGGTGTTATAATCTGACGAAGTTACGCCCCTGTGTGAATCCGGCGAAAACTGCATGAGCAACCCCGTCATCGTCGTGCACTACCACGAATTGTGGCTCAAGGGCCGCAACCGCCGATTTTTCCTCGGAAAGCTTTTTGCGGCGCTGCGGCAAGGGCTGCAGGGAATTCCGTTTCAACGAATCGAACAACCGGGCGATCGTTTTCTGGTGCGACTATCGGACGGCGCGTCACTGGCGGAAGCGATTGAGCGCGTAAAAAAGGTACTTGGGATCGCTTACTACGCCGTGGCGCAGCCGGTGGAACGCAATATGGATGCGATTTGCGGCGCGGCATGGAACGAGGTCGAGCCGCTGCAATTCTCAAGTTTTGCGGTGCGCGCAACCCGAAGCGACAAATCGTTTCCGCACCCGTCGGTGGAAATCAACAGAATCGTGGGCCAGCATCTGCTTGAAACGATGCGCGCGCGAGGCCGCGAAGTGCGCGTGCGATTGAATGACCCCGAGATCACCTGCTACATCGAAATCACGCCGGGCCCGGCGCTGGTTTACGCGCAAAAAATTCCCGGAGCAGGCGGTCTCCCGGCGAACACCGCGGGGCGAATGATGTGCCTGCTCTCGGGCGGATACGATTCGGCGGTGGCGGCCTATCACATGATGAAGCGCGGCGCGCATCTGAGCTTTACGCATTTCTACGGCACTGGCGCGCGGCCGGGAGAATCGTCGCTGCATGTGGCGACGTCGCTGGCGCAGCAATTGGTGCCGTATCAGTTTCACGCGAATCTGTATCGCGTGCCGTTTGAAGCGATCCAACGCGAGATCGTGCGGTACGCGCCGGAAAGGTATCGCGTGCTGCTCTATCGCCGGATGATGTTGCGGATTGCGGAAAAGTGCGCGCGGCGAGACAAGGCGCTGGCGCTGATCACGGGAGACAGCTTGGGCCAAGTGGCCTCGCAGACGCTGCGAAATCTTGTGGCCGTGGAAGCTGCGGCGCGCATGCCCGTTTTTCGCCCGCTGATTGGGACGGACAAGCTGGATATTATCGAGGTGGCGCGAAAGATCGGCACGTACGATATTTCGTCCGAGCCGTTCCACGATTGCTGCCCCGTGTTCATGCCGAAGGCGCCAGCGATTCACACCTCCGCGGAAGAACTCGACGAAGCGGAGGCTGGGTTAGATGTGCCCGCGCTTGTGTCGCAGGGACTTCGCGGGGCTTCGCTCGAGCGATTCCGCTACGCCAACGGCAAAGTAGAAACGGTGGATGACGCCGCAGACGCATCTAAATCCGCAACGAAACAGCGCACCGCCATCGCGTAACTATCGCGAGAGTCGAATACGCCGCTTTTGATCCAGACGTGCGTTTTAAACGCTAGGTACGAACACCTCCTTCGCATGATTCAGCTTTGCCTTTCGCTGCTCCGTGCGGACCTGCAACTGTCTGATCTCTCCGCTCTTCTTGTCGCTGCGCGGTGTGTTGAACGTTAGCAAATACTGATTTTTCAGGACCATGTCGAGGTCACGAAGAATCGGGCCGAAATCCACGGGAGTTTCAAGTCCTTGAAAGAATGGCTCTCCTCCAGTTCCTCCCGCAAGCTGAGTCAAATTACTCTGAGCGATGTCCATGCGAAGCCCGGCTGCTGCAAGGCCCGGGCCCCCGACGTAAATCGTGTGAACAACTACCCCTGCGGTTTGGAGGCTTTTAAGAGTCGACGCAAAGTACGGGTCGTCGAAACCAGGATTTAGGTGGTCGACTCCGCTCGCTATCATCAGGACTTCGTGCCGCATGCCGTTGGAAGGCCAATGCTTCACGAGATCCTGCAAAGAAAGATAAACGCTCGGCGAATTGCTACCCCTTCTTCCGAGCGGAAGCCTGATTTTTTGTGCCGCCGCGTCGTGATCGGCGGTGAATTCTGAAACTGCATCGGCTGCGCCGTTGGCGGCATAGAAAATGCCGATTTGTGTTGAGCTCGGCTGCGACGTGATGAAGTCCCGGAGCTCAGTGAAATGGGAGCCAATGCCGGTTGGACTATCGGAATCATCGATTAAGACCGCGAGTTGCAAACCTGCCTGATCTCCCTGGGCCGGAATCCACGAGGTTACATCTTCGCGGCTTTTGCCGCTGTAAACGACGATGTCTTCCTTCGCGATTGCCGGTGGCACTGAGAAGTCGCGCCCCAGAACCGTGACGACAGTGGTAATCGGCACATTGCTTCCAGAAGAGTTCTGCTGAGCGAACGCGGAGCCAAGCGGGAAAAGCGCGACCCCGACAAAAAACGAAGTGGCGAACATAATTGCCTTGCGCATGAAAGCCTCCTATTTAATTGGACGCCAGGCGCAACGCAAAGGGTTCCTGATGTAGTTGGTTCTTCGAGCTACTTCTCGGCTAGCTTGCGGCCGGCGTTGAGGCTGTCAAAATTGAGGATGGTGTTGAGCACGAGCGAATACGTACCACGCGTTTCGCCGCGGTAGACGGGATTTATGGAGAAGAGCACGACGTGGCCACTTCCCGTGGGCACGTCCACGACGGCAGGATGCTGCGCGATTTCATCGCCGCCTTCGACGAGTCCTGAAACGAGCAGTTCCTTGGTATCCGCGTAGCGGAAAATGACGCGGGCGCGATTCGCGGGAGGAATCACGCGGAAATTGTTGTGCATTTGCTCATCGGTGACGGGCGGCGCTTCCCAGGCTTCAGGCTTCGGCTCCTCGGGAACTTCAAAGCCGGCGCGTCCAATCGCGAAATCCGGATCGTCCACAGTGCCGCGGCCGGTCGGGCGCGTGTGCGTCTCGGCGCCCAAGCGGCGTGAATTGCGGGCACCGGAGATGCTGCTTAGCGAGAAAATAGGGCCGTTATTGCAATAGGCGGAAAGCTTTTCGTCGTAGCCGTAGGCGATGGGGCTTGCAGCGTCAACGAGCCTGGTGCCGACTACAGAGCCAACGATTTTCATTTTCTGCGCGCTCCCGACGCTGACGCCATCGGCAAGCCCGATGGAAAGCGCGAACTGCGAAGTATCTGTTGCCGTGAGGAGAACGCCGCCCTTTTCCAGAAAAGATTTCAGATGCGCGACGCCTTCCCAGCCAAGGCCTGGACGCATGTCGTCCGTCGAATCATTTTTGCCGACGAGGTTTGGAGTTTCCGGCGTGTTCTTCCACGGGAGCGGATTGCCCCAACCGCTGGGCAAGCCGTTAATGACGGAGTTGGTGTTCGAAAAGCCCACCGGTGGAAACAGAATGACGTCGTACTTGGCGTTGAGGTCGCCGGTCTTAGCGACAGTCTGCGTGCTGATGTAGTCGTAAGGGATGCCGAGGTTGTCGAGCGCGATGCGCCACCAACCTTCTGCCTGCGTACTGAGCCAGGTGTGTACAAACGCCACCCGCGCTGCGCGCACAGGATGCGTCTTGACGGATGGCATCGCGGAAATCGGAGCGGCCTGCAAACCGAGTTCGGAAGCGGCGTCATTGAGCTGCGCGCGGGTGACGTTGCGGAGAAGAAAGGAGCCGCGGCTAAATTTCTTTCCGGCGCTTTCGAAAGGCTCCTCGGCCGCTTCGATTGAAGCATCGCGCAATTTGTAGCGCAGCGTGGCTAGCGAAGGCTCGGCATTGTTGTTGATGACATAGATTGTGCTTTCTCCGCTTACGCCTCCGGGCGCGCGAATTTCTTTTACGCGCTCCATCGGAGCATTGAGGACTTTCGGGTCGGTGATGCGCGTAACTTGCACGCCGTAGAGTTCGCCAAAGGTCCACCCGGTATCGTCGTACGGCGTCTTCTGCGGATCCTCCGGGCTCCAATATTGGTAATCGAGCAGCGCGTCGGCGATTCGCGAGTAGGGCTGGTCCATGCGGACGATATAGCTGCCTGCGGGGAATTCCCGCGTGGTTGGAGCGGGGAGCGCTTCTTTTTCCTTCGAGTCCTTCTCTTTTGCATCTTTTTTAGGTTTCGCGGGCTTTTTTGCGGGAAGCGTTACGGTGAAAGCCGCAGTCGCGCGCGAAATTTCAACGGCCTGCTTTTGTAAGACGTGAAGCAGCTCGGCTTGGGAGTCCGTGCGCGGATCGTCGGCAGGAAAAATATATGCGGCCGGCCCTTCCGAGGCGGGCTTGGTAATCGAGCGTTTTGCCTTGAGATAAAAATTCTTCAGGAAGAGCTGCTTGTTCTCGTTGAAATAATGCAGCGAGGTGAGCAGGCCGGTCTCTTCATAGTTGTTGTTGTCGCGTTGCGACCACATCACTTTCGGGAGCGGCGGATTTTGGCGGTACCAGGTGCGCGCGTACTCCTCCGGTTCGAGCGTGCGCTCGAGCGTGTCCGCGCCGCCGTTGCCAAACGTTTCATACAGGCGGCTGATGCCGTTGTGCATTGCGGCAATGAACATCAGATAGCCCGGCGACCAAGTGTCAAACACGCCGTGAGTGAATACGCCCGGCATGCCGAACTTGGTCATGTCCGAGACGTTGCGCCAGCCCATCACTTCCCATTCGTCGGTGAGAATCGGATCGACCCAGGCATTGAACGGGCCGTCTCCCGCGGTGTTGTCGTAAAGATAAGGCACTGATTCATGCAGGTCGTGCAGCACCTGGGCCTTCCAGCCGACGTAGGTGTTGAGCACGTTTTCCGTGAGCTTCAGGGTCATTCCCATGGCGTCGCGGTTGTTGTCGTGCGCCACGTATTTGCCCCAGTAAATCAGAGGTGGATAGAAATCCTTGGGATGGGAGAGGTGCCAAAGATAGATGTCCACCATGCGGTCGCGGCCGTCGACCTCGACGACCGGCGTGATGAGCGTAATCATGCCTTCGCGGATTTCGCGGATGTACGGGCTTTCGTCGACCGCTAGACGGTAGGCCAACTCCATTAAGGCGGTCGGCGCTCCTGTTTCGGGCGAGTGAATCGTGCCGGTGATGTAGTACACGGGCACCGAGCGCGCGACGATGCGGTCGGCCTCGGCGTCGTCGAGTTTTATCGTGCGGGGATCTGCGAGCTTTGCCAGCTGTGCGCTGTTTTCGTCCAAGTTTTTAAGATTTTCCTGGGACGAAACGGCGACGGCGATCATCTCGCGGCCTTCTTCCGTCTTTCCTATGGAGAAGACCCTGACGCGCGGACTGGCCTTTTCGAGCAGGCGCATGTATTTGTAGACATCTTCCGCATAGGGCAGGATTCCCGGCGCTCCGGCCACATCGCCGAGCACGACCTCGGGAGTGGGAACATTTTTCGAAGCGGGCAAATAGTCGACGAGCGGCGAGGTAAAAAACGGCTGCGTGGTGTACTTGTGGATTTTTGCTGTGTAGGCCTCATCCACAGGTTGCTTGGGGTCCCGAGCTGGCGCGGTTTCGCCGTCGCCTAACGCCGCGGACGCGGCCAAGCAAAGAAGTAAGAGGAGAACCAGGCTCCGCAGGATATTTGCGCGCGCTATTTTAGGAGGAATCATTTGGTGCGAGATTTCCTTTCTTTGACCGTCCGAATCAGCATTCTCTATAGAGAAAAGGGCGTGCAGAATATCAGCACGCCCTCGCAAAAAAAGTAATTTCGCCCATTTGGGGCATTTGATCCCGACGAAATCTTAGCG
>Ga0210394_10005223_pt1 | contig 14646 bp, 14 predicted proteins | sample IncBWC12MmetaG_FD_160121 | JGI IMG/M metagenome (GOLD analysis project Ga0210394, IMG submission 160121) | Forest soil microbial communities from Barre Woods Harvard Forest LTER site, Petersham, Massachusetts, United States - Inc-BW-C-12-M | ecosystem: Environmental > Terrestrial > Soil >... | reverse complement strand
GGCCAGTGCCGCCCCGAGAACGCGCTCATACGCATCCATTTCATCCGCCTGCGGACAGTGGCTGGCCACCATTTCGCCGGTTTCAAGAGAGAGTCCTTCTGCTGTCGGACACAGTGCCATCATTCCCATGGCAATCGTCACATCCGGGCTCAGGCGAAGCCGGAGATAATTTTCTACCAGCGGACTGTCCGGAATCGGCGTAGGAGGATTGCGCAGCTTGGCGACAACCTCGGTACAGGTGGTCGGCAAGTACTTGCCGGCGCGAATGTAGAAAGGCACGCCTTTCCAGCGCCAGGAATTGATTTCCAACTTCACCGCGACAAAGGTTTCTGTCTGCGAGTCTCTGGCGACTCCATTTTCATCGCGATAGCCCCGGAACTGCCCGCGGACCAGGTTCCTTTCGTCGATCGACGGAACCGCTTTCAGCACTTTCACTTTCTCGTCGCGAAGCGAATCACCGTCAAACGCCACCGGCGGTTCCATTGCCAGGTTCGACAACACCTGAAACAGATGGTTCTGGACCACATCGCGGATCGTGCCAGTCTGGTCGTAAAAACCTCCACGGCCTTGAACGCCAAAATCCTCCGCCATCGTGATCTCGACGCTCTCGACGTAGTTGCGGTTCCAGAAGGGCTCAACAAAGGTGTTGGCGAACCGGAACACCAGCACATTGTTCACGGCGCGCTTTCCGAGATAGTGGTCGATACGAAAGATGTCGGCTTCGTCGAATACACTGCGCAGGACTTTGTTCAATTCCTGCGCAGAGGCCAGATCGTGCCCAAAGGGCTTCTCGACGATGACGCGAGCGCGTCTACCGCAATTCGACTGGTCCAGCTGTTCCACGACGGTTTCGAATAGAGCCGGCGGAATAGCCAGGTAATGCGCCGGACGCTGTGCGTCCTGGAGTTGCTCGCGAAGCGCTCTGAACGTTTCCGGATCCTGGTAATCACCGTCCACATAGCGCAAAAGGCCAATCAGTTTTTCGAAAGCGGCGTGATCGAGGCCACCGTGTTTTTCCAAACTGTCTTTCGCGCGAGCACGAAGCTGATCGAGATTCCATCCAGCCTTGGCGACGCCGACGACTGGAACATTGAGATGCCCCCGTTTCACCATCGCTTGCAGGGAGGGAAAAATCTTTTTGTAGGCAAGATCGCCAGTGGCGCCGAAGAAGACCAGCGCGTCCGAGTGAGAATTTGTCATGAATGTCGTCCCCTTCAAGCAGCCACTACTTTTTCAGCAGGCTTTTCCAAGTGTCCGCCGAATTCGAAGCGCATCGCGGACAGCAGTTTGTCGGCATAGTCGGCTTCGCCACGCGAACTGAAGCGCTCGTAAAGCGAGGCGGTAAGCACCGGAGTCGGCACTGCTTCATCGATAGCTGCCTTAATCGTCCAGCGGCCTTCGCCAGAATCGGACACGCGCCCGGCGAACTTCGAAAGGCCAGGATCCTGAGTCAATGCCGTTGCCGTCAGATCCAATAGCCACGACGCGATCACACTGCCACGCCGCCAGACTTCGGCAATATTCTTGAGATCCATGTCGTACTGGTAGTGCTCGGGATCGCGAAGGGGCGTCGTCTCGGCATCAATCCCTTCTTGCCGCTTCCCAACGTTTGCTGAACGCAACACTGACAACCCTTCCGCATAGGCCGCCATGATTCCGTATTCAATTCCGTTGTGAACCATCTTGACAAAGTGACCGGCGCCGCTCGGGCCGCAGTACAGGTAGCCTTGCTCTGCAGTGCCATCGAGCCTCTCGCGTCCCGGCGTGCGCGAGATATCGCCTTTACCAGGAGCCAGAGTCGAGAAAATTGGATCGAGGTGTTCGACGACCTCTTTCTCGCCGCCAATCATCATGCAGTAACCGCGCTCAAGGCCCCACACGCCGCCGCTGGTGCCTACGTCAACGTAGTGAATCTTGCGCGGCGCGAGGTCTTTCGCCCGCTTGATATCGTCGATGTAGTAGGAATTCCCACCGTCGATGAGAACGTCGCCTGGTTCGAGATGCGGCAAGAGATCGGCGATGGTCTCATCTACAACAGCCGCAGGAACCATCAGCCAGAGAGCCCGCGGTGTCTTGAGTTTCTTGACGAAGTCGACCAGAGAGTCTGCTCCTACCGCATGGTCGTGGACCAGTTCGCTGATGGCCTGTGCCGATCTGTCAAACACAACGCAGCTGTGTCCGCTCTTGATCAGCCGGCGCACCATGTTGGCGCCCATGCGACCAAGTCCTATCATTCCCAATTGCATAAAACCTCCTTTGAAGATTGCGTTTGATTCACTGGGGCATTGCTACCCCATTTTCCGCTGATCGTCTGTCTTGATAGTGGACGCCTCAAAGATGCTCTGTATCGATTCATCCAGCAGGGCGTTGTACTCGGCCTCGGATTGGTGGACCGACAGCCCCTCGACCAGGGCCCGCGAGAAGCTGGCCACGATGCCGTGATTCCTGCGCAGGCGGTTGTTGCCTTCTTCCCGTGAAAAACCGCCCGATAGCGCAAGCACCCTCACTACCTTGGGGTGAGTGACGCACTCAGCGTAGAAGTCGTTCTGCTCGGGAAGGGTGAGCTTCAGGAAGACTAGCTGGCTCACCGGCAATTCGTTGAGCTTCTCGACGAGAGCCGCTTTGAGCAGCCCTTCAGCCTTGGCTTTTTCCGGGCAGTGAATGTCGATTTCTGGCTCGATGATCGGCACGAGATCCGCCGCAATGATCTGCCGAGCTGCTTCGAACTGCTGGTTCACGATCTCCTGAATGCCCTCTTGGTTGGCTTGTTTAACAAAAGAGCGCATCTTGGTACCGAATATGCGCTTCGCTTTGGCCCTGGCGAGCAGCGTAGCAAGATTGGGCATCGGCCTCATCAACTGAACACCGCTCTTCTCCGCTTCAAGGCCCTGGTCCACTTTTAGAAAGGGCACAACCCTTTTCACATTCCACAGATAGTCGGCGCTCGGCTGCCCTTCGATGTCACTGTCCATGGTGTTCTCGAACAGGATGGCGCCAAGAATCCGCTCACCCGTGAAGCTGGGGCTGGAAATGATCCGCGTGCGCATTTGGTGCACGAGCGCAAACATCTCAGCCTCATTGGACCATGCATCCTGCTTGATTCCATAAGAACTGAGCGCCTTGGGGGTGCTGCCACCGCTTTGATCCAGCGCCGCAACGAAACCGGGTTTTGTCCTCATTTGTTGAAGTTGCAGTGTGTCCATTCTCGATCACCTCAGATTTTCAGAGTTGAAGCATATATTCCAGCCCAAGGGGTGTGGCCCGAATTCAGCGGAAGGGAGAGCCCAGTAGTTACAGGGATTTGACCGTCGCCCCGAGTGTCCTAGCATTGAGCGAGCCCTCATGGTCGAAGGGCAGGACCGTATGAAGGCCCGCAGAAACACGAGTTATCACGAGGCTTCCCTAAATCTGCGATAGTGGCGGATCAAGCTGTTCGTCGAGCTGTCGTGGCCGAGCCCTGCCTCTGTCTGGCTCTCTAGCTCCGGGATTATCCGTTGCGCCAGCACCTTGCCGAGCTCAACTCCCCACTGATCGAATGAGTCAATGTTCCAAACGACACCCTGCGTGAAGACGGAGTGCTCGTAAAGAGCTACCAATTTACCCAGTACTTGCGGAGTTAGCCGCTCCGCGAGAATCGTGTTTGAGGGGCGGTTACCTTCGAAAACTCGATGTGGAACCAGCCAGTCCGGCGTGCCCTCCGCCTTCACTTGCTCCGGCGTTTTCCCGAAGGCGAGCGCTTCAGTCTGGGCGAAAACATTGGCCAATAACATGTCGTGATGCCGGCCTAACGGATTCAGCGATCTGGCAAACGCAATGAAGTCGCAGGGGATGAGCCGGGTTCCCTGATGGATCAACTGGTAAAAAGAGTGTTGTCCATTGGTCCCCGGTTCGCCCCAGTAGACCGGTCCGGTGTCATGGGCGACCTGGTTTCCATTAAGCGTCACATGCTTTCCGTTGCTCTCCATCGTCAATTGCTGGAGATAGGCGGGAAAACGCTTCAGATATTGCTCATACGGCAACACCGCTACCGTTTGCGCGCCGAAAAAGTCGTTGTACCAAAGAGACAGCAGGCCCATAAGCACCGGAAGATTGGCCTCGAAAGGGGCTGTGCGGAAATGCTCATCCATCTGGTGAAAGCCATCCAGCATCGCGCGGAAGTTCTCCGGTCCTATGGCAATCATGGTTGAGAGGCCAATGGCCGAATCCATTGAGTAGCGGCCACCAACCCAATCCCAGAAGCCGAACATGTTGACCGTATCGATTCCGAACTTGGAGACTTCGGCCGCGTTGGTAGAAACCGCGACAAAGTGCTTCGCCACTGATTTCTCGTCACCGCCAAGGCCCGTGAGCGACCAGGCGCGGGCGGTCTGAGCGTTGGTCATCGTTTCCAGGGTCGTGAAGGTCTTTGATGAAACGATGAACAGGGTTTCTGCAGGATCGAGATCCTGCACAGCCTCGGTAAAATCAGTGCTATCCACATTAGAGACAAAGCGAAACGTCATCGAACGGTCGCTGTAGTACCGAAGCGCTTCGTAAGCCATCACCGGGCCCAGGTCCGAGCCTCCGATGCCGATATTGATGACGTTGCGAATGCGCTTTCCGCTGTGGCCTTTCCATTCTCCCCTGCGCACACGATTGGAAAAGTCAGCCATGCGGTCAAGGACCGCATGCACTTCGGGTACAACATTTTGCCCGTCGACCAGGATCGTCGCGCCCTTCGGAGCCCGCAGTGCAGCGTGCAGGACCGCCCGTTTTTCCGTAATGTTGATCTTCTCGCCGCTGAACATTGCGTCAATTCGCGAGCGCAGTCCGGATTCCTCTGCGAGTTGCAGAAGAAGCCGGAGCGTTTCATCGGTAACCCGGTTCTTGGAGTAATCGAGATACAGCCCAACTGCCTCGATCAGCATTCGCTCACCGCGTTTCGGATCGTCCGCAAAAAGCTGGCGCAGGTGTAGCTTCGAAACTTCTTTGTAGTGCGTCGCGAGCTCTTTCCACCCCGACTGACTGGTTGTGGTGTGATCTGACAAGGGTTCAATGTGTGTTGCCATTCTGATGCTCCTTTCGTGTCCACGCGCTCGGCGAGCGTCATGTGGCTTGTACTGTGGCTAACTGACGGCTTCCGGCGTGGTGCTCTTGCCAAGCGCCGCCGCCTTAGAAGAGATTACCCCCGTCAGATCATTCCACGAATTAACAAAGGAATCGGCTTCTTCACTTTGAAGCCGCGCAGCCAATGCATCGATATCGACACCAGCTTTGATGTCAGAAGCTTTTGCGGTCTTTGGTTCCCGTACTGGCCACAAGGGAGGACGGCATTAGCGATGGCTCTCCTTGGATGTTTGGATGACGCAATCAGTTCCGCAGTTTCGGGTCTCTGTGGGATTATTTCTTCGTCACTCAGAAACCCGAGGATGACGACAGCAGGCATTGGCGCGAAACTGGAATGCCCACAGCTTCTTTCGGATTGCCGGTGAGTAGAGGACTTCCACCTCCCAGTGAATGTGCCATGCAGGGCGAACCAAGAAAAGCGGCACTCCTGCGGAACAAAGCCCGCGAGAAGAAGGGCAAGCTGGATTTGCTCCACCGGTTCGCGCGGCTCTACCAGCATCCGCTGCTGCTCGACAGTGACAGCAATGAATCGACTGTAGAGGAACTAAAGGCCGGATCTTCCAAGCTGCGTGAAGTGCTTCTAAACTCAGCGCCGGGCGACTCGACGTTGTGAACGAGGGTGGGACCGATGTTCGGGACTTGTCGATTGACTTCCACTTGGTATCGGGCACAGATCCCAGCTCGCTGGCCTTTGATCCCCCGTTTGAGCATCATCTGGACTTAGCGGTCCTTCAAGATTGAGCTGAATTCGATATCACTCCCGCATTTCATGCTGAAGGTGTCGACAGCGACGATTTAATTCGATTGTCCACGGGGGACTGGAGTGCAGATGGAGATCGTTTCGTCTTCAGCGAGGGCAATGGGGCAGAGATGCGGTTGGCGAAAGCTGAATTGGCCGTTCGGTACAAAAGGGATTTCGGAATGTTTCAAGATGAGGTTGGTACTCCTTGCGGCTTCATAAGCTTCGAGTGCGGAGCAGAAATGGCCAAAACGTCAAGCGGTCAGATTCTGCACCCAGGTATTTCTCGCAGACCTCAACCGAATGGGTTTAACCAAGCCGCCTTCGTACACCTATGACTGCTCGTTGGAGACGCAAGAGAAAAATTATATAAGGCGTGTCCAAATCTCCCAGACCGAGCAGGCTGGAGAAGCTGACCGGTTCCTCATCAGGTTTGGCATAGCACAATCCTCTTTGCATCGATTCCAAGCCAAATTACGCGATGTAAGTGGGGTTGAATTCGTCTCGCCTATGATCGAGTTGCGTTCCTTTGTGCCCCGATCGCGTCAGAAGGCCGTTGAGAGCAAGATTCAGATCTGATGTCGCAGGGATCGGCGATCTGGCCGTTGAGAATGACGGATTCGGAGCCTGACCGCCGAACTTTCAACTTGTAGAGGGTTGAACACGGCGTGCCGCCGAGCAGATTGCCTGACCGGGCCGGAGCTTAGCAGGGCGGATCTGATTTAGCAGGGTAACACGGTGGAAAACAGGGGTTCTGGGCGATTAGGGCGACTTTGGAGAGCCCGCAAGCTTTTTATTTTCTGCAAGTTACTGATTCTAAAGATTTCTGGCGGTGGGCGCAGTCTCGAGCAAACCTCTCTCCGCACCGTATTTCCCTGCTAACAGGGAATTTTACAGGGAAATCTTGAGGTTTTTGGCTCGGTTCACAAATGGCGCTGCCCGCATGCGACACAATTCACTGCACTTAACCTGCATGACGAACCAGCGGGGCTCAAAGAGAACAGGGAGCTTTTTCGAGATATCAGGGAATTGAGATTCCCTGATACGCGTTCGAGCAGCGAGAGTTTGTTGATTTTTCTCAAGCCTTGTCGCGAAAAACGCCTCCAAATTCCCACTACATAGATAGAGCAGTTCTTACGAAAGCCCAAGGCTGGATTGGTGACCTGCATGGACTTTGCTTCAGCATCCGTGACCGCGCGGGCGCCGTCTCGCGCGGCTCAGTACGTCCGCATGTCGACCGAGCACCAGCAGTATTCGCCGGAAAACCAGCTCGACATCATCCGCCAGTACGCACAGGCCCACAACATGGAGATCGTCCAGGGCTATTCCGACCATGGCCGAAGTGGGCTGAACATCGCCGGCCGGGATGGTCTCAACCAGCTTATGGCTGATGTCGAGGCCAAGCGAACCAACTTCACCTCTCTTCTCGTCTATGACGTGAGCCGTTGGGGACGGTTCCAGGATGTAGATGAGAGCGCCTACTACGAATACGTCCTGAAGCGGTCTGGCATCCGAGTTCATTACTGCGCCGAGCAGTTTGAAAACGACGGGAGCATGTCCTCATCGGTGCTCAAGACCTTGAAACGTTCGATGGCTGCGGAATATAGCCGCGAGCTCTCGGTCAAAGTGTTCTCCGGCCAGTGTCGCCTCATTGAGCTGGGATTCCGGCAGGGCGGCGCCGCCGGCTATGGTCTTCGGCGCCAGCTAATCGATCGCAATCAGGCCCCCAAAGGGCTGCTTGGCCGAGGAGAACGGAAGAGCCTGCAGACGGACCGAGTGATCCTGGTTCCGGGCCCCCAAAAGGAGATCGACATCGTCCAAGAGATCTACGCACGGTTTGTCACGGACAAGCAGACTGAACGCGAAATCGCCGAGCAGCTCAATGGCGCCGGGACTCTCGGAGAGCACGGGCGCCAGTGGACACGGGCGACCGTTCATCAGGTGCTCACCAACCCCAAGTACATCGGCGCCAATATCTACAATCGCCGGTCGTTCAAGTTGAAGCACAAACGAATTAACAATCCGGTCGACATGTGGATCTGGCGCGACGGGGCCTTCGTGCCGATCGTCGACGCCGCCATGTTCGAGCAGGCACGGCGAATCATCGAGTCGCGCCATCAGCACCTGACCGATCAGGATCTCTTAGAACGCTTGAGGGAATTGCTGCGCAAGCATGGCCGGCTGTCTGGTCTCCTGATCGATGAAACTGAGACCATGCCATCGAGTTCCTGCTATTCGACCCGTTTCGGTAGCCTTGTCCGGGCCTACACGTTGATTGGCTTGGATCCCGACCGGGACTTCTCCTATGTCGAGATCAATCGCAGCATCCGACGGCGTCACTCCGACCTGATTTCGGTGATCTTTGATGAGCTGCTCGCACTTGGGGCGACAGTCACCGTTGACTCCCAGACTGACCTCTTGAAGATCAATTCGGAATACAGTGCCTCACTCATTCTGGCCAGGTGCCGGGAGACGCCGGCTGGCAATCACCGCTGGCACCTTCGTTTCGATGAGAGTCTGAACCCAGACATCATCATTGCCGCGCGCCTGAAGCCAGGAAATGAGGACATCTTGGACTACTACTTGATGCCGCGAATCGACATCCTTCGTGATCGCCTCAACCTCAAGGCTCATAACGGCCTGATCTGGGATGTCTATCGCTTTCAGAATTTGAACTTCTTCATGGAACTGGCACGCCGCCGGCGAATCGAGGAGGCTGCGTGAGCGAGGAACCGATCGAGCGAATCCGGATATCGGAAATCCACATCGGGAATCCTCGCCCTCGGAATCGTGCCCGCTGGCAAATGATCGTCGCCAACATACGGGAGGTCGGTCTCAAAAACCAGTCACCTTGGTTCGCCGAACAACTCCAAGTTCTGACGGGAAAATATTCGATCTCATCTGTGGCCAGGGACGAGCCTCTTTACCCACACCAATTTCAGCGTCTCGGCTGCGATCGGAATGCTGGCCCTGTTCGGAGTATCGGTACAAACGGGCGTGATCATGCTTGAATACATTAATCAACTTCGTGTTCACGGCTTCACGGTGAAAGAAGCGGCGGTTGAAGGCGCCGTTCTCCGCCTGCGGCCGATCATGATCACCATGATGGTTGCAACGCTGGGACTGATTCCCGCAGCCCTATCGCATGCTATCGGCTCGGATTCGCAACGCCCGTTTGCCATCGTGATTGTAGGAGGGCTGATAACGGACCTGCTGATGAGTATTTTTCTCTTGCCGACACTCTATGTCTGGATTGCCGGCAAGGATGATGTTCTGCCGGCTCCAGAACCGGAGTTTGCGACCGAATAGCTGAAACAGCTCAATGGTTGGAGTTGTCCCCGTGTCCAATGAGATCAGAGGAGGTCCCCATGCCTAGACGCCGGAATCAGGTGAATGCAAACTCAAGGCAACTGACTGCAGCAATCGAGACGTTTGGACTGGGAATGGTAGTCGTAAGCCTGCTGATTACCCTCAGCTTCGTAGTGCTCCAGGCTTGCGATTACTTCTTGCGACATTGAGAATCGCAATCTGAACATTGAGGTTACACCGGCGTCAGTCGACATTGGCGCCACTTCGAATCAGACAACAATGGGAGGGTAGATGAATCGGGCCGAGGTCAGAGCGAAGATTAACGAAATTGGCATCGTGCCTTGCGCGCGCGTCAAACTCCCGGAACTTGCGCTCTTTGCCGCAGAGGCGCTTTATTCGGCAGGAATCCCGGTAGTGGAAATCACGTTGACGCTGCCTGAAGCACCAGCAGTCATCGAAGACATTGCCAAGCGGTATCCGGACCTGGTGGTCGGCGCGGGCACCGTTCTCGATGAGCACGAGGCCCGCCGTTGTATCGATGCCGGAGCAGGATTTCTGACCAGCCCAGGATTCATTCCAGAGGTGGTTGCCTGCGCTCAGAAGGCAGACGTGGCGGTCCTGCCAGGAGCCATGACACCCACCGAAGTGATTTCCGCTTGGAAGGCCGGCGCAGATTTTGTGAAGATATTTCCCGCCGCCACCGCCGGCGGTGTTCATTTTGTGCGCGCGCTCAAGGTGCCATTGCCACACATTCCCCTCCTCGTTACCGGCGGGGTCAACCAACTTACGGCATTTGACTACATCCTGGCCGGAGCAAGCGCCATTGGCGCCGGTGGAGAGTTACTGCCAAAGGAAGCACTGAGCAAACATCAAGGCTATCGGGTTAATGAGTTGGCCCGGAGGTTTCTGAAGATGGTGAGAGAGGCGCGCGAGCAACGAGACGCAGAATAGACTCGCAGCGCAGCTCCTAAGGAGCCCACTTGCTTGAAATCGGTGCTGAGGGATTGTTGAGACGTATTGAGGTGCTTGGTTCATCCCGGCGCTCATTGATTAGTCGCCGACTCGGACAAGTGACGAAAAATACTGATGCGGCTCGCCCATATAGTGAGCGATAAGGAACTATATCGCGGCGTAAATCGAGGCGCGCCGTGGTCCGGAGCGCAGTTTCCTAGGGCGTTTCAGGGGAGTAATACTGAGGATCGCGTGCAAGCGGCTCTGAATGAGCGCTTTGCCCTGAAGTCACCAAATGACTGCAAATATCGCGAACGCAGGCGTCTGCTAGACTGTTGAGGAAATTTGCGAGTGGGGTGATCTATGCGTCTCCTGTATGTTTGCACCGCTTTGATTCTAGGAGGCTGTACGCTCGCGGGCTCCGCGCAAGCGGGCTCGACGAGCGCAAAGGTGGCCACCCGAATGTCACCGGTACAGGCGCAGGAGGAGTTGCTGAACCTCTTCGAGCAGGAGTTTATGGGAGTGGCGCAGGCGATGCCTGCTGACAAATACGGCTTTGCGCCTACTACTGCAACCTTCGCGACCTCCCAGGGCGCGAAGTATGGCGGGGTTCGCACGTTCGCGCAGGAAATATCGCATGTCACGACGGCGAACTACTACTTCGCTTCGAAGATTCTCGGGGAGAAGATGCCGGTTGATCCGAAAAGCATCGATAGTCTGACGACGAAAGAGGAACTCCTGAAGGCTGCCGCGGATTCTTTCGCCTACGCACACAAGGCGCTCGCGACGATTACTCCGGAGAATGCCTACACCACTATTGACGGTGTCGACGGTCTGCACACGCGGTCGGTCGTCGCATCCTTCATCTCTGCTCACGGATACGACCACTATGGGCAGATGGTCGAGTATCTGCGCATGAACGGCGTTGTGCCTCCAGGCTCGAAGTGAGCCCATCCAGATCTCTGCCGATGTTTCGCTGTTCGGGCCCAGAGAGAAGTACTGGACGACGATCCGACTTCGATGTGGTCAATGAGCGGTAAGCCTGTTATCAATAACTGGATGAAATAGGCCTGGAAACACGGAGCGACCTTCGATGTGCGGCGACAAATTGCTAGTCCAAGTTTTCTGTACGGCGGTAGCGTATTCTTCCGACAGTGTCGACAAACTGTGAACAATCTGTGAATCGGGGTTACCAGTGGACTTTCGTAGCGATTTCGTTACCACATTTGATTACGTTGACCAGAGCAGCCGGACCGGGGGGCTGTCGAAACTTCCCAGTTGGCGACAATCCTCTCAGTATCTTCTCCCATTCTCCAACAGTGAGCGAGCGTCCCATTCGCCTCAAGACACCTGGCTCTACAACATCTTCCGCGCCCAGCTCTCCAGCCACGAGCGCGAGATCGATTTCCATGTCTCGTTGAAGTAGAGGCCCGTGGCCGCCAGGCCCACAGTGGTGACGAAGAAGGCTCCCCATAGGAACTGTTTCATTATCCGGTTGCGTTTCCAGTCCCAGAGAAACATGAGAAGGATGAGGAGCAGATTGCCGCCCTCGTAAAATAGGTAGGTGCCGAAAAAGGTAGTTGGTGCAGGCAGAAAGAGGCTCACCAACCTGGAAAAGCCTGCATCGCTTATGCAGATGGTGGCCAGAATTAGCACGCGCCGATGGGCGGCGGAGTTGCGGCGCATGAGAATGCCCCAGGGCAGCAGCACGGCCATGCATATGACTCCGCTGAAGGCGATGGAAAGGAATTGAGGAGGCAGAGCGCCGGGAGTCTGCAGGTTCAAAGCCTGCCAACTTAGTTCGGACCAGGGGGCGATCACAACGATGAGAGTGGCGTAGCCGGCCCCAAACCAGCCGAAACGACGATGGAAGCGGACGTTGCTGGTTTCGACCATGAGCACAAGCGCGGTCGCAGTCAGCAGCCAGAGCGTGGTGGCGATTGCATGTACGTGGACGATCTTGGGTACGGGCGGCTGCTCGTGGAGGTAGTTGTGCAAATCGAAGCCGAAGCCGACGCCCACGAAGATCCAGAAGACGGCGAGCCAGACCAGTGCAGCCCGGCGATCTTCACGTGCTGGCCAGGATGCGGTTGTATGAATGTACACCCGCTTTGTCCCCCTTTTCAGTCGGAAAAACGTACAACAATGCGATTGATGTGGTGAATCCAATCTTTGCACATTGTGGAGATCGGCTCCGGATGTTTTGAGCTTCGCCCCTTCTCGATGTTCTGATAATCGAGCATGTTCGCAAACGCGATGCGGGCGCGCTCCTAATCACCACAGAGCCGGTCCAGTGTTGAATGCTTCACCGGCGAGTTCAGTAATCGCATCATTGCCTAACCACCCCCTCGGAGCAAAGGGTACTCTCACAGGCGTTCCGAGGCACTAGAGGAACCCGCTTCGGCCAACTAGAGAAAACTGCTAGCAAGTTTCAATGTAGCTGCGCTGGCGAAGACGGCTACTAGCACCAGCTGTGTATCACAGAGACCGAACGTCCTTGGGAGAGCACATCCTGCGAACGATCACAGGTCCTTTTTCGGATGTCTGGGCGTTGGCTGCCATAGCGCCGCGAGAATACTGGCAGGTTAGGGTTGCAGTTGTTCTTCAATCTGGACTACCTTTGTCTCCAAAATTGGATTTGATTTTGGCGGGCATGTTATTTCCCTATTTGCCTATTCTTGGGTCTTGCGGCGATTCCCGGGCTTTTTGCCATCCGTGACACTTGGGGTGGTCGATTTCTCAAGCTCGCCTCTAATGATCGCCGTGAGCTCCTCGTCGGTTAGTTCATCTACTGTCCGATTCGCAAACCGTCGCTCTTCTACCATTGAATCGAGTGCTTGCCGACGCCAAGCGTCCACCAGACGCATGTATTGAACATGTCCGCCGACGGCCTTGTTGACAGCCTGCTTCGCGATTGCCTCATCCTTCGTGATGATTTTTCGCTTCCCGTTCTCGTTGACGGGCAGTCTTAGCTCGAGTTCCCGTAGCACCTTCTTCCCGAAATCTGCCGGTTTCTTCGGCCGCCCTGAAGGGTTTCCCGACACTCCCTTTCTGAACTGACCGCTTATCGGGGGTTTCCGATAACCAACTTCATAGTCTTCTGGCTCACTATGGTCCCTCACGTTTTTCTTCACGCCTTCACCTCCGAAGTTAACGCAACCTGACTCGCCTTACGGGCTTCCCTTACCGCAAAGCTCTCTCCTGACCCGACGTGAATCGCGTCGCGCTTGGTGCGACGCTGCCAGCGGCGAATGACAGCATCGACATAGAGTGGATCGAGTTCCAGACGGTTGCAGATTCGTCCGGCGCGCTCAGCAGCGATGACAGCGGTCCCCGAGCCAAGGAACGGGTCGAGAACTACTGCCCCTCGGGCGGTTGAATCCTTGATCGCATCGGCGATAAGAGCCACTGGTTTTGGTGTCGGGTGGAGGGCAAGCAGGTCTCCTTCAGGGCCCGATCGCGAGAAAGTGTTTGCCGAGGGATAGTTCCAAACATTGGTACGATAGCGGCCAAACTTGCCGAGCTGGACGTTGTTGCGATGCGAGGCCTCGCCATTCTTGAACAGGAAAATCAGTTCGTGTGCGCTGCGATAGAAGCTACCCATACCGCCGTTGTTCTTCGCCCAGACGCAGAGATTCATCAACTCCCCATACACGTAGGAACTCCGTGAACTCCCCGCTGCTCATCTCACCGGAGGCCATCGCAAACTCCCGGTGGCGAGCCTTCCACAGGCCGCTCGCGTGGCCGTCGATGACCACGTTGTAAGGTGGATCGGTCAGACGGTTGTCGGCAATCAGGAACGCCGCGTACTGCGACTCCGAAAGGTGGTTCAGCTTGATTACCGGGACGGTCTTCCAGCCTAGCTTCCGCGCGGCCAGCAGCCGGCCATGTCCCGCGACCACGTTCTGCTTGTCGTCCACAAGGATGGGGACATTGAAGCCGAATGCCTCAATGCTCTTGGCGATTTGGAGCACCTGCTTATCGCTATGGACTCGCGGGTTTTGTGGGTGAGGTCTGAGAGAAGTTGGTGGAAGGTAGATCACCTTCAGAGCTGCACTGATTGGTGGCATGTTGGCCTCTGTTCGCATAAAGCTGCTCAAGTTTTGCCAGAAGCCTTGGGCCACCGATAGGTAACTGGGTGCCCTTTTTTATAGGCACTTAGTTTCCGGATGCGGGTCTCGAGGCTGGCCTCTTCCAGTCTTCGAGGTAAAACTCAATATTTTCAACAAAATAGGCGTTCTCTGGTTGTTCGCGGTAGTAGTCAATCGCATTTTTGATACTCTCTGCAGTATCTGAATCGTCACCGCCAGTGCTGGGACTTCGGGTCAGCTGATATATATCAGCGATCGCAGCTGGCGTCAGCCGGACAGACTCGTGGCTCCCTAGGAAGTCCGCTTTTCGTTTGACGTATTCCTGGGCGGTGATCAGTGGTCTGATGGCCCAATTGCTGCGTTTCTGGAGAACTAATACATCGTCCAGTTAGTTATTTATAGTATTGGCCGCGCGTCGACGCTTCCTTGGTTTGGGCGGGTGGGCTGCTT
>Ga0210394_10005222_pt1 | contig 14648 bp, 12 predicted proteins | sample IncBWC12MmetaG_FD_160121 | JGI IMG/M metagenome (GOLD analysis project Ga0210394, IMG submission 160121) | Forest soil microbial communities from Barre Woods Harvard Forest LTER site, Petersham, Massachusetts, United States - Inc-BW-C-12-M | ecosystem: Environmental > Terrestrial > Soil >... | reverse complement strand
GCCGCCGCCCGGGAGGATGTTTACGCTCGCCTGGGAACGCGGCCGGAAATACGCTGGTCCACAATCATGGAAGATCTGCAGCGGCGCGATTTCTCGATCAACGCCGTCGCTCTTTCGTTGAATTCGGCCTCTCGGGGGCTGCTGCTCGATCCGACCAACGGCCTCGCCGACCTCGAGAACCGTTCCATTCGCGCGCTTTCGATCCACAGCTTTACGAACCAGCCGGTCCGGCTTTTGCGGGCGATTCGTTACTGCGCGCGGATGGAGTTCAAGCTCGATCCGCGAACGGAGGAGTGGTTCGCGCTGGCGCTGGAACGGGGATTGGCCGAGACAATTCCGCCCGAGGACGCAGGGCGGGAGCTGCGGCAGCTCGCGCGGGAGGACAAACCGGCGGCCGTTCTGAAGGCGTGGGAAGCCCGCGGCCTGATCGGCACGATTCACGCGCAACTCGCCCGGCGTCACCCAGACTACGAGATGCTGGCCCGCACCATGCGCGCGCGGGACGAGGTGGTCGCCGCGGGCCCGCGGCCGCGGCTGTTTGCGCCGGTTCTGGCCGCGACGCTTGGCAAGTTGAAGGTCCGCGAGCGCGCGGCGGCGCTGCACCGGCTGGGATTCCGCTCGAACGAAGTGGACGCTGTGTTACATCTCGAAGGCGAAGTGCAAAAGACGGCGAAAATCCTGGCAGGACGCAAGACCGCGGATCCCAGCGCCGCATATGCGTTCCTCGAACATACTCCACCGCAGCTCGTGGTCTCCGTGTTGTCGGAGTACTCGAATTCCAAGGCGGTCAACAAGGTTCGCAACTACCTCCACAAGTGGAAGCCGCTGCGCCAGGGATTGCCTGCCGCCGCGGCTGAACTCGAAACATTGGGACTGGCACGCGGCCCGAAGTTCGACAAGGTGATCCAAGAACTTTTTCGCATGCAGCTGTTGGGCAAGGGGCGGTCGCCGGAGGACCGCACGAAACTCCTGAAGAAGCTCGCCGGAATCAAGGAACCGCCGAAGAAAAAACTGGAAGAAAAGAAGAAGAAACCCGACGAGAACTTGAAGAAGCGGCTGATGGATAAAGAAGCGAAGGCAGCAGAGCCCGCGGCCGCTAAAGCGAAAACTCCGAACCGCGCGAACCAACAGAACGCCGGTCAGCCTCCCGCACCAGCCGGCGGCGTCCAGCAGGGCCGGGCGCATGCCACTCCGGGGAAAGCAAGCCCGGCGAAGGCGCAGGCAGCGACGAAAAAGCCGGCCGCGGTACGTAAGGCGCCGGCGACGCGCAGTTCATCAAAGAGGCGTTGACGTTCATCCGCTGGAGGGATTCGGCGCGAGGCGAACGCCGCCGCGCGCGGCTGGAAAATTCCGGCAGCGAGGGCTACAATCAGCGGGCATGGAAACTCCGCGTTTCGTTCACCTGCATCTGCACACCGATTACAGTCTTCTCGACGGCGCTTGTGAGATTGGGGAACTTGTGAGCGAAGCCGCACGGCGGGGCATGCCTGCCGTGGCGGTGACCGATCACGGGAATCTGTTTGCCGCCGAACGCTTCTATCACGAAGCCACGACGCACGGGGTGAAGCCGATCGTCGGGTGCGAGGTATACGTTGCGCGGGGGAGCCGGCACGATCGCGGCGCGGACCCCGGGAAACGCGACAACACGGCGAACGGAAACGGGTCGCAGGCGGAGCCCGGACAACGGGGCACCAATCATTTGGTGTTGCTCTGCGAGAATGCCGAGGGCTACCGCAATCTGGTTCGGTTGGTCTCGGCGGGCTTCCTCGAGGGGTTTTACTATAAGCCACGAATCGATTACGACCTGCTGGCCCAGCACAGCCGCGGCCTGATTGCGCTTTCAGCATGCTTGAGCGGCGCCGTGGCCGAGCAGCTGCTCGAACAACGCTACGACGACGCGCGGGCGGCCGCCTACCGCCTGCAGGACATCTTCGGCAAGGGGAATTTCTTCCTCGAAGTGCAGGACCAGGGCCTCGACGTGGACCAGCCGCTCAATCGCGAGCTTGTGCGGCTCTCCCGCGAGAGCGGCATTCCTCTCGTCGCGACCAACGACTGCCATTACCTGACGCGGGCCGACGCTCGCGCGCAGGAGGTGCTGCTGTGCATTCAGACGGGCAAGACGATGTCGGACGGGCAGCGGATGCGTTTTGCGACCGACCAATTTTATTTCAAGACCGCCGAGGAGATGGTCCAGGTGTTCGGCGAACTGCCGGACGCGGTGACGCGCACGGTGGCGATTGCCGAGCGCTGCAATCTGCGCATCGATCCTGTGCGGAATTCGTTTCCGGAATTTCAAGTGCCGGAAGGCCACACGATCGACAGCTACTTCGAACGCGTGGTTCGCGAGGGCCTGGCGGAGCGCATGCCGCGGCTCGAGGAGCTCTCGAAGCAGGGTCATCTGCGGCGGCCTTTGGCGGAATACGAGCAGCGCCTGTCCGATGAGATCAAGATGATCAAGCAGATGCGCTACGCCGGCTATTTCCTGATCGTCTGGGATTTCATCCGCTACGCGCGCGCGCAGAGCATTCCGGTCGGGCCTGGGCGCGGCTCGGCGGCTGGAAGCCTGGTTAGCTTCGCGATGCGCATCACCGACGTGGATCCGCTGGAATACGGATTGCTGTTTGAACGGTTCCTGAATCCCGAGCGCGTTTCAATGCCAGACATCGACATCGACTTCTGCATGCGGCGCCGCAGCGAAGTGATCGATTACGTCACGAGCAAATACAGCCGTGCGAACGTTGCGCAGATCATCACCTTCGGGACCATGGCTGCCAAAGCCGCCCTCAAGGACGTCGGGCGCGCGCTGGATTTGCCGTACGGCGATGTGGACCGTCTGGCCAAGCTGGTGCCCAATCAGCTCAACATCACCTTGGACGAGGCGCTCAAGCAGTCGGCCCAGCTTCGAGCCGCGGTGGAAGGGGATGAGCGGTTCCGAGACGTATTGGAGGTCGCCAAGCGGCTGGAGGGACTGGCGCGCCATGCTTCGACGCACGCCGCGGGCGTAGTGATTTCGCCGCAGCCGTTGGCGGACCTGCTTCCGCTTTACAAAACCAACCGGGATGAAATCACGACGCAATACGACATGAAGGGGCTGGAGCGGCTGGGTCTTCTGAAGATGGATTTTCTGGGGCTGACCACGCTGACCGTGCTTACCGACGCGGTAAAACTGGTCGAGACCAACCGCGGGGTCACTCTGCAACTGGATTCGCTCCCGCTCGACGATGCGCCGACCTACGAGCTTTTCTCGCGGGGCGACACGACGGCGATTTTTCAATTTGAGTCGCACGGCATGCGCGACATCTTGCGCCGCTACCAGCCGACGCGACTCGATGATTTAACGGCGCTGAACGCGCTCTATCGGCCAGGCCCGATCCAGGGCGGGATGGTGGACGATTTTATCGCGCGCAAGCACGGCAAAAAGAAGGTTACCTACGACCTTCCCGAGCTGCGCGAAATCCTGGAAGAAACGTACGGCGTCATCCTCTACCAGGAGCAGGTGATGCAGATCGCCAATCGCCTCGCCGGCTTCTCGCTCGGCGAAGCCGATATCCTGCGCCGCGCGATGGGCAAAAAGAACAGGGAGGAGATGGCGGCCCAGCGCGAGAAGTTTCTCGGCGGGTGCCACGCGCGCAAGGTGCCGGCGAAAAAGGCCGAACGAATCTTTGATCTGATCACCGAATTCGCCGGATACGGCTTCAACAAGTCGCACTCCTGCGCGTACGCGCTGCTGGCCTACCAGACGGCCTGGCTGAAGACGCACCACCCGGTGGAATTCGTGGCCGCGCTGCTGACCTCGGAAACCGGCAACATCGAGAAGGTGGTGAAGTATATCCACGAAGCGCGGGGCATGGGCATCACGGTGCTGCCGCCCGACGTCAACAGCAGCGAGCTCGATTTCACGCCTGTGGGCGAGGAGATTCGCTTCGGCATGCGGGCGATCAAGAACGTAGGCGAGAACACCGTGCGCGGCATTCTCGAGGCGCGCCAGCGGCTGGGCAGGTTCCGCTCGCTCTTTCAATTCTGCGATGCGGTGGACACGCGCTTGCTCAACCGCCGGGTACTCGAGAGCTTGATCAAGTCCGGCGCCATGGATTCTCTGGGCAGCGGCCGCGCGCGTCCTTACGAGGTCATCGACCGCGCGATGGAGCGGGCGCAGAAATTTCAACGCGAACGCACGACGGGACAACACGGGCTGTTTATGGGCGGCCCCGCGACGACGGAGGCTCCCGAGCCGCCGCTGCCGGATGCGGAAGAGTGGCCCGAGCACCAGTTGCTGGCCGCCGAGTTTGCGACACTGGGTTTCTACGTCTCCGGCCATCCGCTCGCAAAGCACGCGGCGCGGCTCAAAGAGCTTGGCGCGGTGGAACTCGCGACCATCGAAGGCAGGCGCAACGGCGAGGAAGTGACCATCACGGGCATGGTGATGTCCCTGCGGCCGATGCGCTCGCGGAAGGGCGATCGCTGGGCCATCGCCAGCCTGCAGGACATGACCGGCGGACTCGAAGTGCTGGTCTTCCCGGAGGCGTTCGCTCGCCTTGAGGGCACGCTCAAGTCGGGAGCGCCGCTTTTGTTGCGCGGCCGCGTGAACGTCGAGGAGGCCGGAACGCGCGTGGCGCTGCAGGACGGCAAACCACTCGATCAGATCTCTACCGAAGGCACCGCGCTGATGCGCGTTCGCGTGGACCTGGGCGCTATGGACGAATTCACGCTCGACAGGCTAAAGGAGCTGTTCGCGAGATCGCCGGGGCCGTGCCCGATCTCCTTCGACCTGTGCGGCGCCGACGGGTCACTGGCCACGCTCCGCTCAAATCAACGCGTGCGGCCCGACGAGAAGCTGGTGGAAGCGGTCCGCCAGATGTGCGGGGCCGATGCCGTCGAAGTAGTGAGCTGACCGCCATGGACAACCGCAGGCGCGGCAGGCGTGAAAGCGAGATCGAGCAACTCGAACGCGAGGTCGAGGAGCTGCAACGGCTTTCGGTGCCGGGTTCCCCCGCAACAGAAGTGGAGCGCCTGCGCGGCCAGGTCTCCCAACTGCGCCGCGAGTTCTACGCGCACTTGGGGGCCTGGCAGCGCACGCAGTTGGCGCGCCATCCGCAGCGGCCGTACACGCTGGACTTCGTGCGGCTCCTGTTTACCGACTTCGTGGAGCTGCATGGCGATCGCTATTTCGCGGACGATCCGGCCATCGTCGCGGGCTTCGCGCGCTTTCATGGACGCCCGATCCTCGTGGTCGGCCACCAAAAAGGCCGGGACACCAAGCAGCGCCTGGCGCGGAATTTTGGCCAGGCCAAGCCGGAAGGGTACCGTAAGGCCCTGCGGCTGATGAATCTGGCGGCCAAGTTCCGCCGGCCGATCTTCACACTGATCGACACTCCCGGCGCCTATCCGGGCATCGACGCCGAGGAACGTGGCCAGGCGGAAGCAATCGCGCACAATCTGCGGGAGATGGCACGCCTGCCTGTGCCGATTGTGGTGACCATCACAGGCGAAGGGGGTTCGGGCGGCGCGCTGGCGATCGCCGTGGGCGACAAAGTAAACATGCTGGAGAACACGATTTATTCCGTGATCTCGCCGGAAGGCTGCGCTTCGATTCTCTGGCGCGATGCAGGGAAGGCCGAGCTTGCGGCCGAGGCCTTGCGCATTACGGCGGGCGATCTGATCGAGTTGGGGATCGTCGACGAGGTGGTGCCCGAGCCCGAGGGCGGAGCCCACCTCGACCACGAAGCCACCGCGCAGAATCTTGATGCGGTTCTGGTGCGTTCGCTCGATGAACTGGATTCACTGCCGACCGCAGAACTGCTTCGCCGGCGATACGAAAAATTCCGGCGCATGGGCGCGCTGTTCATGCGCGAAGGGAACTGACCGCCGGCGCCTTGCCCGCGCCGGTTCAACGGCGCGCTGCTCGATTGCTTCTCGGTTTCCCACCATTCGCTTTCTCGCCATTTTCATCGCGCACGTGGCATTTTGGCCACCAGCCTGACGCCTTGTGATTGTGACGGCCGGCGATTTCCCCTAACCTCACTCTTAGGAATTCGATCGCTAGACAGGGGATCTTTGAAACGATGTCCGAACCCTTCCGGCCGTACGAGCACCTGGTCAGAATCAAAGTACTCGGCAAGAGCGTTGAAGTTCCGGAAAAGAACTCCGTTCTCCGGTGCTTCCAGTTCCTCAGCCCTCAGACAATCCCGTACGGACGTTTCTGCTGGAACCAGGACTGCCAATATTGCCGCATTCTGGCGAAGCTTCCGGACGACGATAAATCGCGAGAAATGCTAAGTTGCAAGTTCCTCGTCATGGCCGGCATGGAAATCACCGAACTCAGCCCCGAGTTGAAGCTCTGCCTGCACGCCGCACTGCGCAAATAGCGTTCCCGTAGACCGTAGGTCGTCCCCAGGCCCACCCCTGCGCTTTGTGAATAGCGGTCCCACAACATATGAGAGGTGTGATAGCATCTTTGTTTCCGGGGTCTTTGCCGGGAGATTCGCGTGAAAGCCAAGACAAAATTCGGAATCGGCATAGGGATTATTGTGATCACGCTTTCCGCGCTCGCCTGGATGGGCGCAAGGGAAAGCCAGACCTACTATCACACGATCGCCGAGCTTTCCACGCTTAGTGGGGCGGCCGCGCATCAGCGGCTTCGCGTGGGAGGCGATGTGGCGGCCGGTTCCATCGAACACCTGCCGGGCCGCGTGGATTTCGTGCTCAAGGCGGAGGGCAAAAGCCTGCCGGTCAGCTACGTAGGCACCGACCCGCTGCCTGACACCTTTAAGGACGGCGCCCAGTGTCTGGTCGAAGGACACGCGATGCCGGATGGGCGCTTTGTTGCGGAACAGGTGCAGGCGAAGTGCGCTTCGAAGTACGAGGTCGCGCCCGGCCAGACGGATTCCGGGTCGCCGCAGGCCATTCCCAGCGAAGACCACAAGAGCTGACCGGAATCGGGGGTAGTTTCGTTGGACCTGTTTGGATCGTACGCTCTGCTTCTGGCGTTCCTTTGTGGTGTATATGCCTTTGGCGCGGGCATCGCCGCCATCATCACTCGCAAGCCTCTCCTGATCAAGAGCGCGCGGAACGCCGGCATGGCCGTCTGCGTTCTCGTTTGGTTGGGTTTCGGCAGCCTGGCTTACCTGCTATTCAGCGACAATTTTTCGATGGCCTACGTCGTGGAACACAGCAATCGGACGCTGCCTACCTTTCTCAAGTTTACGGCGATCTGGTCCGGACAAGAGGGCTCCCTTCTGCTCTGGAGCTTCCTGCTTTCGATCTATGTCTTCTCGGCGCTGTTCACCTACCGGCGCAAACATCCTGAACTGATGCCCTACGTCGGGGTAGTGCTTGCCGGCGTGCAGGTTTTTTTCCTGACACTGAACAACTTCATCGCCACGCCGTTCCAGGTGCTCGGTGCGGCTGGGCCGGCTGGCGCGCTGCAATTCGTCGCGCGTGCCGACGGGAGCGGACTCAATCCGCTCCTGCAGTATTACGAGATGGCGATACATCCCCCCATCATGTATTCCGGCCTAACGGGCTTTACGATCCCATTCGCCTTTGGCCTCGCGGCATTGCTGGGCCGCTATCCGGGCGAAAAGTGGATCCACCTTACGCGCAGCTGGACGATGATTGCCTGGGGCTTCCTCGGCGCCGGTATCTTGTTGGGCGCTCACTGGGCCTACGCCGTACTCGGTTGGGGCGGGTACTGGTCCTGGGATCCGGTGGAAAATGCATCTTTGATGCCCTGGCTCACGGGGACGGCCTTCCTTCATTCGGTGATCATGCAGGAAAAACGCGGAATGATGAAGGTGTGGAATATTTGGCTGGTTTTCATCACTTTTCTGCTCACGATCTTCGGGACTTTCCTGACGCGCAGCGGAGTGGTCAGTTCGGTTCACGCCTTTGCGCAGTCGAGTATCGGCCATTGGTTTCTCGGCTTTATCGTCCTGGCGGTGGCGGTCTGCCTGGTTAGCTTCGGGCGCAACCGCGATTATCTGCGAAGCAATAACCAGCTGGATTCGCTGGTCTCGCGCGAGTCGAGTTTTCTCTTCAACAATCTGATCTTGTTGGTGGCCTGCGTGGCGGTGCTTTCCGGAACGCTGTTCCCGGTATTTTCCGAATGGGTGCGCGGAACGAAGATCAGCGTAGGCGCGCCATTTTTCAATAAGGTCAATCTCCCGATTGGACTTTTCCTGCTATTTTTGACCGGCGTCGGTCCGCTGCTGGCTTGGCGTAAGACATCGCTGGCGAGCCTGCGGCGCAATTTCGGCGGGCCGCTGCTCATCGGGATCGTCGCGGGCGTTTCGGGCATGGCTCTGGGTCTGCGGAACTTCTACGTCACTACGTGTCTGATTCTTTCGGTGTTCGTGACGCTGACGATTCTGCTCGAGTTCTACCGCGGCGCACGCGTTATTTCGGCTCGCAGCGGCTCGAATTTGCTGTCCTCGGTGGCGCAACTCACGCTGCGCAATACGCGCCGCTACGGCGGCTACGTCGTTCACATCGGCATCGTGCTCATTTTTATAGGCATTTCCGGCACGGCCTTCAATCAAGACAAGCAGATGGACATGCCGCCCGGCGCGCAGATGCAGATTGGTCCGTATCATCTCACCAACCAGACCATGGATTCGACGAACGAAATCAACTACAGCACCGACAAAGCCACGATCGCCGTCGATCGCGACGGCCGCCAGGTGATCATGCTCTATCCGGAGCGGCGCTTTTATCCGTCGAATCAAGAGTCGGGTACGATGGTGGCCATCTATTCGACGCTCAAGGAAGACCTCTACGTGGTTTATGCCGGGCGCAGTCCGGACACCCAGCAGCCGGTCATTCACGCGTATCTCAACCCGCTGGTGAAGTGGATCTGGCTGGGCGGCGCGGTCGTCGTGCTAGGCACGCTCCTGGCTCTGGTGCCCAATCGCCAGCCGGTGCTCGAACTTCGGGCGGTCACGGAGGCGGCGCCTGCGGCAGTTTCGACCGCGCCCGCGCGAATTCCGATGCGACGCTACGACGGCCCATCATGAATATGAGCAAAGTACGAAGGCTGGCGCCCGTACTGGCGCTGGCCGCGGCGGTGACATTCTCGACGGGGCTGGTTCAGGGACAGAGCTCCGACCGCGCCAAGCAGCTTGGCGGCAAGCTGATCTGCATGTGCAACTGCGGGCAGATTCTGACGGCATGCAACCACGTCGGCTGCACGCGCTCGACCGCCATGCTTAAGGAACTGGACCAGCGCGTGGCGGCGAACGATTCGGACGACCTGGTTCTGCAATCCTTCGTGCAGGAATACGGCGAACAGGTGCTGTCCGAGCCGCCGACCCACGGCTTCAACAGCTTGGCCTGGGCGATACCAGGCATTGCTTTCGCGATGGGGCTAGGCCTGGTGATCGTCGTGATTCGCCACTGGCGCCATCCGGCTGTCCCTGCCCCAGCTTCCGGACCGCCTATTTCGGCGGAGTTGCTCGAGCGCGGCCGCCAGCAGGCCGATCGCGAAACGGACGATTGACATGGTGGTTCTCGCTGCGATTCCCGGTGGTCCCGATACACTGGCTCTGCTCGCGTGCCTGGCACTCACGGGCGCGACGCTGACGTTCGTTTTCTTCATCCAGCCGGACCCCTCTGATTCGGCGCCCCACAGGTCGCACCTGGACCAGTTGCTCGAGCGGCGCGATACGATCTACGACAACCTGCGCGATCTGAAGTTCGAGCACCGCTCGGGAAAGTTTGCCGAGCAGGACTACGAGCAGATGAGGGATACGCTCGAAACCGAGGCCGCGCTGGTCCTCGCCGAAATTGAAGCCGTTACCGGCAATCAGGCGCCTCTGCCGCGTCGCGACGCAGCCGTTCGCGCCGCGGAGGCGTCACCCGGTGCGCCAGCCACGAAAGCCGGCGGATAAGCTCGTGAGCTACTCGATGCGACGGTCCTCCTTTGCGCTGAGTTTCTCCCTTGCTGTGCTGCTGCTCTTTGTCGTTGCAGGCGGCGCTGTCGCGGGGACCGTGACGGGCGTGGTCCGCAACGGCACGAACGGCAAGCTGGCCGCGGGCGTGGACGTTATCCTGATCCAGCTGCAGGGCGGAATGCAGAGCGTCGCCAGCACCAAGACCGACGCGCAAGGGAACTACAAAATCGATCATCCCGCCGTCGGTGGCGGGCAGCCGATGCTGATTCGCGCGGTGTATCGCGGCGTGATGTTTCATCAGCCGCTCACGCCGGGCAGTTCCACGGCCGATGTCACCGTCTATGATCCAACGTCCGATTCGAGGGCGCTGAAGGTGGGCTCGCGACTCATTGTGTTTCAGCCGAACGGCTCGAGCCTCCTTATCGGGGAAGAGTATTCGCTGCAGAATCAGTCGCAGCCGCCGCTGGCCTATTTCAACCAGAGGGGCGATTTTGACTTTGAGGTTCCCGAAGGCGGACAACTTTCGCAAGTCTCGTCCTGGGGTCCTTCCGGAATGCCCGTGGTTCAGGGCACAATCGACAAGGGCAATCGGAAATACGCGATCGCTTATGCCTTTCAGCCGGGCGACAACGGCGTACGCATGTCTTACCAGGTTCCGTACCCGTCAAACAGCGCGACTTTGCGGTTTAGTTCCGATTATCCGGCCGCGCGCGTGATGCTGGTGGCGCCGCCCAGCGTGAAAGTTACCAGCGCAGGTTTTTCGCCTGCGGGCACCGAGCAGGGCTTTAATCTCTACGCCCGCGACACCGTGGCCGCCGGGCTGCCGTTCGAGGTGAGCTTGTCGGGCACCGCTCCGGCTCCGTCCGCCGACCAGCAGGGCGCCGCCGACCCGGGGCAAGGCCAAGATCAGGGCCCGGACCAAGTTAACGGCCGGGATTCAGGTCCCGCTATCCAAGCTCTGCCAAACCGTCTCGACAGCCTGAAATGGATTCTCGTCGTTGGTTTTGCGGCGCTGTTCGGGCTGGGAGTTGCGTTTATTTGGCGGCAGCCTGCTGCTGTGGTGGTCGGCGCTACTTCGGGTGCGCAACCGGCTGCGGCGTCGCCGAGTGGTCCGCGGGCCGCACGTAAACAGGCAGCCGCTCGGCCGCCCGCACCTGCCCAGGAGAGGCCTCCCGCGCCTGTTGCGACTCCCGGCGCACAGGCAATTCAGGACGTCGAGCGGGACGTGGAGCTGAGCCTCGACGGGCTGAAGGATAAGCTTTTCCGGCTCGAACTTCGCCATCAGGCCGGCACCATCTCCGAAGACGATTACGCGCGGGAGCGCAGCCGAACGGAACAGGTTCTGCGCGACTTGGTCCGGGGTTGAGATGGCGGCGTGCCGGCCGCCCCGCCAGTGAGTTCCTCACGCGGTGTCGCGATCGAATTTCAGAATATCGATAAACGCTACGGGTTGCGTTTTGCCCTGCGCGGTGTTTCGCTCGAGATTGGCCCCGGGGAATGCGTCGCGCTGGTGGGAGCAAATGGGTCGGGTAAGACCACTCTGCTCAGGGTCGCCGCGCTGCTGGTGCGGCCTACCGCTGGTCAAGTGCGTTTTCCGCAAGCGCCCGCGACGCAGACGAACGACGGAGTCTCGCCCATCAAGAGCAGCATCGGTTTCGTCGCTCACAACACGCTCCTCTACGACGAACTCACCGCCGAGGAAAATCTCGTTCTTTTCGCGCGGCTTTACCGCCTCGACCGCCCGGATCAACGCGCCCTTGCGGCCCTGGAACCCGCCGGCCTCGCGCGGCGGAGCAGGGACCTGGTGCGCACGTTTTCGCGCGGCATGCGCCAGCGGCTGGCGATCGCCCGTGCGCTGCTTGCCGCGCCCGGACTGCTTCTGCTGGACGAGCCTGCCGCGGGGCTCGATCCTGCCGGCCAGAAATGGCTCGCCGGCACGCTGGCGCGGCTTCGCGGAGGCGGCTGCACGATTCTGATGAGCACGCACGGGCCCAGCGAAGCGCACGCGCTGCTTACGCGAGCGGTGTGGCTCGAGGCGGGCGAGGTTGCGAAAGACTCCGGGGCGGGCGGCGATCCGGCTCCCGTGGTTGCGGCGGCTCTCGCGGCCGGACGGGAGGACTAAGTGACCCTGTTTCGACCGGCGGCCGTCCTGCTCGGTAAGGAACTGCGCACGGAATTTCGCACGCGCGAACTCCTGGCCGCCACTGTCGTCTTCGTGCTTATGGTTTTGGTGCTTTTCAGCTTCACGTTCGATCCCACGACGGCGGAATCGAAGCGCTTCGGCCCCGGGCTCTTGTGGCTCGCGCTGCTGTTCGCCGGCTCGCTGATGTTGCACCCCTCGTTCACGCGGGAGCAGGCCAACGACACGCTGGCCGCGCTGCGCATGTCGCCGATTGATCCCTTCTCCATTCTCGTCGCGAAGATCGTGGCGAATTGCTGTTTCCTTCTGATGGCGGAGACGCTTCTGCTGCCCGTTTTCGCCGCGCTGTATAACCTCAGCTTGCTTCCGGTGTTGGGCCGGCTCGCGTGCGTGCTCATTCTGGGCACGATCGCGCTTTCGACGATTGGCACGACCTTCTCGGCAATCTCCTCGCAAGCCAGGATGCGCGAGCTGCTCTTGCCCCTGCTGCTGCTTCCGCTGTTGGCGCCAGCTCTCATCGCCAGCACCGAAGCGACGGTGGGACTGCTCGAAAATCCCCCCGCGCTTTCGCTGACGTGGATAGGTGTGTTGGTGGCGTTTGACGTCATTTTTTTGACGGTGACATGGCTTTTCGGCGAATATCTACTGGAGGAATGAGATGGCTGAGGTGAGAGCATCGGCCCTGAGCGCGGTCGGCTCCGCGAAACGCGCCGGCTCGGGGGGCCTGGAGACTTTGGGCATCGCCCTTCTTCTTGGCGTGGCCGGCTATGCGGCGCTCTTCATCGCGCCAACCGAGCGGACCATGGGGCTCATTCAGCGTATTTTCTATTTTCACGTGCCGAGCGCCTGGACCGGTTTCGTAGCTTTCGCCATTACCTTCGTTTCCAGTATCGCCTACCTCCGAACTCGCTCGCCGAAGTGGGACTGGCTGGCGGTTTCGGCGGCGGAGATCGGCGTCGGCTTCATCAGCGTCATGTTGATTACCGGTCCCATCTGGGCCAAGCCCGTATGGGGCATCTGGTGGACCTGGGACGCGCGGCTGACCTCGACGTTCGTGCTCTGGCTGCTCTACGTGTGCTACCTGCTGTTGCGAACCCTCGTGGACGAGCCTGAAAGGCGCGCGGTCCTATCGGCCGTGTTCGGTATTTTCGCGGCCTTCGATGTGCCGTTCGTCTATTTCTCGATCTGGTTTTTTCGCACCCAGCATCCGCAGCCGGTCATCGGCGCGGGCGGCTATCTCGATCCGGTCATGCTGCGCGTGCTGCTGCTTTGCTGGGCGGCCTTGCTGGGAGTGCTGGCGATTCTGCTGCGCCAACGCTACCGCCTGGAGGCCCTGCGTTACGAAGTCGGCGAACTTCGCGTGGAGGCTGCCCGCAGAGGCGAGTTGGGTTGAAATAGTACCCGTGCCGGCGGGGAAGAAGGAAGTCATTCGGAGGCGATGGAATGAAAAATCTCAATAGCTTGATGGCCGCTTACCTTTCTGTTTGGGCCATCTTTTTTGTGTACCAGTTTACGGTCTCGCGTCGCTTGGCCAAGCTTCAGGACGAAGTAGAACGCCTGAAGGGCGCCCTCAAGCGCTGATTCCGATGAGGCGCTCGCATCTTCGCCCGGCGCGAGCGGAGTCTCCTCTCACGGGCCCGCGCAGTATATGAACAAAATGAAACTCGGCGTGGTCCTGTTTCAACTGGGCGGGCCCGACTCGCCCGAGGCAGTCGAGCCATTCCTCTACAATCTGTTCTGCGACCCCGACATCATCAATTTTCCCCTTGCGTGGGTCGCTCGCAAGCCGCTCGCGCGCTACATCTCGCACCGCCGCGCCCGGGTGGTGCGCAGCCATTACGATGCCATCGGCGGCAAGTCGCCGATTCGTTTGCTCACCGAACGACAGGCGCGCGCGCTGGAGGCGGCGCTGTCCCCCGAGTTCGACGTGCGCTGCTGGGTGGCCATGCGTTACTGGCGCCCGCTGACCGGCGACGCCGCTGCCGAAGTCCGCGCCACGCCTCTCGATGCGCTGGTCCTTCTGCCCCTGTATCCGCAATATTCCTTCGCCACCACGCTCAGCAGTCTGAAGGAGTGGAGGCGCCTCTACCGCCCGGCGTTGGGCGCGCCGAAGGAGATTCCCATCGAGGACTTTCACACGCATCCATCGTACGTAGGGGCCATTGTTGCGAAAATCGCCACCGCGCTCACACACTTCGACGAGCCGGCGAAGGTGCGGCTGGTGTTCAGTGCCCATGGATTGCCGCTGAGTCTGATCGAACGCGGCGATCCCTATCAGCGCCAGGTGGAAGAAACGATGCGCGCGGTCCTCGCGCGCGGCGGCTGGTCTAATGCGTACGTCCTCGCCTATCAGAGTCGCGTCGGGCGGCAGAAATGGCTCGAGCCATCTCTCGCGCACACGCTGGAGGTCCTGGCGCGCGCGGGAGAGAAGCGCCTGCTGGTGATCCCGATTTCGTTCGTTACCGAGCACATCGAGACGCTGCACGAAATCAATATCGAGGCGCGCCAGGAAGCGCTCCGGGCGGGGGTGGAGCAGTTTGAGATGATGCCCGCTCTCGGTGACTCGCCGCAGTTCATCGCGGCTTTGGCCGCCTTGGTGCGTTCCGCCATGGGCGCGCGCG
>Ga0210394_10005221_pt1 | contig 14648 bp, 14 predicted proteins | sample IncBWC12MmetaG_FD_160121 | JGI IMG/M metagenome (GOLD analysis project Ga0210394, IMG submission 160121) | Forest soil microbial communities from Barre Woods Harvard Forest LTER site, Petersham, Massachusetts, United States - Inc-BW-C-12-M | ecosystem: Environmental > Terrestrial > Soil >... | reverse complement strand
GACCGTTAACGCATGACTTTTTCGCCGCAACTGGAAGACCGATTCGCCAAAATGCTGAAGCGCTATCCGCCGGGACGCACGCGTAGCGCCGTGGTGCCGATGCTGATCTACGCGCAGGACGAGGTCGGTGCCATCACGCCGGAACTGATCGCGGAGGTCGCCAAACGCTGCGGCGTGGAGCCTTTGCAGGTGGATGAAGTGGTCGGCTATTACTCCATGCTGCATCGCAGGCCGCAGGGAAAATATCACGTGCAGGTCTGCACCAACATCAGTTGTCTTCTCGTCGGCGGCGAGGAATTGTACCAGCATGCCAAGAAAAAGCTCGGCATCGGACACAAGGAAACGACGGCCGACGGGCAGTTTTCACTCGAAGAAGTCGAGTGCATGGGAGCCTGTTCCTGGGCGCCCGCAGTCGAGATCAATTACGATTTTCATCACTTCGTCACGCCGCAGCAGTTAGATAAATTGATCGACGATCTTAGGAAATCTCAGTAATGCCGAAGAAACTCTACAACGAGCCGAGTCCTCTGGAAACGCGCGTAGTCAGTAAGAATTTCGGGATTGAAGGATCGGAAACCCTGGAGGTCTACCTCGCCAACGGAGGCTTCGCTGCGTTCAAAAAAGCGAAGGAGATGACGCGCGAGGCGATTCTCGATGAGGTAAAAACTTCCTCCCTACGCGGGCGCGGCGGCGCTGGCTTCCCGACCGGCCTGAAGTGGAGCTTCGTGCCACACACCTCGCCTAAGCCGCGCGTAATCGTCGTTAATGCCGATGAAAGCGAGCCGGGCACCTGCAAGGACCGGCTGCTTATGGAATACGATCCGCACCAGATGATCGAGGGGATTCTCATCGCGAGTCTGGTCGTCGACGCGCACGTCGGCTACATTTATATTCGCGGCGAATATCGTTACCTGATCGAAGTGGTGGATCGCGCGATCGAAGAAGCGTACGCGAAGGGTTATCTCGGCAAGAATATCGCGGGCACGGGCTGGGATTTCGATCTCTACACGCATTCCGGCGCCGGCGCTTACGAGTGCGGCGAAGAAACCGCGCTGCTCGATTCCATCGAGGGCAAGCGCGGCATTCCTCGCATGAAACCCCCGTTTCCGGCCGTTTCGGGCGCATGGGCGCTGCCGACGCTGCTCAATAACGTCGAAACCTTTTCCGCCATTCCCGCAATCATCAGGGACGGCGGAAAGTCGTTTCTGGAACTGGGGATTCCGAAGGCCGGTGGCACGCGCCTGGTCTGCATCTCGGGTCACGTGAGTAAACCCGGCGTGTACGAACTGCCGCTCGGCTATCCGATGATGAAGGCGATCAACGAAATCGCCGGCGGCATTCCCAACGGCAAAAAACTCAAGGCCGTGGTCCCGGGCGGATCGTCCTGCCCACTGCTCAAGGCCGACGAGTGCGATATCAACATGGATTACGACAGCCTGGCTAAGGTCGGCAGCATGCTCGGCTCGGGTGGCATGGTGGTGCTCGACGAGACCACGGACATGGTGAAGTTCGCCCTGCGTATCATGCGCTTTTACGCCCATGAAAGCTGCGGATGGTGCATTCCCTGCCGCGAGGGCACGACATGGCTTAAGAAGATTTTAGAGCGCTTCAACGCCGGCCACGGCCGTCACGAAGACATCGCTCTGCTGGGCGAGGTTTCGAAAAACATGCTGGGCCGCACCTTTTGCGCTCTCGGCGATGCGGCGGCTATGCCGACCATTTCCATCGTCGAGAAGTTCGCCGAGGATTTCGAGAAGCGTCTGTCGCGTGACCTGGTGACGGTGTAACGAAAATGCCTGAATTGGTCAAATTTACGATGAACGGCCGTGAGCTCACGGCTGAAAAAGGCACGCTGCTGATCGAAGCCGCGCGGCAGAACGGGATCGAAATTCCCTCCTTCTGTTATTACGAAGGCCTGACGCTCCAAGCCGCCTGCCGCATGTGCCTGGTCGAGGTCGAAAAAACGCCCAAGCTGCAAGTCGGCTGCACGCTGCCCGTGGCCGAAGGCATGGTGGTGCACACCGAATCGGAAGTTGTGAAGCAATCGCGCAAGGGCATGCTCGAACTTCTGCTGACCAACCATCCTCTCGATTGCCCGGTGTGCGACAAGGGCGGCGAGTGCGAACTGCAAGACATGGTATTCCGCTATGGTGCGGGCGAGAGCCGCTTCACGGAGCGAAAACTTCATACCCCCGAACAGCAGTGGTCGCCGGTGGTTTTTTACGACGGCCCGCGCTGCATTCTCTGCTATCGATGCGTTCGCGCCTGCGATGAAGGGATGGGCGTGAAGGCGCTCGGAATCTCCAATCGCGGTGCCATCTCGGAGATTGTTCCCAACCATTCCGATCACCTGGAATGCGACGAGTGCGGCGCCTGCATCGACATTTGTCCGGTGGGCGCGCTTACCAGCGGGACCTACCGCTATCAGACGCGGCCATGGGAAATGAACCACGTCGGCACCATCTGCACGCATTGCGCCGACGGCTGCCGCACTACGCTGGGCGTTCGCAACGACAAAATCATCCGCGGCAACAATCGCGACCGTTCGGGTATCAACGGCGAGTTTCTCTGCGTGAAAGGCCGCTACGCGTTCGATTTTGTCGAGCATCCCGAGAGACTGCAATCCCCTATGTTGCGCGCGGGCGACCAGTTCGAGCCCATTTCCTGGTCCGTGGCGCTGGAAATAGCCGCCAAGAAATTCAGCGCCGCAAAAACGTTCGGTGTCATCGGATCGAACCACACCACCAACGAGGAGAATTATTTCCTGGCCAAGATGGCTCGCCAGGGGTTGCGTACCGAAAACATCGATCATCACCGCACAGGGGATCTGGCGACGCTGTTTGATGCGCTTTCCGGCAAGAACAATGCGCTCGCGACCACGGCGGATTTGTACAGCGCCAAGGCGATCCTGGTGGTCGGCGCGGATCTGTCGCAGCAGCATCCTTTCCTCGCCTACCAGGCGCGCGCGAATTTCCGTCATCATGCCGCGCACATCTACGCCGTCACGGCCGGTCCGGTGCGGGAAGACCAGCAAGCCGCGGCCAGCGTACGCGTCCAAAAAGGCGGCGAGATCGCCGGCGTCGAATCGCTGCGCGACAAACTGAAGGCCGAGCCCGAACTGGTCGTCGTTTTCGGCGACGCGATTCAAGGCGATGCCGTACGAAAGCTCGTCGCTTTCGGCGATGCGCTTGGTGTGCCCGTCAAATATGTCTGCCTGGTCGACTACTCAAACTCCCGCGGCGCATTCGATATGGGCGTCGTTCCGAAAAACGGAGGCCTGTCTCTTGACCAGATGCTCAAAGTCAGCCTCGACGTCCTCTGGGTGGTCGGCGCGAATCCTTTAAAGAATTCGACCATGTCCCCGAAATCCTTTGTCGTTGTGCAAGACCTGTTCATGACCGAAACCGCGAAGCAAGCCGACCTGGTTCTGCCCGCCGCATCGGCGTACGAAAAATCCGGCACCGTCACCAACGTCTGCGGCGAAGCCCAAAAGCTGAAGCACGCGGTGAAGGTGATGGGCACCAAAACGGACCTCGAAATCATGGGTCTGATCGCCAAAGAAATGAAGCTGGACCTGGGCATCTGGCTGCCGGATAAAGTCTTCGAGGAAATTCGCAAGAACGTCCACGGCTACGATATTTCAAAGGTAGTGCTCGATCTTGGCGCTGCACCCACGGCCCCGTTAAACGGCCGCGTGGCAGCGCTGCCGGGCGTGATCCATTCCGCTGGCGACACTCTTTTCACGTCTGGAACGTTGACCAGATACTCCAAAATTTTGAACGAAGTAATGGAATCGCCAGGAGCTTTGTACGGGGCCAACACCAAGGACCATGAGTCGGTCGAGCCAGGGGCAGTCCAGTCGTGAATTTCTTCATCGTAAGCTTGATCAAATCAGCTCTTGTCGCCTTCGTGCTTCTGACCGCGCTCGCCTACATTCAGTGGGTGGAAAGAAAGGTCCTCGCCCACATCCAGCTCCGCGTCGGCCCCCGCCGCGTCGGGCCGCACGGATTGCTCCAGCCCCTCGCCGACGTCATCAAACTTCTTACGAAAGAAGACATGCTCCCCTCGCATGTCAATAAATTCTTCTACTTCCTCGCGCCGTTCATCGCCGTGATGTTCGCGCTGATCTCCATCGCCGTCATCCCCTTCGGCACCGAAGTCAAAATCGGATCCTTCTCCACCCCCATGCAGTTGACCGACCTCAACATCGGCGTCCTGTTCATCCTCGGCCTGTCCGGCATGGGCGTTTACGGCGTCGCGCTGGCCGGGTGGGCGTCGAACAATAAGTACGCGCTCATCGGCGGCCTGCGCAGTTCCGCGCAGATGATCAGTTACGAACTGCCCATGGCGATGGCCATCGCCGCGCCTTTGCTGATGCTCAATTCGCTCAGCTTCCGCGAACTGGTCGACGGCCAGGGCGGATTCTTTCTCGGATTCATTCCGCGCTGGAGCGTCTTTCAGGGTCCGTTCCCCCAAATCATCAGCTTTCTGATTTTTCTCGTTGCCGCCTTCGCCGAAACCAATCGCGTGCCCTTCGATCTACCCGAGGCTGAAAACGAACTGGTCGCCGGCTTCCACGTCGAATACGGCAGCATGAAGTTCGCGGCGTTTTTCATGGCCGAATACGCCAACATGGTGACCGTCTCCTGCGTCGCGGCGCTTTTATTCCTCGGCGGATGGCAACCCCTGTGGCCCACGCAATACGGCTCCGGCTTCGTGCCAACCATTATTTTCGGCATCGCCGGTTTGATCTGTTTCTCGCACGCCTTGAACCCTGCGCGCCCCTTCGACCGCATCACGCTACCGGTGTTCGGCGTGGTCTTTCTCGGCATCGCCGGAATCTTCCTCATCCCGATCGCCGCGACCATCCTTTTACCGCTCTTCTGGTTCCTCGCCAAAGTCGGCATCATTTTATTTATCTACATTTGGATTCGCGGCACTCTCCCGCGCTTTCGCTACGACCAGTTGATGAACTTCGCCTGGACAGTCTTGTTCCCGGTTGCGATCATAAACCTCTTCGTGACAGCCCTTGCGGTGGCCCTTACTTCGAAATAACTATGGAAGACGCGATACTGTTTCTCCTGTTCGCCGCGATCGCCGTGGTCTGCGGCATCAACCTGGTCGTGCAGACGCACCCGATTTCGAGCGCCCTCTCGCTGGTCGGCGTCATGGGCGCCCTCGCTCTGATCTATCTCCAGCTGGGAGGCGAGTTCATCGCCGCGGCGCAGCTCATCGTCTACGCCGGCGCCATCATGGTGCTTTTTATTTTTGTGATTATGCTTCTCAATGCCGGAAAAGAGCGGACACTCCCTCGCCGGCTCTGGGTGACTTACGCTGGCGTTCCCTTGCTCGCCGGATTCATCGGCGTCGCCGCCTTTGTGATCGTCCGCATGCTGCCCCCCAGCCCCGGCGCGAAGTTCGGCGCCATGACGCACGGCAATCCGCAGGAAATCGGACGCAGCCTCTTCCAGGTCTACCTGCTGCCGTTTGAAGTCACCAGCGTCCTGATCCTGATCGCGATTCTGGGCGCAGTCGTGCTCGCGCGCAAGGAGGTCGACTAATGCCCGAAATTCCCTTGCCGCAAAGCGTCCCGCTGACCTGGTATCTGATCCTCAGCGCGATCCTGTTCACGCTGGGCGTCGCCGGATTCCTGTTCCGCCGCAACGTGATCACTGTCTTCATGTCCATCGAGCTGATGCTCAACGCGGTGAACCTCAGCTTCGTCACATTCTCGTACAAATATAAGCAGGTCGACGGACACATTTTCAGTTTCTTCGTGATGGTCGTCGCCGCGGCGGAAGCCGCAGTCGGCCTGGCCATCATCCTGACGATTTTCAAAAATCGCCAGACACTCGAAATCGACGAGGTCAGCTCGCTTAAGAACTAAACGATGCAGCAACTCTGGCTCATTCCCATCCTTCCTCTCGCGGGCTTCGCGCTCAATGGCCTGTTCGGCCGGCGATTCTCGAAAACCGTCATCAACGCCATCGCCGTCGGTTCCGTCCTGCTGGCCTTCCTCTGGGTCCTCAAGTCCCTCAACTCCCTCGGAGCCTTTTCCGGAGGCCTCGAAGAAACCCACATCGAGCACTACTTCACCTGGATCCAATCCGGCGCGCTGAACATCAACGTCGATTTCGCGGTCGACCGCCTCACTGCCGTCATGCTCATGATCGTCACCGGCATCGGCACGCTTATCCATATATATGCGGTCGGCTACATGGCGCACGAAGGCGGCTATTACCGCTTCTTCGCCTATCTCAACCTGTTCATGTTTTTCATGCTGACGCTGGTGCTGGCGCAAAACTTCCTGCTGCTCTTCGTCGGATGGGAAGGCGTCGGCCTGTGCAGCTACCTGCTGATCGGCTTCTACTTCAGCGAAAAATTCGCCACCGACGCCGGTAATAAAGCGTTCATCGTGAACCGCATCGGCGACTTCGGATTCTCGCTGGCCATTTTCCTCATAGCGATTCATTTCGGTTCGCTCGATTTCGGAAGCGTCTTCTCTCAGGCGAAGAACCTGCCCATCGAAACTTCTCCCGGCTGGATCACCGCCATCGCTCTGCTGCTTCTGGTCGGCGCGACCGGTAAATCCGCGCAGATCCCTCTCTACGTCTGGCTCCCCGACGCGATGGCCGGTCCTACTCCGGTCAGCGCCCTGATCCACGCCGCCACCATGGTCACCGCCGGCGTCTACATGGTCGCGCGCAGCTCGTCGATTTTCTTGCACTCGCCCATGGCGCTGAATTTCGTCACCATCATCGGCATCGCGACCGCATTCTTCGCCGCCACCATCGGCCTGGTCCAGAACGATATAAAAAAGGTCTTCGCCTACTCGACGGTCTCCCAGCTCGGCTACATGTTCGTCGGCCTCGGCACAGGAGCGTTTTCGGCCGGTATCTTCCATGTCATGACGCACGCCTTCTTCAAGGCGCTGCTCTTCCTGGGAGCCGGCAGCGTGATCCACGCTCTTTCCGGAGAACAGGATCTCCGCCAAATGGGCGGCCTTGGCAGGAAAATTCCCATCACCAGCATCGTGCTTCTCTGCGCGAGCCTCGCCATCGCCGGAGTGCCAATGACCTCCGGCTATTTCAGCAAGGATCTGATTCTCGAATCGGCCTATCAATACGCGCCGTGGATTTACTGGGTCGGCGTCTTAACCGCGGGCATGACCGCTTTTTACGTCTTTCGGGCGTTCTTCATGGCCTTTACCGGAGAATATCGTGGCAACAAGCATCCGCACGAATCTCCCTTCGTCATGTGGGGACCGCTCGCCGTCCTCGCCGCGCTCAGCCTCGGCGGAGGCTTCATCAATATCCCGAAGTATTTGGAGCCGATTTTTCCAGTATCCGAAGGCACCTTGCCCGGATTCGTTTCGTTGACCCCTGCGGTTTTCGGATTCGCGGGCATCGGGCTCGCTTACATCCTTTACGTCCTCGCCCCAGGTCTTCCCGAATCGATCGCCAGCGCCTTCCGCCCCGTCTACACTTTGCTCTACAACAAATATTTCATCGACGAAGCTTACGATTCCGTCGTCGTCAGTCCCACCATCGATGGCTCGCGCTCGCTGCTGTGGCGTACCATCGACGCCGGAGCCATCGACGGCACGGTGAACGGCGTCGGCAAAACCGCGCGCACCATCGGAGGCGTCCTCCGTCATCTCCAATCCGGCTATATAAGAAGTTACGCCGGATGGGTGGTCGCTGGAGCCATCCTGGTCGTCATCGTGATGGGCCTCAAGGGGGTCATGTAAATGACCACTCTCGATATCGTCCTGTTCCTGCCTCTCATCGGTTTCCTGATCATGCTGTTCACGCCCAAGGACAACGCGAACGTCTCGCGCTGGACCGCGCTCGTCATTTCTCTCGGCGTTTTCGTTATCTCTCTCGGCCTGCTCGCGCCCTATTGGTTCGCCTACCCCACCGGCTACACGTTTGAAACCAACCACGCCTGGATCAACTTCCCGCCGATTCACTATCACGTCGGCCTCGACGGCCTCAGCCTGTGGCTGGTCCTGCTCTCGACGTTCCTCACACCCATCGCCGTCGTCGTTTCCTGGAAATACATCGATCACCGCGTGAAAGAATATTTCGCGTTCCTGATATTGTTAGAGTTCGGCCTCATCGGCGTCTTCATCGCCATCGACCTGTTCCTGTTCTACGTCTTCTGGGAAGTCGCGCTCGTGCCCATGTATTTCCTCATCGGAATCTGGGGCCACGACCGCCGCATCTACGCCACCGTCAAGTTTTTCCTGTACACGATGGCCGGCTCGGTGCTCATGCTCGGCGCCATCATCTATCTCTACAATCAGACCGGCACGTTCGATTACAACGTCATCCGCAGCCTGATCGCGAACGGCCATCTCCCCCTTACAGACCGCGCGGAAATGCTCCTGTTCCTGGCGTTTTTCGCGGCTTTTGCTGTGAAGGTGCCGCTGTTCCCGCTGCACACCTGGCTGCCTGACGCGCACGTCGAAGCCCCGACAGCCGGATCCGTCATGCTGGCCAGCGTCATGCTGAAAATGGGCTGTTACGGACTCCTCCGCCTCTGCGTGCCCCTGTTCCCGAACGCCGCCCATCGGTCCGCGCCCTGGGTCAATGCGCTCGCCATCACCGGAATCATCTTCGGAGCCCTCGTTGCGATGGTCCAGCCCAACATGAAGAAGCTGGTCGCCTACTCTTCGGTCAGCCACCTCGGCTTCGTCGTCCTCGGCATCTTCTCCTTCACGCAGCAAGGCCTCGATGGAGCCGTCTACCAGATGCTCGCTCATGGTATCTCCACCGGCGCTCTCTTCGTACTGGTCGGCTTCCTCTATGAGCGCCGCCACTCTCTCGAAATCTCAGCCTACGGCGGTGTCGCCACGCCCGCGCCGAATCTCGCCGCCGTATTCATGATCACGATGCTCGCCTCCATGGGCCTGCCGATGCTCAGCAACTTCGTCGGCGAATACCTGGTAATGCAGGGCGTAGCGCAAGCAAACTTCAACTGGGTGATCTTCGCCGCAACCGGCCCCATCCTCTCCGCCTGCTATCTCCTATGGCTCTATCAGCGCATCTTCTTCGGAAAACCATCGGAATCGGTGATGCATCACGTCCCCGACCTGACCCCTCGTGAATGGGCGGCCATACTTCCTCTGCTCGCATTGATGTTCTGGCTGGGCAGCTTCACGCAAACCTTCATGCCCGCGATCACGACGCAGAACGCAGTAATCCTCCAGCAAATGCAAAAACCCGGCCAGCCTCTTGTGGCGCACAGTGCGCAAAAAGGGGACTGGCTCGAATTTTCGCCGCTTTTGCGAAATTTCGTGCCTGTATCCTTTTTGCCCCGTCCCGAATCATCCCGCTCGTTTTTCATGCCCATCGTTGCCCAACCGCTGGGCCGGGTAACACTCGTGTCGACGCCCGGTACGGAGGCCCGCTAGCATGATGCCCACCAATGCCGAGTACATGCGCTTCCTGCCGGAGATGATCCTCACCATCACCGGCATCCTGATCATGTTCCTCGAAGCGATCCGGCCGTCGGATGGGCCTTCCGCGCTCTCGACGCACGCCTCGCGCATCTTCGCTCCCATCTCCATCGTCGGCATGGCCGCAGCCCTCTTTGCCGCCGCCACTGCCGACCCCGGAACCGCCTTCCACGACATGCTGATCATCGATACCTTCGGGACATTCTTCCGAGTCCTGGTCATCGGCATCGGCATTCTGGCCGTCTTCAGCAGCTCCGAATATTTGACCCGCGAAAATCATCCCGGCGGAGAATTCTATGCACTGCTGATCTTCAGCGTCATGGGTCAGTGCGTCATGGTCACCGCCAATGAGCTGATCATGATCTTCATCGGCCTGGAAATTTCCTCCATAGCCAGCTACATTCTGGCCGGCTATCTGCGCGACGATAGGCGCAACAACGAATCGGCACTCAAATACTTTCTCCTCGGCTCGTTTGCAACCGGATTCTTGTTGTACGGCGTATCTTGGATCTACGGCATCACGGGCGTCACCAATCTCGAACTGGTGCGCCGCGCCATTGAAACCCCCGGCTTCGATTCTTTCGCCCTCGCCGGAGTTGCCGCCGCGCTCATCTTCGTCGGACTCGGCTTCAAAATCTCCGCCGCGCCCTTCCAGGTCTGGGCTCCCGACGTCTATCAGGGCGCGCCGGCGCCGGTGTCCGCGTTTCTCTCGGTCGGCCCGAAAGCCGCGGCCTTCGCGATTCTTCTCCGCGTCTTCCTCACCGCCTTCGGACCCATTTCCGACCGCTGGACTCCGCTAGTCTGGTCCTGCGCCCTGGCGACGATGATCGTCGGAAACTTCGCGGCATTGAAGCAAACGAACATCAAGCGCATGCTGGCCTACAGCTCCATCGCCCACGCCGGCTACGTGCTGGTCGCAGTCGCCGCGCATTCCGATACCGGAGCCGCCGCCGCGATGTTCTACCTGGCCGCCTACGCGCTCACCAACATCGGCGCCTTCGCCGTCGTCACGTATTTCGCCCGCAAAGGTGAACAATACGTCTCCATCGACGACTTCGCCGGCCTCGCCCAGCGCCAGCCGATGATGGCCGCGATGATGACGATTTTCCTGCTGAGCCTGATCGGCGTCCCCCTAACCGGCGGCTTCTTCGGCAAGTTCTACATCTTCAAATCCGCCTTGGACGCGAACCTGATCTGGCTGACCGTCCTAGGCCTGCTAAACAGCGCCGTCGCCGCGTATTACTACCTGCACATTTTAGTCGTCATGTACATGAAGGAGCCGGGCGAGTCCGCGGAAAACCTCCCGCCGGTTGGGCTGGGCCTAAAAGTAGCCGTCTACGCCTCCGCGATCGGAACGCTAGTGCTAGGCATCTTCCCGTCCGTGATCCTAGACTACGCCAGCCGCACAGTATTGAAATAGCGTCTGCTCACTTGCTCTTTCCTGTGTTGGTGGCGCGAGCTTCAGCTTGCAGCGTCGGCTTCAGCCGACGTTCTTGTAGGGCGGCCAATATTGGCTGCAGCCTGCTTTCAGCAGGCTTATCTAATAGCGCCCTTCAGCGTCAATGTAAACGAATCCTTCTCGTCAACCACGCGATAGCCTTCGGGCGGAGCAAACATCGATAACTCGGGTTCCTCGCGGCTCATATGGGTCCAGCGCATGATCGTCTCGCCCTCCCTAGGATCGGAGTGCACCGATAGCACTGTCATCCACAGCTCCTCCGAATACCACTCCTCATCTGTGACAATCAGCGGACGAGCGTCATCCGAATCCGCGACAGGGTCATACCTCCTCCACCCGGATGCGATCACTCCTTCGATGTTCTGCGCGGCGAAGTCTCTCTCGACGCACCGGCGCGCGGTTCGCGGGTCTTGCATGGCGTTTTGCAAGCCGCACCCCATGCGGACCTTCCGAGGCGTGGCTGGCACGGCCTCCTTCATGAGCGACTCCGACAGGATCAGCCGATGCACGATCCGATTCTGATCGTCCAGAACGTAATAAAGTCCCATCACCGGATCCGTGATCTCCGTAAGAATGAAAACGCCGTGGACGCCGGGATAATTTGCAGGACCAATCTCCCGTTCGGTCCTGGTCCGCCCGTGCGAGTCTCGCCATATTTTTTGCCCGCTTGCATGCATCTCAAGTCTTCGGTCTGGGAGCATCCGAACAGTTTGAATCTCCTGCTCGCCGGAGAAAGATGGCCAAATGGTTCCTACATAGCGCCTCGGATCAGCGAACGTCACGCTCAGCGTGTCGCCGTCAATTTTGGTCGTGACCTTCGCGAACTGCCCGAGCACCGTCGACGACAACAAGCACACGAGTGCAAGCCGCATGCCTGAATCTTACTACGCCAGCACGCTCAACGCGCTCTGCGTCATCTGATCCTCGGTTTGCATGAGCTTCACGTCGACCGCAAAGCTATCCTTCGCGGCCATCATCGAGGCCATTTCGCTGCTCAAGTCGACGCTATCGGGAGCCGGCAACGCGATCCTTGCCGCAGTCAGATTGACCGCAGTTTCGGCCTGCAGCATGCCGGAAAGAGGAATACTAAAGTCGATCATGCCTCCCATATCGACCTTTAAAAATAGTTCCTTAATTCCGCAAAATTGGTGACAATCCGCAGCCTCTCCCCACCCTCCCGCAAATCCTGATGCTCCAGCACCCAGGTATGCGGATGCGGCACCAGGACCGCGTTCAGCCCCGCCTCCAGCGCCGGATTGATATCCGACTTCGGCGAATTTCCGATCATCCATGTTTCGGCCGGATGAAATCCGCGCTCTTCCACCAACCTCCGATAAGCCGGAGCGTCCTTCTCCTTCACAATCGCCGTATGCGCGAAATACCGCCCCAACCCCGACCGGTCGACCTTCATCCGCTGCTCCTCCGGATGCCCCTTGGTAAACAACGTAAGCTCATGCCTTCCAGCAAGTTCAGCGAGCGTCTCCTCGACGCCATCGATCACCTCCAGCGGCTGTTCCAAAATCCTTTCCGCCAGCGACATGACATGCTCAAGATCGTGTTCACGAATTTCGCGTTCCGCCAGATGCCTGTAAGCCTGTTGCAAATTGCGCCCGAAGTTTTTCGACCCATACCCGTGAATCTTGGCGTTGACCATCTCAATCTCGTTCAGCACATCGCGCACCTGCGCCGCCGTCAACGCCGAATGATTGAGAAACGAACAAAAATCGTCAAACGCCCGCTCGAAATAGATGTTGTTCTCCCACAGCGTGTCGTCCGCGTCGAAGACCAGGTTCATTCGATTCCGGTGACGCCCCGCCCGTGCCCGTTCCTCGGCGCGACCTCTTTCACGTGCTGAATCCGCCTCTGCCGCAGGTTGTGAACCGGAAAGAAATCCGCCAGTTGCCGTATCCTGTCAGCTTCGCTCCGCGATGTGAGCATGGACTGCCGGAAGCCCAGATCTACCACCGGCTGCGCCAGACGAAAGCTCAACTGCGGCTGATCCAGATCGACCGCCTCCTTCGAAACTTCCCGATATCCGTCGATGGCGCGCTGCCGCGCTTCCGGCGCAACCGGCGACTCCTCTTCGTCGTCGAAAAACTCGACCGAGCCGCGCAGAAACGACCGCTCGTCGTTGAGCATCATAATTTCGAAGCGCCTGCGCCCCCGCGCCAGAATATCCATCCGGCCGTCCGGATACTCGCGCAGCACCTTATCGATCAACGCGGTGCAGCCGGTATTCACGATTCCTTTTTCGTTGGCCAGGATCACTCCGAATTCCACGTGATCGCGCATCACTTCGCCGATCATTTCCTTGTAACGATCCTCGAAAATGTGGAGCGGCAGTTCGGCGCCGGGCAAAAGCACCACCTGGAGCGGAAACAGAGGCAACAAACCCGCCTGCATGCTACCATTATCACTTTCGCGCGCACGCGCTGTCAGAACAACATGATTCTTAAGCTCAAACGCACGCCGGGAATTTATTTGGTGGGGTTCATGGGCTGCGGCAAATCGACCGTCGGGCGAGCCCTGGCCGACGAGCTGGGCTGGAACTTTTTCGATTTGGATGACGAAATCGAAAGCGGCGCCGGCTCGACGGTCAGCGAAATCTTCGATACGCAGGGCGAAGAAATGTTTCGCGTGCTCGAATCGTCGGCGCTCGCCAAGCGCGTCCGCGCGGTACAGTCCGGCCATCCGCAGGTGATTGCTCTGGGCGGCGGGGCGCTCATGAGCGACAAAAATTTCGAGCTGGTTTCGAATCATGGCGTGGTGGTTTGGCTCGACGCGCCCTTCGATTTGATCGAGAGGCGCGTAGCCGCCGAGTCGCACCGCCCTCTGGCGCGCGATCCTAAAAAACTGCGCGAGTTGTTCGAGATCCGGTGCCCCAGATACGCGCAAGCCGACTATCGCGTGGAGGCTCCGGACGAAGAAGCCGTAGCAACCGTGCAGCGAATCCTAGCGCTGCCATTGTTTTGAACCGCTCCGCAAACGGACGGACAGACGCGAGATCCGCCACGTGACCACCCACCGCAAACATGCCCTGCAAATCTTCCGCGCCGCACTCGGCGCAGCCGATCCACAGGAAGCGGTCCTCCGTCATCTGAAATTCGACGGCCGCACCCTAACAGCCGCGCGCAGAAAATACGCCATAAAAAGATTCGATCGCATCCAGGTCATCGGGGCAGGGAAGGCCAGCGCCGCCATGGCCCGTGCCGTTGAACGTCTGCTAGGCAGGCGCATCGCCGGCGGATGGATCAACGTCAAGGACGGCCATACCGCGCACCTCCGGCGTATCCATCAACAGGAATGCGGGCATCCCGTTCCCGATGAGCGAGGCGTGGAAGGCGCCCGCAGGATGGAAGCAATCGCCCGCGAAGCCGGCCTACGCGACCTGCTGATCTGCGTGATTTCCGGCGGCGCATCCGCCCTGACGCCCGCGCCGGTCCCTCCCATGACGTTAGGCGAAAAACAGGAGCTAACAAGAAAACTGCTAGCCAGCGGCGCGACCATACACGAGATCAACACCGTCCGAAAACACTTGTCGTCGTTCAAAGGCGGACAGCTAGCAAAGCTGGCCTACCCGGCGACGACCATCGCGCTGATTCTATCGGACGTGATCGGCGACGATCTGGACGTCATCGGGTCCGGTCCAACCGTGGGCGATCGTGCCACGGTCGGCGATGCCCGAGCGGTGCTAGCCAAGTACAGCATCGCGCAGAGCGTCGAATT
>Ga0210394_10005220_pt1 | contig 14650 bp, 13 predicted proteins | sample IncBWC12MmetaG_FD_160121 | JGI IMG/M metagenome (GOLD analysis project Ga0210394, IMG submission 160121) | Forest soil microbial communities from Barre Woods Harvard Forest LTER site, Petersham, Massachusetts, United States - Inc-BW-C-12-M | ecosystem: Environmental > Terrestrial > Soil >... | reverse complement strand
TCCATCGGACATATCAGGACCTCCCACTTAATTCCGGTTTCTTCAAGCGCATCATCGCATCAACTGCGACCGCGCCGCGGCCGGCCGGACGAACGATAACGGGATTCACATCGAGCTCAACCAGATTTGACACGTTGGCGGCCGCATAGCGGGCAACGCTTAACACCGCACCGATCAATGCATTGACATCGGCGGCCGGCTTGCCGCGAAATCCCGCAAATAGTTTGGCGATCGCGAGCCGCTTGAGCCCAGCCGCAATCGAGTCGCGCGACCAAGGCGGCAGAAGGCTGACGCTGTCGGCCATGATTTCGGTAAATACCCCGCCCGCCCCGAGCACTAAAACTTGACCAAATTGAGGATCGACGATGATACCGATCAGGATTTCGGCTACGCCATCGCCGATCATTTCTTCCACTAATAGAATGGGCGATAGCTTCGCCAGACGCTCGGCGGCTTGGCCGGCTTCGGCGGCGTTGCGAATGTTGAGCGCCACGCCGCCCACCTCGGTCTTGTGCTCGAGGTTCGCGGCCGCAGCTTTGATGACCACGGGAAATCCCAATTCAGCGGCGGTCTGCGCGGCCGCGCCGGCAGCGACTATTTTGCCGCGCGGAATCGTCAATCCAAAGCGCGCCAATGCGGTTTTGCCTTCGTGCTCGCCAAGTGCATGGACATCGTGTCCTGCCAAAGCATCGGTGGCGGGCAAATTCAATTCCACATTCGGGGTAGTGCGCCAAGCTGCGCCGACAGCGCCGGCCAGCGCCAGGGCTTCAAGCGCCTCGCGTTGTCCCTGCATGGGTATGACGCCGCCCTGCAAACATCGTTCGCGTACCCGCGCGCCGAGGGTCTCGGGCAGTGAAGCAATCAATGCGGCACGGGTCGGCGCGTCGCGCGCCGCGTCGATGAACACATCGATGACCGCGTCGAATGCGGCGGTGTCGGCCTTGTGCTCAGGCGGACAATCGAGCATAAATCCCGCCGCATCGTATCCTGCGTGGAGAACTGCGGAAAATACCCGCTTGAGCGCCGGCGGATCAAACCACAGATAGGTGTGGATATCGAAGGGATTGGCAATGGTGACTCGGTCCGTCAGCAGTGCGCGCAGCGCCGCGGCAGGCGCTGAAGGGATTTTGGCAAAATCCAGCGGCAAGTCGCGCGCCACGTCTGCGGTCATCGCCATATCGCCGCCCGAAGCGCCCATGATCAGTACTTTGTTCCCGGGCAGCGGCCCACCCACATGGAAAAGCTTGAGGGCTTCGCACAGCGTCCCCAAGGTGTCGCAGCGGGCAACTCCTGCTTGACGGCAGAAGGCTTCGAATACCTGATCGGCGCCGGCGAGTGCGCCGGTATGGCTGTGGGCGGTGCGTGCGGCTGCTGCTGTACGGCCGGATTTGATGACCGCGATGGGTTTACCCGCAACGCGAGCCAATTCGGCGGCGTGCGCAAATCGCGCCGCATCCTTGATGCCCTCGAGGTACAGGCCAAATGCGGTGACTCGCGGGTCGTCGCACAGAATTTCGATCAGATCTTCCACGGCAAGTCGACACTGATTGCCGACGCTGAACAGGTAGCCGATCGGCAGCGAGCGATCGTTGAACATCAGAGTGAGCGCGATGGTGCCGCTCTGGCAGATCAGCGCCACGCCGCGTTCGACGGCAGAGCCCACGATTTGATCGGGCATCATCGCAATGCGATCAAAGAAATTAACGTAGCCGTAGCAGTTGGGCCCTAGAAAGGGCAGGGCGCCGGCGCTGTGCATCAAGTCTTCAGTGAGACGCCGACCGGTTTCTGTGCCGGTTTCCGCGAAGCCCGCGCTGAAACATACAAAGCCGCCGGCGCCGCGCGCTGCCAGAGCGCCCGCCACGGCAGGGGCTTCGTGATTCGGAACCGCGACGAAGGCCGCATCAGGCGACCCCGGCAGATCGGCAATCGATCGATAATAAGTGGCCGCCGCTGTCGATGCGCGGCCGGGGTGCACCCGCCAAATCGTGCCTGAATAGCCGATCGCGGCATTGCCGGCGGCAACGGCGTCGGTCCATGCGCCGGCGCCTACCAGTGCGATGCTGCGCGGGGCAATCAATCGCCTTATGTCCTTTGTCGCCATGTTTCAGCGGCGCTGCAATTCGATCTTGCGTGACAGCGGGCCAAATGCATCGCGCGCGGCAGGGGACAATTTGAGCGCCGCCAGTTTGGCGGTCACCTGTTCCGGAAAGGGCGCAGTTGCCGGCTTTTCGCCCTGGCGCACGTGCAGCAGCATCATGTCGGCCGTCGCGGCCGGCTCATCGAGGCGGCTGCAGGCAAACGTGCAGGCAAGGTGAATTCGCTTGCGGTCGAAATCCAGAATAGATGTGATGATTTTGAGATCGTCCGACTCCTTGACCTCGTGCAGGAAGTGGATATGCATTTCCAGCGAGTACAGCGTGCAATGCGTGCTTTCCCGGTAGGCTGCGTCCAAACCCAAATAATCCATCAGGTCGTCGACGGCGTAGCTTGCGGCAAGACCGTAGTAGGCATCGCGCAGATGCCCGTTGTAGTCGATCCAATCCGGTTCGATCTTGGCGCGATAGACCGGCAGTTCCGCCATTTCGCCGCCGCTCAATGAAGCTGCAGCCGCTCGCGCGCTTGAGCTGGGTTGAGCACCCGAGCGCCGATGGCCTCGATGATGGTGCGGGCCTTTTCCACCAGTTGGGCATTGCTGGCGTAGACGCCCTTGCTCAAGTACAAATTGTCCTCGAGGCCCACGCGCACATTGCCCCCCAGCAGCACGGCCTGCGCCACCCAGGGCATCTGCATGCGGCTGATGGCGAAGCTGCCCCAGTTGCAGTTCTCCGGCAACGCATTGACCATCGCGAGCAGGTGGCCCACGTCGGCAGGCACACCGTACGGAATGCCCATGCACAGCTGAATCATCGATGGGGCGACCAGCAACCCTTCCTTGATCATCTGTTTGACGAACGACAGATTGCCGGTATCGAATACCTCCAGTTCCGGCTTGACGCCGAGTTCCTTGCAAATGGCGGCGCCCTTGCGCAGATAATTGGGCGTCGACACATACGCGCGATTGTCGTCGCCGAAATTCAGGCTGCCGCAGTCCAAGGTTGCAATGTCGGGCCGGTACAAGCCTTCGTGGCATAAGTCGATGACATGACGCATGCGATCTTCCTGGCTCACGAAGTCGCTGCCGGGGCCGGGCGTGTCTTGCAGGCCATCGTCCCCAACCACGATGTAACCGCCCATTCCGCAGGTCAGGTTCACGATCACGTCGACCTTGCTTTCCCGGATGCGCTTGACTACTTCGCGATAATGCCGGGTCTCCATGCTGAATGCGCCGGTTTCCGGTTCGCGAACGTGAATGTGGACGATCGCGGCCCCAGCCTGGGCCGCCGCGATGGCCGTGGCGGCGATTTGCTCGGGTGTGATCGCGCAATGCGGGCTCTTGGTCACCTTGGTGTCATCACCGGTGACGGCGCAAGAAATAATGACATCGTGATTCATAAGCTCCTCTTCCGGCGCAATAACGCCAATCGATGGTTTTATTATATTCATAATAATATTTAAACCGAGCCGGAGCAACTTTGGGCTGGCCGGCTCGAACCCGAAGCGGGTACCCTACCGGCGCGGTTATACTGCAGGCGAGCGCAGTTTTCGCCGCACCCATCCGAGAGATCATTTATGTCCTTGATCACGAGAATTGCGGGCCGCCAATTCATCGAACAGCGATCGATCGATTATGTTCCGATCGCCGAGCGTCACGGCAAGGTCTGGCATCTGTGGCCGGTGTGGTTTTCCGGGGACGCGCATCTTGCAACCATCGCCACCGGAGTGGTGGGCGTTGCTCTCGGCGGCAATTTCGCTTGGATGGCGCTCGCCGTGGTTCTTGGCTGTGCTTTCGGGACGTTTTTCATGGCGTTTCATTCCACCCAGGGGCCGCAGCTCGGATTACCCCAAATGATCCAGTCCCGTCCGCAGTTTGGGTATCTTGGCGCGCTACTGGTGTGGGGCGTCGCGCTGATCGCGTACATTGGCTTCAACGCCTTCAACCAGATCCTCGCGGCCCAAACCGTACATGCACTGTACGGCCTCGATTCGACGCCGACGATGCTGATATTTACCCTGTTGTCGGTATCGCTCGCGATAATCGGCTACGACTTGATCCACCTGGCACAGCGCTGGGTTGCGTATGTGCTGATCGGCGCGCTGCTGATATTCACCGTGGCGGTGATTCTGAAGGCGCCGCTGCCGGGGACGACGCTAGCGTTGCACGAATATCATGCCGTGCCGTTCCTGGCGCAATTCTTCGCCGCGGCGTCGTATCAAATTTCTTGGTCTATTTATGTGTCCGACTATTCGCGCTATTTGCCGCACAACGTACGGGTCAGCGCGTCATTTTGGTGGACGTACCTTGGGGCATTCGTGGGCGGCGCATGGACCATGCTGGTGGGCACCATAGCGGCGGCGCTGTACCCGAGCATGGAGGTCGCCGACGCGTTGCGCGCTGTGGCCGATGGGGTGCTGCCCGGGTTCGGCAAACCGCTGTTGCTGTGCTCCTTGTTGGGGTTAGTGACGATAACTTCGCTCAATTTTTATGGCGCCTCGCTCACTCTGATGAGCGTGATGGATTCATTGCGCCCGAGTCGCCCGACGCTGGCAAAACGCCTGATGACCCTGCTCTTCGCCGCCATCGCCGCGACCAGCATCGCGGCTGCGCCATCAGAGAATTTCGTCGATAAATTAGGCGAGTTTCTCGCCGTGCTGCTGTATTTGTTCACTCCCTGGACCGCGATCAACCTGGTGGATTTTTATTGGGTTCGCAAAGGGCACTATTCGGTACGCGAAATCTTCAATTCCAACGGCATGTATGGACGCTGGAATTGGCGCGGGTTATTGGCATATGGCGTCGGGTTCGTTGCGATGATCCCGTTCTTTAGTACGACGCATTATAAGGGGCCGGTCGCCGCGGCGCTCGGCGGCGCCGATATTGCGATGCTGATTGGGTTGCCCATATCCGCGCTCGTATATATCGCGGCCTGCCGCTCGCTCGACATCGACGAGGATCGGCGACAGGCCCACGTCGCCGACCTCGGACTGGATCCTGGCGCGGCTATGCGCTGACGTTCACGCCGTTGCCCCGGGGGCTCCAAGTATTGCCCGCGCTGCTTTCCAGGTTCTGTAGGAAGCCGCTCAAAAAAGCTTGTAATGGGGTCGTGTTCGGCTGAGGGCTGGCGCTCGTCCCGGAAGCGCCGCCGCTCGCGGCGGAGCTGCTCAACGAGTTCGCGGGGGCGGCGCTGGTTGCCGTGGTGGCGCTCGAAGTCGTTCCACCCAAGTCCGCGATCAGTTTGGCGAATGCCGAATTCAAGGCCGATAGAGCGCTCGAAATCCGACTCGCACGCGTTCCCGGAGCGGTGGACGTCGCACTGACGACTTGGTTGTTGCTTAAATCCTTGATCAGCGCCGCCAACTCAGCGGCGATTCCATGTTTACCGTACGCCGCGGTTGGGCTGGCGGGTGTGCCAGCGGTTGGGCTGGCGAGTGGCGCAGCGGCTGGTACTGCCGCCACGGTCTCAGAAGTGCTTGTGGGCGCGGTTGCGGCGGTCGCGGTCCCGGTAGTGCTCGCCGGCGTCGTTGCGGCGGTCGCGGCAGCCTGCGTGTCGCGCCCATCGTCGTCGCCATGGCCGTGCCCATGTCCCTCATGGCCTCGCGAGCCGCCTGCTTGACGTAGTGCAGCAAACAAATCGTGCAAGAATGCCTGCAAATCAGCACCGAGTGAATTCGCCGAAGTGCCGCTCGAGCTGGACGAGGCCGGGCTGGATGAGGTCGAGCTGGACGCGCCAGTGCTGGACGTGCCGGTGCTGGACGTACCTGCAGCGGTGGTCGTGATCGGAGTCGAGGCAGCCGTCGCGGGGGCAGTCGCGCTTGTCGCGGTGGAAGCCGCGCTTGATGCATTCGCGGTCGCTGCCGCGGCAGCCGAATTCTCGGTCACGAATTGAGTCAGTGCGTCGAACAGCGCAGTGAAAAGCCGGCCGCCGCCCTGGACTGACCCCTGTTCGGAGTTTGAGTTGTCACTTTGAGATACTTGTCTTGAATTCGATCGATCAGCGGCGAACGATACGAGAATGGATTGCGCTGCAGCTATTGGGTTTGTTGACATAATGCTTGCCTTGGCGAATGACGGACACACCAGGAATCGGCGTCATTGCCATAATCTTGAGCGGTAGCCGCATTTAATTTTGCTGGCCGGGCGAGCTAACCCTCATCGCGATGGTATGACGCCAATGGCAGCGGTTTCCGATCCTTGCGTGAGCCACTAATGTCGAACTTGCAAATGCCAAACACCAACGTCGACCGCCACAGTGCACCTACCGCGCTTGTTCTCGACGCTGCATGGGTGTCGCTCCCGCAATCCTTCCGTATTGCAGCGGCGCAAAGCCCCAATGCCCTGCTCTTGGAAACATCGCGTTTCGACCCGGACAACCGGCACAGCCATCTGTTCCTGAATCCCAAACGTCTGATAGTCGCGAACCAGCTGGGCGAAATTCCGCGGCTATTTGGCGAGATAGAAATGGCCTTGAAGCAGGGGCTGTATGTGGCCGGTTTCCTGTCGTACGAGTGCGGGTATCATTTCGAGCGCGTTGCAGATGTCGATGTCCTGCAGCCCTTGGCATGGTTCGGTGCCTACGAACGAGTTCATACCTTCGATCACTTACGCAAAGCTAATGCTCGCGATGGGGCAACGCATGCCATCGGGCAAACCTCTGCCCCCAGTTACGCTGCCCTCGCTGACGATACGGCGTTGGAGATTTCAAAGGATGCTTACGTCGCTCGGATCCTGAAGATCAAAGAACATCTTGCGGCCGGCGATACTTATCAGGTCAATTTCACGGATAAGCTGGCATTCAGTACATCACTGGCCCCCGCCGAGGTTTTTTCCGTTCTATCCGCGCAGCAAAGCGTCGCCTACAGCGCGTTTCTGAATCTAGACAGCCGCGCAATTCTTTCTTTCTCTCCCGAGCTCTTTTTTAAGATCAAAGGCGACCGTATTTGCACCCGGCCCATGAAGGGCACGATGCCGCGCGGCCTGGATTTAGCCGATGACGAACGGATGGCCAGTCGTCTTCGTAACGACGAAAAAAACCGCAGCGAGCACGTGATGATTGTTGATTTGCTGCGCAACGACCTCGGCCGGATTTGTTGCGTAGGCACCGTCAAGGTGGAAAGCCCTTTTTCCGTGGAAAGGTATGACACCCTGCACCAGATGACCTCGACAGTCGTTGGCACGCTGCTGCCGGATATCGAATTTTACGACATTTTCCGAGGCCTTTTTCCCAGCGGCTCGATTACGGGAGCGCCCAAAATCCGAACCATGCAGATAATTCGCGCACTCGAGCGGCAAGCTCGCGGCGTTTACACCGGCGCCATTGGCTTCATCGCTCCAAACCGCTCGGCAGTTTTCAACGTGGCGATTCGCACTCTCACCATGCAAGACGGTCACGTCACCATGGGCGTCGGCGGCGGCATAGTGGCGGACTCCGATCCGCACGACGAATACCGGGAGTGTCTCCTGAAGGCCTCATTTGTAACTCGTCAACATAAGCCATTCCAACTCATAGAAACCATTCTGTGGGACGGCGAGTTTCGCTTACTCAGCTTGCATCTCGATCGCTTGGGCTTATCGGCCGGTTACTTCAATTTTCCCTTCGACCGCGCGCAAACATCATCTCTACTATTCGATCTGTGCAAGTCCCATTCGTTCGAGAACGGGACTCCGCGTCGAATTCGCCTGCTCCTGGCAGCAAATGGCAGCGTCGCGTGTCAGGTGTCTGATTGCTCGACAGAACCAGTCACCATCCGCGTTATGCTCGCGAATGAGCGCACCTCATCGACCGATCCGTTTCGGCGCCATAAGAGCACGCGTCGCGAGTTGTACGACAGACTCTATGACAAAGCGCGCGCCGAGGGATTCCAGGAGGTGGTATTCGCCAACGAAAATGGCGAACTCACCGAAGGTGCGATAAGCAATTTGTTTATAGAGAAAATGGGCAAACTTCTGACGCCGCCGCTCAGCAGCGGAGTTTTGCCAGGGGTCTTTCGCCGCCACGTCCTGGAAACCAGTGCTGCCGCGGAAGAGACCGTCCTGACGCTCGATGACCTACAATCTGCCGACGCTATTTACCTTTGCAACTCGGTGCGGGGCATGCGTCAAGTGACATCAATTTCAACCGCTGCAGGTGCGGTCGACAGGTTCAAACCTAGGGAGTAGCGCCGTATCAGTCTAGACTATGATGCGTTCCTGCACCTGGTAGTCCAGAGGAAGAGTAAATGAAGTCAGCCATCTGCGAGAGACTTGGCGTTGAATTTCCGCTCTTCGCCTTCAGTCATTGCCGCGATGTGGTCGCTGCAGTGAGCCGCGCGGGCGGCTTCGGCGTGCTGGGCGCCACCCGCCACACTCCCGAGAGCATCCAGATCGAGCTGAACTGGATCGACGAGCACGTTGATGGCAAACCCTATGGGCTCGACGTGTTGATCCCGGAGAACCTGGCAACGCGCGGCGAGAAGGGTTTGACCGCCCGCTCGCTGGCTGCCCGCATACCGCAACAGCATCTGGACTTCGTCGCCGATCTCTTGAAGCGCAACAATGTGCCGCCGCCCGGCGATCAAGTTCGCGACGGCGCGGCGCCGTACGATCCCGACCAGGCACTCGAGACGCTCGACGCCGCCTTTCGTCACCCGATCAAGCTCATCGCCAACGCGCTGGGCGTCCCGCCGCCATCGATGATCGAGCTTGGCAAAAGGCGTGGGGTGCCCGTCGCGGCATTGGTCGGCGCGAAGGAACATGCAATCCGCCAGGTCAAGGCCGGCGTCGACGTGCTGGTCGTGCAGGGCGGGGAGGCCGGCGGCCATTGCGGCGAGGTCTCCACCCTGGTGCTGGTGCCCGAGGTGCTGAAGGCGATCAAGCCTCTGGGCGAGATTCCCGTGCTCGCGGCCGGCGGCATCATGACCGGCCGTCAAATGGCTGCCTGCATGGCGCTTGGGGCCGCCGGAGTTTGGACCGGTTCGGTGTGGCTGGCGACGACGGAATCGGAAACCTCGGAAATCTTCCGGGAGAAGATGGTCGCCGCCACGTCGCGCGACACGGTTCGTTCGCGGGGACGAACCGGCAAGCCGTCCCGTCAATTGCGCTCGAGCTGGACCGACGCGTGGGAGCAGCCCGGCAGCCCGAGTCCCTTGCCGATGCCCTACCAGTCCCTCGTCAGTGAGGGGGCTCTGCGCGCGATCGAGAGATCGGCCGCCTCAGGTAATCCCGCGGCGCGTGATCTGGTGACGTACTTTGTCGGGCAGGGAGTGGGTCTTGTGGACAGCGTCAAATCGGCGCGCCAGGTGGTGGAGGAATTCAAGCTCGACTTTGCCGATGCATTGGATGATCTGCAAAATCTCTTGCAAGCGTGAGTCGCCTTAAGAATGGTTGATGATCGCATCCCCGTCATCGTCGGCATTGGGGAGGTAACCGACCGGCCGGCTGATTTCATGCAGGGTCTGGAACCGCTTGCCCTGATGGCGCAAGCGCTGCAGCGGGCGAACGAGGATGGCGGCGGTCTCTTGCGGACTGTCGACTCGCTGGACGTCGTCAATCTGGTGAGCTGGCGCTACGCCGACGCGGCACAACAGCTCTCAGACCGGATCGGGATCGCGCCGCGCCGCGCGGTCTATGGCGCCGTCGGCGGCGAAAGTCCGGTTCGCTACCTGCACGAAGCCGCACTGCGCATTGCGCGCGGCGCAAGCGAGGTTGCCGCTATCGTCGGCGCGGAAGCGCAAAGCACTGTTATCAAGGCGAAGAAGGCGGGGTGCGAGCTGCGCTGGACACCGCCCTCGCTCGACGGGCCGCGCACCTTGCGCGGGCCGGACTATTTGCACCCCCAAGCGGTGAAGCTGGGAGTTGCAATGCCGATCACCGTGTATCCCTTTTATGATGCGGCGTCCTCCGCAAAATGGGGTCAGACACCGCGCGAAGCGCTGGCCGAGTCCGGAGACTTATGGGCAACCCTCGCCGGCGTAGCAGCATCGAATCCGGCCGCCTGGCTCAAGCACCGATTCTCAGCGGCTGAGATCATCACGCCGTCCGCCGACAATCGGCTGATCGCTTGGCCGTACACCAAATTGATGGTCGCCAACCCGATGGTCAATCAAGGCGCTGCCATTCTGATGACCAGCCTCGCCCGCGCCAGGGCAGCGGGGATAGCCGAGAACCGCACCATTCACATCTGGGGCGGGGCGGCCGCCAATGAACCGCGCGACTACCTGCAGCGCGATCACTATTATGAAAGTCATGCGCAGAATGCGGTGCTCGAAGCTGCGCTGGCGATCGCCGGTGAGGATGCATTCGATGCGCTCGAACTCTATAGCTGTTTTCCTTGCGTGCCCAAAATGGCGCGGCGAACGCTCGGGTTGGGAGCGGATGTCCAGCCGACGGTGACGGGCGGCCTGACATTTTTCGGAGCACCTTTGAATAACTATATGACGCATGCGGCGTGCGGCATGGTCCGCCGGCTCCGCGAGGGAGCCGCCATCGGCCTGCTCTACGGTCAGGGGGAATTCGTGACCAAGCATCATGGGCTGGTGCTGGCCTCCAGGCCACCGCAGCGGCCGCTCGAATCATGGGGCGCATCCGTTCAGGCGGATGCCGACAAGCGACGGGGCGCCATTCCGGCGTTCCTGATGGAAGCCACCGGCCCGGCTTCATTGGAAACCTTCACTGTCATTTACGACCGCGACGGCACCGTGAACCACGGCGTCGTCATCTTACGCACGGCTGATGGCGGCCGCACGCTGGCACGCGTGCTGGCCGGCGACGCTCATACGCTGGGCCTGCTTACCGACCTCGACCATACGCCGCTCGGGATCGACGGCGTGCTCAAATCAAATGCAGATGGGATTTCGAATTGGACCGCCCTCTCATGATCCGGCGCTTTGCCGGCGCGAAAGGCATCGAACTCGCCGCCGATGTGGGCGGCGACCCTGCAGCGCCGACCATCATACTGCTGCATGGCGGCGGTCAAACGCGTCACTCGTGGGGCGCCGCAATGCGACAGTTGGTGCTGCGCGGTTATCAAGTGATCAACCTTGATGCGCGCGGCCACGGCGATAGTCAATGGGCTTCTGACGGCGACTACAGTCTCGAGGTGTTGGCCCAAGATTTGGAGTGCGTCATCGAAACCCTGAGCTCGCGACCGGCGCTGGTGGGTGCTTCCATGGGCGGCGCCACGGCGTTGCTGGTAGCCGGCGCGCACGCAAACCCGTTGGCTGCGGCGTTGATTCTGGTCGACGTTGTGCCACGCATCGATACCGATGGCGCAAACAAAATTCGCAGTTTTATGAGTAGCGGTGCAAAAGGATTCCGGACTCTCGAAGAAGCGGCCGACGCGGTTGCGGCCTACAACCCGCATCGTCCGCGACCCAAGAGCAATGCGGGCCTGATGAAAAATTTGCGGCTGCGCATCGATGGTCGACTGTATTGGCATTGGGATCCGCGCGTGCTCAAGCAAGTGCGGCACGCGGAGCCGCCATTGTTTGCCGACCGGTTGAACAGCGCTGCCACGCATGTGCGCATTCCAACGCTGTTGGTCCGAGGCCTACAGAGCGACATTGTCACGGAAGCGGCGGTGACCGATTTTCGTTCTCATTTGCCGCAGTTGGAAGTCTTCGACGTGAGCGGCGCGGGGCACATGGTCGCCGGCGACAAAAACGATGTATTCAATCAAGGGGTGTTCGAATTTCTGCAGCGTCACTTGCCGCCGGACGCACCGGCGCCCCCGCGGCGGGTTGGATCGGAACCCTAGCCGGGGAAATAGGTCCATCATCTTGAGGTCGCTAGTCCCAGGAGCCAAGGCTGATCAATGGATGAGTCGAATCAGTGGGGTATTCCGCGGTACGCGACTTTGGTCGTCGTGTTGATCCTGCACGCGGCTTTGTTCGCTGCGCTTTTGATGACGCCGCGAATTCCCGGCTCCACTGCGTCGCAAGCGAGCGCAGTCGAACTGGTATTTCTCGCGCCTGCGCATCCCCCCAAGGAGCGCAAGGTGAGCGCCTCCATGCGGCCCTCGAGTGGCGATACGGCTATAACGATTGCGCCGCCCGTGCTCGACGCGCCCACACTGCCAATGGCATTTGGCGCCGCGGGGTCTTCAACCGGCGATGGCTTGGGCGTGGATTGGCGCGCGGAAGCCCGTCGCGCGCTACAGGCATTCGAGATTCGCAATCGCGAGCTGTCGAGCAACAAATCGCTCTCCGGTAGACCAGAGGACGACAATTGGTTGCCGAATGCGTCGCACCGCGCCGGCGAATTATTAAAGACTGCTAACGGCGATTGGGTCGTATGGATCGATGCAAACTGCTACGAGATCGCAAGTTCGGGGCCGAACGGCTTTGCGGTTGGCGCTGCGCTGCCTGAGGCTGTTTGCCGCCGCCATTCCGGCAGCGTCGCGCAGTGACCACAAGTGTCAATGCGGATTTTAATTCATCGTGGGTGCGCGCCTCGCACCGAGGGATGTCTGATGTCTGTTGCTGAAGCTCTCTTGAAGCGCCGTTCGGTGCGCGGTTATCTCGATCGTCCGGTTGCCGTCGAAACGATCCGCCGTCTGGTGGGAGCCGCGGCGCGGGCTCCTTCCGGGGGTAACCTCCAGCCGTGGAAAATCTACGTGCTCTCGGGCTCTCCGCTCGATGCGCTGAAGGCAGTGATGGCGCAGCGCACTGCCGAATTGCCGCGCGGGGAGGAGACGGACTACGACATTTATCCCTCGGACCTACACTCTCCTTACAATGAACGGCGCTTCGAAATCGGCGAAGCTCTATATGCCGCTATCGGCATCCCGCGCGAGGACAAGGCCGCGCGCCGGCTGCAGTTCAACAAGAATTTCGGCTTCTTCGGCGCGCCCGTTGGTCTTTTCTGTTTCGTGGATCGGCACATGGGGCTACCGCAATGGTCAGACTTAGGAATGTATCTGCAGAGCCTGATGCTGCTGGCCGTCGAAGAGGGATTGGCTACCTGCCCCCAGGAATGCTGGTCGCTCTACCCGAAGACGGTTGCCCAGTTCGTTTCGGCGCCGCCGGAACTCATGCTGTTTTGCGGGATGGCGATCGGCTATGAAGATACGGATGTGAAGGCCAATCAGCTCAGGGCCGTTCGCGCGCCCATGGAGGAATTTGCGACTTTTATCGGCCTGTGACTCAAGCCTCGTACCGCGCTGCGATTAGGAACGAGATCGGGGCGGTACACTCGGCGCGGTGGTGGGATTGGCACTGCAGCGCTGCAGAAACGTCAATCGTTTGGCGGGCATTGCCAGAAGATAGCGATTTCCCAGCCACGCCACCGCAGTAGCTAGCGCTGAACTGTAATCCATGGCGGTGGCCTTGTCGGTTGGATTCAAGAATCGCATGAGACCTCCTTATGTCCTCGGTGATGAATCACTCGTTTCGTCGGTCCTATCAATCGGTCGCCGCCATGAAGCGGCAAAATCCTGCCGGTTTGCGCGCCGGCAGCGCCTGATGCTGGCCGCCGCGATATGGATTGCCAGCTCCTAACCTAAACGGCGACGACATATGGAAAGAGAAGCAGAATTCATGCCAAGTCAACAATTGGCCACGGTTCCATCGCGCTCAGGAACAGGAACGGCGAATCTTTGATTCGGCTGACGCACATTACGTAAAAGTAAGGATCGACTACGATCCACCGAGGCGAGGAAAAAAAGCGGGGGCCAGAAGGGCCCCCGAAATTAACGTGACTATCTTGGTCCAGCCATCAGCCCTGCAACTGTGATGGTGTTCGCAATCTTGCATCGAGCGTAATCCTCAAATCCTCAGGTCTCGTTGACGACTTGCGGCTTAAATATTGCTCACCAGGGTTGATTTTCAAGTCATATAATTCGCAAGGTGTGGCTTGTCGAACCCTGGGAGGACCCATGAGCGAAAGTAAAATCGTCATAATCTCGATCCCTGTCGCTGATCAAGATCGCGCCAAGACTTTCTATTCGGCCAAGCTCGGGTTCAAGCTGACGAGGGAAGCGACCGACGCGATGGGGCCCGGCAAAAGCTGGATCACGCTAGAGCCTCACGGCGGCGGCCCTGCGGTAACGTTAGTCAATTGGTTTGAATCGATGCCGGCAGGATCGCTGCGGGGACTGGTCATTGCAACTGCCGATCTTGCGGCCGAGCACGCGCGGCTGAAGTCTGCGGGCGTCGACGTGGATGACGTAAAAGACGCTCCCTGGGGTCGCTACGCCACATTACGCGACAGCGAAGGGAACGGGATAGTTTTGCAGCAGGCCGGCGCTCACGCTTAAGTCGCGGTCGGAAATGATGAGCATTTGGAAACGTGCTGAATACCGAATGGGCACCTGTCGCGAACGTCTAATTCTGGCGCTGCTATGTATTGCGCTTGCCGCGTGCGGTGGTGGCAATGGCGGCGGTGCGCCCGCGCCGGTCGTCTCTTACACTGTCGGCGGCGTGGTCACGGGACTCAGCGGCTCGGGCCTCATATTGCAGAATAACGGCGGCGATAATGTCGCGGTTTCATCATCGGGTGCCTACACGTTTGCGAATGCGCTCAGGAACGGTGCTGCCTATTCGGTGACGGTAGCGAGCCAGCCCGCGGCGCCGGCGCAGA
>Ga0210394_10005219_pt1 | contig 14650 bp, 13 predicted proteins | sample IncBWC12MmetaG_FD_160121 | JGI IMG/M metagenome (GOLD analysis project Ga0210394, IMG submission 160121) | Forest soil microbial communities from Barre Woods Harvard Forest LTER site, Petersham, Massachusetts, United States - Inc-BW-C-12-M | ecosystem: Environmental > Terrestrial > Soil >... | reverse complement strand
GCGGTGGTGGCTGTCTCGCAGGTAAAGCCCACCCAATTGTTCATCGCGGCCGCCACCGAAAGCGCATCTCCGACTCGCGTTTCCGGTCCTCCGTAGTAATTGATCTCCCCGTCGAGCGGATGAAAGATGATGGGGTATCCGAGTTCCTCGATGCGCGCCAGCACAGGCGCGTAAGCGGGTTCGAACATGTAATCGCGCCCCTGAATGGAGTTCGGCGCATGAACTCCGCGCACCCCCGGCTTCCCGGCCACGCGGTTCAGCTCCTTCAAAGCAAGCGCCGGTGCGTGCCAGGGCAGCTCGATGGCCGTTATGAAGCGATCCGGGAATGCGTTGTGCGCTTGGATTCCCGCATCGTTGACGATCTGCGCGATGCGCGCGCCTTCTTCGGACGACACCCACTGATACGGCATCCCGCCGTTCAGCGTTAAAACCAGCATCTGGACCCCGTGCGCGTCCATCCACTTGCATCGCCGGTCCAGATCGAAGTTCAGCGGATCGCCGCCGTTCGGCCGCCCCAGTTCGGCGAGCGCTTTCACGTAAGGCTCCGGCGCCCAATGGGTATGGCAATCGACGGAGACAGGGCGAATGGTTCCGCGCGGCGGCGCATTCCAGGGCTGATCCGATGTTTGCGTAGCCGCCTGTGTCGCCAGTGAAGATGCCTGCCCGGACGCCGACGTTATCGCCGCTCTTGCCGCGTCCGCACGAGAGCCCGAGCCGATCCTGAGAAAGTCTCGGCGCGCGATTTCCGGGGTTTTCAAAAAAGTTTCAGAAGCTTTCATGTTCGGACTCCTTTCCTGCTCTGCCCGTTGGAGCCATAAAACGTTTCGTGCAGCTTCAAAGTCGTGCCAACCTTAAAAGCGCAGCGACTCTACAGGCGCAGCAGTCTCGCTGCATTACCCTTCAAAACAAGTTCGCGATCGGCAGGCGAGAGCTTCAACTCTTCCACCAGCCCGTTCGGTGCTTCGACGTCCATGAGCGCGAAGTTGTCGGTGCCGATCACCACGCGATCGGCACCAACGAGGTTGATTAGAAAACGGAGCGTCTCAGGGTAGAACGTCAACGTATCGTAATGAAATCGCCGAATGTATTCCCTCATCGGACGTTGCAGCTTGAACTTGGCGTTCATCATGTAGCGGTCGCCGCGCCCGGCGATATAAGGAAAAACGCCGCCGGAATGAGGCAGGACAATTTCCAATTTCGGATATTTATCCAATGTGCCGGTGACGATGAACTTGGCTGCGGTTGTAGCGCTTTCAAAAGGGAACCCCAGCGAATTGCTCAGGCCCGCGGAAACTGAGACTGGGTCAGCCAGCCGTTGCTTTCCGGCGTAATAATTTGCTTCTCCATCCATGGGGTGGAATAGAAGTGGATATCCGAGTTCCTCACATCGGGCCAGGAGCGGCGCGTACGCCGGTTCGAATAAATAGTCGCGCCCCTCAATCGAATTCGGAATGTGAACCGCGCGCAGACCGGGCTTGCCAGCAACTCGGTTCAGCTCTTTCAGTGCGAGCTGGGGATCGTGTATCGAAAGTTCGATCCCCGCCGCGAACCGTTCCGGAAATGCGGTGTGCGCTTCCACCGCAGCATCGTTAACGATTTGTGCGAGGTGCGCGCCCACGTCCGGCGGCACCCACTGCCAGGGCATGCCGCCGCTCAACGTCAGAACGTGCATCCGCACGCCGTGCTCGTCCATCCATTTGCGCCGCTTATCCAGATCGAAATCGAGCGGATTCGTGCTGGGAGTCGCAGGCCGCTTCAATTGGGAGAGAGCCTTGTCGTAGGCCTCGGGCACCCAATGCGTGTGGAGGTCAATGGAAACCGGCTGCTCGGCAGGACTTGCCGCCGATATCCCGAGAGGATCGAGCGCCATCATCGCACCGGCACCGGCGCTCAGCTTGATAAAATCTCGGCGAGCAATCCCGTCTTCTCGCGCCTCAAGCTCGAGATTCTCCATGGTGCTCCCTCCTCGGCCGAACCTTTCCGAACGTGAACACGCGAACGCCGACCCAGGAGTCGGCGTCCCGCAGCGAATCCAGACGTCGCGCCGAAGCGCAGATTTGTTGGCTTACTCTTTACACCTATTTGCCGATCTCCAGAAGCTCAAACGTGCTGAGCACCGGTTTCGGACGTGGGTTGGGGTTCTTGGCCGTGGGCGCCACGGGGTCGTTTTGCTCTGTGCCAATGGAAAATATATGGTGAGACTTCGGATCCAGCGACACGGTGCGAGCGCCGTAGATTGTCTTCACGGTCGCGACCAGGCTGATTTTGTCTGGCGAATCGGCGTGGAATATATAAGTTGCACCGGTTTTGCCGTCCCCGCTGTCGCGGCAAGTGGCAAATATGTTGCCCGTACCGGGATCGAAGACATTTCCGTCAACTCCGATTCCGATGGGCATCGAAGTCACAACCTTGCCGCTATCCGCGTTCATTACAATCAGCACGCCCGGGACGTTCCCCTCACCGCGGCAGCCGACGTACAGGCGGCGGTTCGTCTTGTCCATCGCCATGCCAACAGGAGAAACGCATGGTCCCGTCGGCCACTTATTCTTGACGGTGAGCGTCTTCGCGTCGTATTCCATCACGCTGCGCTTATCTTCGAGGTCCTGGAAAATGCTTCCCTTGCCGTCCGCGGCCGCCGCTTCGGGGTTGGCATTGAATTTCATGGTTCCGACAACTTTCTCCGTCGCGGCTTCAACCACGGTCAGGTTCATTCCGTCCCCGTTGTTTACGAAAACACGCTTCGTGAACGGGTCGTAGATCAGTGAATCCGTATCGATGCTATTGGACTTGATGGACGAGGTAAGCTTGAGCGTCTTCAAGTCAAAAATATAAATCGTGCCCTCCTCCTCTGTTTTGTTGCCGGTCACAAATCCACGATTGAATTCCGTCGCCACCGCGACTCCATGCAGTCCGTTCATGCCCATGATGTCGCCGACGAGTTTTCCCGAATCCTCGTCAACCACCATGATGTGGGTGCTTCGAGGGATATAAACGCGACGTGCATCCCCATCTACCGTCACGTAGTCCCAATTGCCTTCGCCGCCCAGCTTGATCGTGCGAATCACCTTATAGCCGGAGTCTTGCGGCGCGGCACAAACAAAAACAGGAGCAAGAAGCAAAAGCGGGAGTGCCAGTAAGATAGCCCAACCCAGGGTGCCCAGAAATTTCGATTGTGACATAGAATCTCTCCTTAGTTCTGCGTAGTTGACGAAGGGGAATTGACCGCCCCTGATGGGCAGTGCGCAATACGCTAGTTGGCGCAAGCTGAAGATAGACTTAAATGTTGGCGATATTTCGCAGCGCATCGGAACGCGCTGGCCGTTAGCGCCCGCGATAAAGCACTTTTAATGTGGTGTCCCCTAAAGGCATTAGAAAAAGGAGAAGAGTCTATGCGGCTTTCGAGCAGGATGGGCGATCGTCGTGCCTTCTTAACCTACCTGGCGGCTAGTCCAATCCTCGCCTATGCGGGGCTCTCATCTCGATGGGTTGAAGATTTGATGGCCGAAGCCGCCGCCGCCCAGGATTCGCCGGCGCTGGATCGACAAAATGAAGTCATCATTAAGTCCGTCAAAGAAGCGCTCAATGTCTTCGATTTCGACGCCGTCGCGCGGACGAAGCTCTCGCCAGCTCACTACACTTTCATCACTGACGGCTCGTTCAATAATGAAACGCTTCGGGCGAACCGCGAGGGCTTCTCGAAATATGAGATTCGTCTGCGCCGCCTGACTGGCATCACCAAAGTCGATCAATCAGTTCGCATTTTCGGGACTAACTGGGATTCCCCGATCTTCCTGTGCCCTGTCGGCCGAATGAATGCATATTACCCGCAGGGAGCCGTAGTTGTAGCTCGAGCCGCGAAGGCCACGCGCACGTTACAGGTGCTGGCCGGATCCCAAGTGATTGTCTCGGATCCCAAGGCGATTGAGGACGTCGTCGCGGCGCGCGGTGAACCGCTCTGGGTGGCAGGATTGGGCGATACGTTGGACGCGCCCCTGGTCAAGCGCATCGAGGCAACGGGATGTCCCACGCTGATGTGGACGATCGATGACGGGGGAGGCAATACGATCGGCGCAAAATCGGTCCAACGCGCCGGCGTAGCAAATCTCGACCGCGAGGCCGACTCGCGGTGCGTGGGATGCCACGGAAATCTGCCGAAAATCACGAGAGTTGCGCCAGGCACGCCGATGGATGTGCTGGGTGCAATCGGTTCCCTCCGAGGGGAGAACAGTATCAAATTGAATTGGGACGACGTCCGGCGCGTGCGGGACATGACTCGCATGAAGCTGGTGCTGAAAGGAATCGTAACTCGAGAAGACGCGGAACTGTCCGTTCGGCACGGAGTGGACGGAGTGCTCATTTCCAATCACGGCGGCCATGAGGATGCCAGCGGGCGGGGGACGATTGAATGCTTGCCGGAGGTTCTGGCAGGTGTCGGAGGCAAGATACCTGTTTTTATTGACAGCGGTTTTCGATCGGGCGCGGATGTTTTCAAGGCGCTGGCACTCGGAGCGACAGCGGTGGGAATTGGAAGGCCCCACATCTGGGGCCTGGCCTCATTCGGCCAGGAAGGCGTTGAAACGGTGATTGAGCTGCTCCGGCGCGAACTGCAGGTCATCATGGGTGAAACGGGAGCGGCGTCCATCGCGAGTATCCGCCGCGATTCGCTTGTCTCGCGAACTTAAGGCGTTGCGGTCACTCTGCGCGGCCCTGAGCAGCCGCACTGCCACTTAGCTTTTGCGCTTGTTCAAAAAACTCTTCTAGGCGTGACTGCGGTTCGGTTCCTTGATTTCCGCTTCCAGCGAATCGCCCATTCCACTTTGCGAACGCGGAAACTTGACCAGGAAGACCGTTCCGGTTTCCCCGGTCTCTTCGACGCTTATCGAGCCGTAATGATCGTGAATGACCTTGCTGACAATCGCGAGACCCAAACCGGTGCCATTGGACTTGCCCGAACTGATAAATGGGTCAAACAAAGTGCTGCGAATCGCCCCGGGGATGCCAACTCCGTCATCGGCGATACGCACTTCAAATGAGCTGTCCGAGCTCTTGATCTCGATATTGATCTTTCCTCGATCCGAAGTGGCTTCGCAGGCATTGAGTAGCAGATTGAAAAAGAGCCGCTCGATCTTTTTGGAATCGAAAAGACCCGTCGTGTCAGAAGATGCCTGGATCGAGATTAGACGGTGGCGGAATTCGGGCCGGGCAAGCACGGCGTCTGCGGCATGCCTCGCAACGGATTCCAACGACGCGGTGACCAAAGAGAGCATACGATGTTCGCGCGCCAGTTCTCGCAGGGAGTCCAGTAATTCGGTCATCTGCTCCGAAGCAATCTTGATCTCGTCGAAAATCTCATTCCGATCCAGCTTGAGCTTATCGGCCTCGTAGAGAAACTCGGCATTGGCCACAACCGCGGCAAGAGAGTGCCGCAAATCGTGGGAAATCGAGCTGGCAGCCCTGCCCAGTGCAGCCACTTGTTCGGTCTCGATTTGCCGCCGCTGTGATGCGAGCAATTCCCCTCGCATCTTTGAAAAAGCGTTCCCCAGTTCAACCACTTCGCTGCTCCCGCGTGGTGTAATGGCAAACGCATAGTCGCCGCGCGCCAAAGCACGCACCCCGGAGAGAAGATTGTCCATCGGCCGCGTGATCGTGCCGGCGACAAAGCTGAGCAGCAGCGTGGCGCACACGAGAGCCGAAATACCAAGCGCGAGAATGGTGCGGTCCAACTTGCCGATAAAGTCCATGGGATGGCGTAAAGGTATCAGCACGTAGCACTGGACCGGTGTCCGTGGATCTGCATGCAGCGAAACGGCCGCCACTTGGTAGGGCTCTGCCGCCAGATTCACTTCCTGCGTTCCTGAATCCAAAAGAGCCGTGTATTGCCCGAGGTGATTTTGCAACTCGCTCTCTTCGCGCGATGAGAGCGTTGATGCGATAACCTTACTACCGCTCACCAGCACAATCTTGCCGCCCGCTACCAGGGCAAGTTGTTCAGCAACGGTAGAATCCACCTGATATCCGACGGCAAGCGCTCCAAATTGTTTCACGTCGCTTCCCGAGCCTGCCGTCATCGGCCGTATAAACACCCAATACAATTGATCGTCCGCGTACCACCACGCAGCGTCCTCATTCTGTTCAATCGATCTCGTAAGATCCTTCTCAACGTCCGCGCCATTCAATCCTGATTTCTTGGTGTGCAGGGCCATGACTTCGCCTTTGGTGTTGGCGAGAAGAAAAAGATCGCTGCCGGAAAGCTGCCAAAAAGGCTCTGAACCGTCCCGAATCGTCGGCGCGTGGTTCGTGGTCATCAGCGCCTTCAAGGTGGGAAGCTCGGCGAGCATGGCCGTGGTTCGAGAGAGTTGGTCCTGCCGCTGGTTCTGAACGCTCTCGAACGCGCGTACAGACGCCGCCACACTATCCCGCACCTGATCGTCAATCTCCGCCCGAATCGTGTGGCGGACGATCAACAGCATCGCGCCCGTAAGGGCGCAGATAATCAGCAGCGTCGAAATCAGAAGCTGCGTCTTTAGGCGTAAGCGTGACATTAGCAATATTTGGCCTAGCTCTGCTCCTCGTTGGCAGCAGGCGCCGGCACAAATTTATACCCTGCACCATGCATCGTCAGAAAAAAGCGCGGATTCGCCGGATCGGGCTCCAGCTTCTGCCGCAAACGAAGGATGTGGTTGTCGACCGTTCGAGTCGAGGGATAATTCTGGTATCCCCAGACTTCATTCAACAATTCCTCTCGCGAAATTACGCGTTCCGGAGAGCGCGCCAGATACTTCAAAAGCTTGAATTCCTGGGCAGTCATGGGAATGGGCTTGCCGCTCCGCGTCGCCTCCATACTCGTGAAGTCAATCTGGACATCTTTGAATACGAGCATCTCGTGACCAACCTCTTGAGCCGCAACGTTGGACACCATGCTTGTCTTAGCGCCGTTTCGGCGCATCGCTCGCCTCACTCGCGCCAGCAATTCGCGCGGGCTGAAAGGTTTGGTGACGTAATCGTCCGCGCCCAACTCGAGCAGGAGCACCTTATCCTCAATCTCCGCATTCGCACTCAGAACTACAATGGGAACCGATGGCATATGTGCTTTGAAGGCCCGGCAAAGCTCCTTCCCTGAAAGCCTCGGCAGTTTCAAATCGAGCACCACCACCCGCGGCGTTTGCTTCTTGAAAATTTCCAGCCCTTCTACTCCATCCGAAGCGATTTCCACCGCAAGAGAGTCTGCCTCAAATAAGCGTTGTAATGTTCTTTGCATCGCGCGGCTATCTTCAATCACTAAGACGGTATCCATTATTATTCCTCACTATTCAACATTCAGTACGCCGGAACTGACGCTTTGGGATCGTAATCGTTTCCATATTTGTCTTTATGAGACCAGTCGTGTTTTGTCACGGGAATGCTGATGGCCGGCAAGGCATTTTCTCCGGGCCCAATATCAATCGATCGTTGTGGCACGTCCGCGAAGTTCGATGCTGCGCCCTCGTACCAGGCATGCATCGCGTAACGGCCGGCCGGGACGTGCGGGATCAAAATGTGGCCGGCCTTATCGGAAATAGCGAAGTAATCTGAATTCACGGTAAGGATGACTGCCGTCATCTGCGGATGGATATTGCAAAAAAGGAAAGACGGCCCCGGCCGGTCGAACACAACTTCCTTCTCCGAACCTGCCTGATACAGTCCCAGATCGAAGCGCTTGCCCTGATAAAGCGAAAAAACGTTGTGGAACCAAGGGTCCAGGTTTGGAAAGTCCACGATGCTGCCCAGCGGCACCACCAATAACTTCGGTTCGAAAGTCTTGTTATGTTGCAGGATTCGGTAATGAGGCTTAGCTGCGGCTGCGGTGGCGGAAGCTTCCCCGGCACCCGGAACAGCAACCAGCCAAACCACCACCTCCGAGGAGTCTGTCGCGGGCCTCTGAGACTTGCCTTCAACCAATCTTACTTCGCCGGTCACATCGACCATATCTCCAGCCGCATTCGGCGGAGAAGCGGCCAACGGACGCAGAATAAACACCGCCAGCATCGACGCAGCTAGAAGTTTGCTCGTCATAATCAAAAGAGGAATCCCGCTGCTAATCCAACTTGCCCCGCGGTATACGAGTCCCCCAAAATTTCGTTGGTATGAAAGCGGCGATACTCCGCGGAGAACACCAAATCGCTGCGCGGCCGGAAAATGTAGTTGAAAAAAAAGCTCCGATTGGTCGGAGGAACAAACAGTAGAAGCGGATCGAACTGTGCTTTCGCCCGCAAGCGCCCGGCCTCCCGCTCGCCCAATCCCGCTGCCGCATTGAATTCGCTGCGGCTATTCAGAGTGAACTTCAGTTGCGACCAGCCGCCGATGACAGGGATGCCTGCGAGCGTCGGTGCGGTGACATAGATGAAATGTTGATAATCTTGCGCGTCTACGGCAGGTAGCGCCAGCCCGCCAAAGCCATCCAACCCTTTTCCGGTGAAGAAAGCTCCGCTCACCTGAAACCTTCCGGGCAGCGGAAATTTCCAATCGGCGATCGCACCCGAGCCATGCACCGTCCTCGTGTTTGGAAAACGTAAAGGGACGTATATCCCCGAAACGCCGAACGAAATGGCGTGATCTTCGCTTCTGTTGTTTCCGGAAAGCCGCACGGCATAAACAGGCTGCCTGGAACTTTCCCCCGGCGTCGGCAAACGCAGAGTAGAGCCGCTGATCGAATAGCCTGTCGAATCCAAAAGGCCCGCCTCGACTTTGAATTCCGACGAAGTGAAATCAAACCTCCGCTCCGCCCGAATTTCAGGAGTCCAGTTCCACAGGTTGCCGGCGGAAGAAAAAGCGGGCACCGCCAGCGACAGGTAGGATGTAGGCATGTTAGGCGAAAAGAACGGAGCTTCCAGTCCTCCCGTAACCGAAAAGTTGCTCCAATCGAACTGCACGCGCGCAGTCCTCAGGCCCACTTGACCGGCGCCTATTCCACCGTAGGGGCCTGCCGCACCGTTGAGAAAATCTAGATCCAGGTCGGCGCTCGTTCTTGCCCCGAATACGGTCGGCCCTATTCCTCTCAGGCCCACAACCGATTGCCGGAATGAGGCTCCGACGCTGCCAGTACCGGCGTATGGCGGCGGCTGTACTGCCACCGTTGGCGCGTCCAGATTGTCGAGCTGTCCGGAGGTGTCGAACACGTTGAACAAAACGATCCCCGATAATTTCAGGCGGAACTTGGAAGAGCTATCCACCTTCACCTGCTCGTGTTCTTCCACCCTGGCATTCAGGACTTGCCAGTCGTCTTCCGCGATTCGGGCGGGAGGCGCCTCGGGCTTTTGGATCTCTGGGCGCAACGCCGCGTGCTCATCGGGAGGATTAGCATTTGGACCGTTAGCTTGAGCTCGAAGAAGTTGCGCAAGCATATCGCGGAGCTGCTGGATTTCTTGGCGCGATTGCGCCAAATCGCTCTGCATCTGCTCGATCGAATGCGTCATCACTTCAATCTTTGCGCTTATATCCGCTGAACCTTCCTTCCGCCCAGGATCTGCCTGGCTTTGGGCATGGGCGTATACACCGGCGAGTATCACAACCCACAGCAGCGGCACGAATGAGCGCAGCGGTCTTTCCATAGTGGCACACATAGAATCTCCTCTTTCTGCAACGATCGGGCGAATGGAGGCCAGCGTTGTCATGTTCGAAGGAGTACGGGGAGATTTCATGTTGCCACAAGAGCGGTGATTTGCGCCGGTTTTCAAAAGCTAGGCAGCCATTTTGGGGCGATCATCTCGGTTCCCACTCTCAACGAAAGGAGATCCCTCTTCACACTAGACTGAATGTCTACAAAATTACTTTAGGCTAAAAAGCGGCATTTATGCGGGTTTGGGACAAACACATTACAGGAGGTTTACAGCCTGTTTACAATTAGGTATACGGCCCCACCCCACCCGAAGCGTGAGGCCGTCCCTCGGTCAAAGCCTGTACTACGTCTTTGACTCTTATTTCATTTGTGGAGCGAGCGCACCCCCAGTGCCGGCAGCAGCCTGCGAATGGCACTCGCCGAAGTCCTTGGCCACTGTTTTCACCAGAAACCTTTGATCGCCCGTTGCGTTCTTGCTGAATTTGCCTTTGAGCTCTACCCTGTCGCCCGCTTTGACATCTGCCGTGCCGGGAACGAGCATTAAAGTCTTCTTGGTCCTATCGTCGATCAGGTTTAGCCCATCATCGCTCGTCTCAACGCAGCCGCTGATCTTGCTCGAGCGGTGAGTCATAAGATAAATTGCCCCGGCGCCGATCGCCGCGGCTCCCACTCCGGCCCCGATCGCTGCACCGTGGCCGTAACTTCGGCCCGCTGGGTTGTATGTACCTGAGCTCGTGGGCGTGCCCATGCCGCCTACCGTCCCGCCTCCGCCATATTGCGCAAACGCCGCGGTCGATAGCAGCAAAACGCCAGCCAATCGGACGACCTGCCCGGTCCAATTTCGGCACCGCTGCGAGATACTCGCCCCTTGCACTTGCAATCCTTCATTCGCGTCGAACTTCATTACGGCCTCCTCTTCGCCTGTTGTGATGTTGGCTCCTGGCCAGCTATCTGGGGAATGCAGGACTGCGCCACAGGCGCGTCACATACACGTAACGTAATTGCGGAATTGGGTTGTCGTAGGGATGTAAATACGAAGTCGTTTTTCTGCTAGCGTGTGCTGGCCGCTTGCATCGCCTGGTATCCCGGCCTTTCCAGGCCTTTGCTTCCCAAGGCCGTGTTTCCCAGGATTTTCCGCAGGCGTACACGCGCCTTGTGCAGCTGTGATTTGGAATTTCCAACGGAGCAGCCCAGCGCTTCGGCAATTTCGTGATGTTCGTAACCCATGACGTCGTGCAGAATAAAAACCCGGCGGTAACCGCGGGGAAGCTGCTTCAGCGCGCGCTTCAAATTCACTCGATCTACCACTCCCGAAACCCCAAGGTCGACTCTGGCAAGTTCTCTTCGAGCGAAACTCTCGCCTTCCTCTTCGTTCCGCGCTTCGAGCGATGTTTCGTTTAGCGTCTTGATGCGACGCCGCATCAGCACAATATTGAAGGCCAGACGGTACAACCACGTCGAAAAAGCGGACTCCCCCCGAAAGGTCTGAATCTTCCGAAATACCTGGAGAAAGACGTCCTGTGTCAGGTCCTCCGCGAGGCTGGAATTTCCAGTCATTCGAAAGCACAGGCCGTAAACACGCCGGCTATGTGCCTTATAGATTTGTTCAAAAGCCGATTCATCGCCCTCTTGTGCCAGGCGGACATTCTCTGCAGCGCTCCGTTCTGCGGGGGGCGTATGCCTCTGACGTGTCTCCGCGACCGAAGCGGGCAAAACCGGCACCAATGTCGGAACGCATGGCTCGCACAAGGCTGTTGTCATAAGCTCACTTCCTCAAACCGCCGCGGGCGCCCGAATCATTCATTCTTGGTTGCCGTGGCGAACCGGCCCAGGCGCGTTTTTGCGGCGTACTTCAAATGGTAGGGAAGTCGGGTGGAAACTTTGTCACGAGGGCGTCAAGTGCGTGTCATCCGCTGGCAAATTCTCTCAGCCACGCTTCTAGCCCTGTTCAACCGCAGTTTTCAAGAGCGATCGCCCACAGCCAACGTGATTTCTTGACTTTACAGGGCCGGGTTGACACCATTCGCTCACACCCACCCATAAAGGAGGCTCTATGCCAACCTACTTGCAGCAAGTGTCCTACACTCCGGAAGCCTGGAAGGCCCTGGTGCAAAATCCGCAAAATCGGCTCGACGCCGTTCGGCCGGCCATCGAGCGGCTGGGCGGAAGAATTGTTACCGGCTGGTTTGCGTTTGGCGATTACGACGCCGTGCTCATATCGGAGTTTCCAACCAATGTCGAGGCTGCGGCGATCGCGGTCGCTTTTGCGGCGGGTGGCGCCTGCAAAAACGTGAAGACTACTCCACTGCTGTCAGCTGAAGAGGCGGTTCTGGCGATCAAGAAAGCAGCAGGAACCGGGTATCGCTCCGCCACGGCAGCTGTCTAAGTTCTTCGGAATTGACGCCCGACTGCCTTTGGGTCCCTGCGCTCGATCCACGCGTGGGGTCGGGGCCCGTGTGCTTAGTTCCGAGAAATGCCAGAGTTCATTCTTAGTCGCCGGAACGCAATCTTGCAAAGATTATCCTCAACGTGTACAGTCGCGGCTAACCGGGGTTTCAGTTCGGAATTTGTAACGAACCGATGAATTTGGGGCGGCGCAAAAGCAACGCTTGCCGTCGAGACAGGGAGACAAACAGATGATTAAAGAAGCGCGGTTTTATCGTAGCGGATTGATCTTTGTGCTGGCTTCGGCGGCACTCGCATTCATTTCCGGCAACGTTTGGGCTCAGGGCGACCAGCACCTCCCGTTAGAGAAAGCTGTAATCAGTGGGGAGGGCGCGAAAAAGGCTTTGACCAGGTATCAAATCTCCGCCGATATCGCCAGGAAATTGGTGGACGCCTGCGTCGACTATGCGAAATCGACCAACACGCCGGTAAGCGTTTTTGTTCTCAGTCCGGATGGCGAAATCGTGGATGCACACCGCATGGATGGCCAGAACTCAATCAATACCGACACGGCTTTATTGAAGGCCAAGACGGCCCTATATCTGCGTGACTCTACCCACACAGCGGCAAACCGCTTCCGGACACTCGATGCGAGGGTCATTCGTGAAGACTTGCATATGTATCTTGTCTCTGGCGGCCTGCCCATCGTAGTGGATGACCAGATGATTGGTGCGATTGGAGTCGGCGGCGGGAATGCCGATGAGCAATGCGGCTATCAAGCCCTCACCAAGGTGCTCGGACCTCAGCCGCCCCTTGCCCCGAACATGCCAAATGACCCGCTTGGGGAGAGCGGCGGTCCTGGTGGCGGGGGAGCACCCGGTGGTGGAGGGGGCCGCGGCGCCGCCCCGCAGGGCGGCAGGTAAGCCCGTCAAGGGCCCGGGCGTAGTGGCAACAGCAGCCATCGGGGTTTGGCCCTGGACAAATCCCACAATGAAACTTGATTTAGGCGAGCAGTGTCGGGCCTAGGGGCTCGACACTGCCTTCGCGTTATTCGGCCTAACTCTCCCCACTTCGGCCGCTTAGCCTCCCGATAATTCACACCGCACACCTGTCCTCCGTGACCCCTATCTTTCTGGCCGGTACTAGTACAATGACCTGAAGGCGCCTCGTTCCCGCCTTTCTAAGCATTGCGGGAATCTAATACTTTAGCGGGGAGTGTTTAGACCAATGAATTCCAAGATACCGGACAGAAGAGGCTTGCTCGCATTTGCCCTCGTGTTTGGCTTGAGCGCCGGAGTGGCCCTAACCTCACACGCCCAGGAATCTACCTTTAATTGGTTGCCGTCAAGCGATGAAAGTCCCCGTCTGGACCCCGCTGATTACCACACGGGCCGAGTTTTCAAGCCGGGCGACCAGGCCGGGAACGTCCATGTCGATATCGACGCCCAGGAACCCGTAACCGTTGAGATGGCGCCTGCCGAGGAGTGGAGCGAAGTCTTGCGCCATCCGGAGCTGCTGCCGCGCGTCACCTTCCGTTGTGTCCGCGAGCATGTTACGAAAACCACGTACATCTGCGACGTTGCACCGGGCCACCCGATGACGCTGGTTCTCCGCGATGAGCGAGATAATTCCCATACCGCTGTCTCGGCATTCGGAGCCGTTTTCGCCGACCACGGCACGGTCCGTGAGTTCGTCTCTCCCAACGATATTCACATCCAGTATTACCGCTGGGCCTGTGTGCAGAATTGCAATCCTCCGCGCTATCAATGGATGAGTGAGCTCAAAGAGACGTATGAGCTGACGTCAACACCGAAGATTTACGATGGGATCGCGCCGGAGCGGGATGGGGAACCGTTTAGCGTGAAGATGAATTCGCCTGTTCCTATGACCGTGGCTATCGTGCCCTCGCCGGTAGCCGATGAACTGCGTGAAAATCCAGATAGCCTCAACTCTGCATTGGATAAGCGGTCGTGCATGGAGAAATCGGTGCGTTCTGCGGCCTTTGAGTGCACCTTTGATGTGGCCGACGGACCGCAGTCTTTCATCGCTTTCCCCGAAGAGGGCAGCACACTACCCCCTAATAAGAAAGCCGAAGTCGAAGTGATCGCCTCAAAATGCATCGCGAATTGCCTCACCGATCCCGAAAAATGAAGCTTTAAAGATCGGTGCACCATTTAGAAATAATCGGCTAGAAATGGTCCGTCTCCACCTCTTCATGTTTTTGTGGAGGCGCTGCTTTTGACGTAATGCGCGCCCACACCGTATTCCCGCGAACGGGTTCGTCTACTCCCCACGAGGGAATCGGCATCAGTAACCGTTCGGAAAGTCCGTTGAGGTACGGTTCATAAAGCAATCGCAGTTCCTTGAGCTTTGCGTCACCCGCTTCTGTACATCCCGGGACTCCGCACTCGATTAGCAGACTCCGCACTTTTGGCAGGTCTCGGGCCGGCAGGCGGTCGGACTGGGGCATTCGGGAGTCGATATACAAGATCTGTGCCAGGTCCGCTACGGCGTGGCGGCAAATTGCAAAAGTGAGCTGCGCCTGCCATTTCACCTCACCCTCCCCATAGGAGATCAGCAGGGCACACGTATCGAGAATAGCCGTGTACGCGGCGACCCACGACTGATTGTCGTGCTGCGATCTGAAGAAGCACAAAAAGGGGTAGGTGA
>Ga0210394_10005217_pt1 | contig 14658 bp, 15 predicted proteins | sample IncBWC12MmetaG_FD_160121 | JGI IMG/M metagenome (GOLD analysis project Ga0210394, IMG submission 160121) | Forest soil microbial communities from Barre Woods Harvard Forest LTER site, Petersham, Massachusetts, United States - Inc-BW-C-12-M | ecosystem: Environmental > Terrestrial > Soil >... | reverse complement strand
TAGAAGGCGCGCTTCTGGAACTCCGTGGTACGGCGGGCGATCTCCTTGGGATCCGTAACCGCGTTACCGCCGATGTACACCCGGCCGTTGATGATTCGATGATCGATACCCAGTGTGGTCGGCAGGCAATGCACGCGCGTGTTGGCGGCGCCCAGCGCGCAGTAGGCTGCCTCTGCCGTCACCATGTCGAATGCGGACATGGGCTCGGGAAAATGCATGGAATTGTAGAACCAAAACTTCCGATCGTCGGCCTGCGAAAACTGAATATGGTAAGGATACGCCGCCTGGGCCCTCTCGGTTCCCGCAATGACCTTCACCGAGCTCGGCAGCGGGAACTCCCGGGGCTTAAGCTTCGCATTCATAGTTAACTCCCGATGCGGCATGATTTGAGACGCCATGGCGTACCCTAAACCCTGAAGCCTTCCGCGTCATCCAGAATGAAGCGGCCGTCGGCGATGGCCTGCAACCATCGGCAGGTCCGCACAAAGCCGCCGAAGCAAAACAGGTGCACACCCGCGAAATCGCTGGACTTTTCGCATCGCGCCTGAGCAAGCCCACGCAGCAGGCTCTCCGGACCATGATCGCCCAGCAGTTTCGTGAACGCGGCAGGCCGCGCGGTCAGCACGCGCATCGAGGCGCCGGCGCCGCAGCGCAGGGCAAATTTGATGAGACTGGCGAGCTTGGTGGGGCCCGCCAACCCGCCCACCAATCGGGCCTGTACTCCCGCCGCTCGCAACTCGCCCACCCAATCGAGGAAAGGCGTCTGCTCAAAGAAAAACTGGGTCAACAATGTCATCTCCAAACCGGCCTGCTGCGCCAACCGCGCCTTGTTAAGTTCAGCACGCCGGATCTCCGCGGGTCCTACGCTGGGGTGTCCCTCGGGGTGGCCCGCGACTGTGACACGTCTCATCCCATGCCGCTGCAGCACGCCGCTGTGCATCACCTGCATGACCTCGGAGTAAGGCCCCAGCGCCCGCGGGTAATCGCCCGAGATCAGCAGCACCTCATCGACTTGCGCGGCATCCACGTAACCGCCGAGCACGCGATCAACCGCCGCTGCATCAGGCAGCAGTCGCACCGGTACATGCGGAACCGGCCTGAAGCCCGCGGCGCGCACCGTGCGACAGGCCGCTTCAGTCTCATGCCATTGCTGCTTCGGCAAGTGACTGACAAACAGGGTTTTGCCCGGCGGCAAAACACCGCGGCTCTCCTCCAGGTGCACAATGTCGTGCACGGTGATCTCGATCGAGGCTTCGCGCGCCAGCTGCGCAATGGTTGCCGCCAGCTCCTGCGCGACCGAGGCCGCGGTGCTACTTGCTGTCAGCGCCATGATCGATGCTGATCAGGCCTGCCGGGTGCGCCAGCCTGCGTGATAGCCTTCGCGTGCATCACGGGCATAGGGCACCGGCGCCACTTTCACTCGCACGTCGAGCTGTTTATGCCGCTCGACCGTGGTTTTCTTCGTGCCGCCACCCTCCTCGCCCCACACCAGCGTCAGCACGTCGCCCACATTGATATTGGCGTCGACAACACCCAGCGACAGCGCCGTGCGTTCGTTGTAGCTGTAGCCGCCGAACATCGAGAAACCGACCACCTTGCCGCCCATCATCACGCTGTCATACGAGGACGATGCATAGTTGGCGATGGGTATATCGAGAAACTTGTAATTGTCGGTGCCCGGCATGAACAACGATGCGTAAATCTTGGCGCAGTCTTCGCCGTTCCAGGCAAAGGTGACCTTCTTGCGATGCAGCTCCTTGGACTTCTTCTCCAGCGCCTCGCGCCCGATGAACTCATGATCGAATTTTATGAACGAGCCGTAGCCCAATTCGTAGGGCGTCATGTAATAGTCTTCGATGTTCTTGGAGACGAAGCTTCCGCCGATCGAACCGGTGCCTTCGTAACCGCCCGCCGGCAGCCACTCGCGATACTTCTTCATCTTCTCGCCGCTATATACCGCCGGCAGGGGTGAAGGAATCCATCCTGATTCCAGCGTATTGCTGGCGTAGGCGCGCGAGCCCACCGGCACCAGATCAAATTCGCGTCCGGCTTCCAGTATCGCCTCGCGTATTTCATCGCCCTCTGCATAGGGACCCCAAACCTCGAGTCCCGGAGCACCCGCCATGCCGTGACGCAAGGCGCGCACCTTGCGACCCTTGATGTTGATGGCATCCATGGTGAAGAACTTGACGTCGGGGAGCGGTCCGCCATTGAGCTTTTCCAGGACTTTGGCGGCATTCGGCCCCTGCACCTGATAGCGATAATGGCGCCGCGTCACCGCCTTGCCGCGCGGATGCGAGGGCGAACGATCGTCACGGATCATATCCACTTTGAAGCCGCCGGTCTCGCCGTGAAATTGAATCCAGTTCACCGAAGGCGCGCGGCCGACAAACAGCAGCTCGTCCTTGTCAAGATAGAACAGGATGCCATCGCCGATGACATAACCGTCGTAGCTGACCGGCACCATCTGCTTGGCCTTGTTCACGCTAAAATTATTGAAGCTGTTGATGGTGGTATGTGACATGAGACGCAAAGCATCCGGGCCCTTCACCGTCAGCTCCGCCATATGGTGGGTCTGGTCGAACAGCACGGCAGTGTCGCGCCAGGCACGCTGCTCATCGCGCCAGTTGTAGAACTCGCTGGGCACCACCGGATACACGTAGGCCCCGATTTGCGAGTTGCGCAGCATGTCCACCGTGTTGCCGGCGCTCTTCAGCAGACTTTCGAGATTTTGTTGACTCATGACGGTGATGTCCTCTGTTGTCCGATACGAATGAGACTGCCCCCGGCGACCTTGCGCAGCGGCGCTTCCCGGGTCGCGGCCGCGTGCAGATTGCGCTTGGCCAGATGCGAATGCTCGCGGGCCACACTTTCGGCGCGGGCGCTTGCGCCCGCCGCCACGGCTTCCAGGATCGCGCGATGCTGCTGTTGAGAGATGATCAGCGTCTGATGCGCATCGGCAAGAGCCGCTTGCGCCATCACGAAGGCGCTGGGCGAGGCAAATGGCAGGGCCACGATGCGTTCCACGGCGCGCGTCAACACCGGGCTGCGCGCCAATCCCACCAGCAGTGAATGGTAGCGTTCATTCAGTCGCACGAAATCCGAAAACTGCTCCACCCCCACTCTGCGGCGCTTGACGACGGCGTCCATGGCGCCGACGCAGTCGCGCAGATCATTTAGTTCCGCGTGTGATGGACGCCGCTGGGCGGCGCGTCGTGCCGCTGCGCCCTCGAGCATGCCGCGTACATCAATGGCGTCATAGACATCGGCTTCATCGAAAGCGCGCACTACAAAACCGCCGGAGCTGGAGGGTTCCAGTAGCCCTTCCTCTGCCAGGCGCAGCAACGCGGCTCGAATCGGCGTGCGCGATACGCCGGTGCGCTCGACGAGCATCAATTCCGGCACGCGTTCGCCTGCGCTCAACTCGCCGTCGAGAATCATCTGGCGCACGCGCAACTGCGCCTTGACCGTCTGGGCGGCGCGCGGATCGCCGTTGCGCATCAATCGAGTCATGGCCGGGGCAGATACCAATGTATACGTAATCTGAGATTGTATACAATTTACAGACGCTGCGCTGCAATTTCACGCCCGATGTGCTCCGCCTGGCGCAGCGCCAGGGCAACTATTGTCAGCGTGGGATTCGCTGCGCCGGCCGTGGTCTGCACACTGCCGTCGGATATGAAGAGATTTGGCACCTCGTGGCTGCGCCCGTACTCATTGGTGACGCCCTGCCCCGGGTCGTGACTCATACGCGCCGTGCCCATCTGATGCGTTGCGGGCGGTATGGTGCTCACCACCGTGCGTTTCGCGCCCGCGGCTTCGTAGATCTTCTTGCCCTGCGCGGCGGCGTGAGCGCGCATGGCCAGATCGTTCGGATGCGGGTCACAGTGAATGTGCGCTACCGGCAAGCCGTAGCTGTCATTGAGCGTCCTCGACAGAGTGATGCGATTGTCAGCGCGCGGCAGATCTTCGCCGTTGATGAGCATGCCCGCCATGTTGCGATAATTGTCGATGACCGAGGCGAAATCGCGCCCCCAGCCGTACGGCAAGCCGATCAGCGGCAGGGTCGGCAGATCGAGCATGGCGAGTTCCAGATGATAGCCGCCCGCGAAGCCGCGACGCGGATCGTGGACATTCTCATCCTCGACGACCCCCGCCAGCACCGCGCCGCGCCAGAAGCTGACGGGTTGCTCGAAAATGCCAAAAACAAAACTCAATACGTGGTGGCAGTAGTTGCGGCCCACCTGGTCGGAACCGTTGGCGAGCCCCCTCTTGAAGCGTCCGGAATCCGAAAGCAGCAGCAGGCGCGCGGTCTCGATGGCGTTGCCGGCGACGCACACAATGCGCGCACGCTGACGCTGTTCCACCCCGGCCGAGTCTCGATACACAACGCCGCTGGCGCGGCCGGCATCGTCATGCTCGATTCGGGTAACGAAGCATTCGCTTCGCAGGTCGAGCTTGCCGCTGGCCTCGGCGCGCGGGATTTCGGTATACAGCGTGCTCCACTTGGCGCCGGTCTTGCAGCCCTGAACGCAGAATCCCTGCTGAATACAGAACCCGCGACCGTCGCGCGCCCGCGAATTGATCGCAAGATAGTTGGTGTGCACACGTTTGTAGCCGAGGCGGCGCGCGCCGGCATACATCACCTTGAAATTGTTCGATGCCGGCATACCCGGATTGCCATCGCGGCGCGTGACCCCGAGCCGCTTCTCCGCCACCTGGTACCAGCGCTTCAACTCGGCGTATTCGATCGGCCAGTCGGCGAGCGAGGCCCCGGGTATGTCGCCATAAGTACTGCGCGCGCGGATCTCGTAAGACTGCAGGCGCGGCGTTGCGGCAGTCCAGTGCACCGTGGTGCCGCCCAGCGTGCGGCAGTGCCAGGCAGGAAGCGTTGGCGAGGTTTTTACCGGGTCCCAGCTGCCGCTCTGCGAGCGCGGCTCGAGCCAGGTGAGTTGCGCGAAGGCTTCACCGGGGTTTTGGGAAAAACTCGCCAGCGATTGACGCTTGCCCGCTTCGAACAGCACAACCTTGAGGCCGCGGCGGGTGAGTTCATTTGCCATGGTGCCGCCGCCGGCACCGGAACCGACGATGACCACGACATCCGCATCGTTGTGTTGGAATTGCGGCACGTCGTTACTCTACCCGATCGGCATCGGGCCGCTATCGGCCAGCGGCACTTCGGGAAGCCACTTCAGATCGTTGAAGCCGCGCAGCAGGTAGCCACCCTTCGAGAACGACTCGCCCTGAAAACCAAAGTGCGCCCACGCAATCGGGTTGTTGTACAGCACCAGCAACGTTTTCAAGCGCACCGACTGAAAGAATGCGCCGGATTCGATGTGCCGGAGGCGCTCGACACGTGCCTCTTCCGGCATGACGACAAATCCGTCTCCGAGACTCGTGATGCCGGCTTTGAGATCGGTGCGCGCCGGTGCCGAACCCGCGGCATCGGCATCGACGGCATTGACGACCAGGGCGTAGGCGGCATCATCCAGCGAGTCGTGCGGTGCAATGGTACGGATCATGGCCAGCAGCGCTGCCGCTTCGGCGGATGACAGCACGCGCAGCTCCACTGACCAGGCGCGGCTGGGCAGCAGCGAAGCGAGCGGACTGCCCAGGGCGATCACCCCGGTCAGAATGCCCACCCCGCGCACGAAAACGCGCCGTTCGGCGCTCTGCAACGAACCGGAAGGTGTGGCGCCTTTGTTCACGTACCCCAAGGCTCGGCCATGGGGGGCTGCTAGACTCTACCGATAGTGAACAACAACCTGCTGCCCAGCGTACGCATATGAAATACGAAACCAAGCTGATCTGGGTGCTGACCATCACCTTTGGCTTCGTATTCTTCGACCGCAACGCCGCCAGCTTCCTGATGCCCTTCATCGCCAATGACCTGCACTTCAACAACAGCCAGGTCGGACTGGTGGCTTCGGCGCTGTCCCTTACCTGGGCAGTCGCCGCATTTCTGGGTGGCGCCTACTCCGATCGCACCGGCAATCGCAAAACCTTCCTGCTGATCACCGTAGTGGCATTTTCGCTGTGCTCGTTCGCCTCGGGACTCGCGGTTTCATTCATATCCCTGTTTTTGACCCGCCTGCTGATGGGCCTGGCCGAGGGACCGATACTGCCGATCGCGCAATCGCTGGTGGCCATCGAATCCACGGCCGCCAAGCGCGGCAACAACATGGGGGTGATGCAGAATTTCGGCAGCAATCTGCTGGGCTCGTTTGCCGCCCCGCTCGTCCTGGTAGCAGTCGCTTCGACCTTCAACTGGCGCTGGGCGTTCTATTTGGCCGGTGTGCCGGGTCTCATCATGGCGCTGCTGATTGCAAAATATGTACGTCAGCCGGCCGCGACAATCACGCCTGCCAGCGCCGCTGCGCGCACGCCGGCGCCGCTCGCCGAGCCGAGCATGGGCTATGGCGAAATGCTGCAGCATAGAAACATGTGGCTGTGCATGCTGATCGCCATCTTCATGGTGGCGTGGATGGTGCTGGGTTGGGCCTTTCTGCCGCTGTTCTATACCAAGGTCCGGCAGATCGGCAACGGCCAGATGAGCGTTCTGATGAGCGTGCTGGGTCTGTCCGCTGCCTTCTTCAGCTTCGTGGTGCCGGCGCTCTCCGATCGCTTCGGACGCCGCCCCATCATCGTCATCTTCAATTTCATCGGATTGCTGGTGCCGCTCGCGGCGCTGTATTTCCAGGGATCGCTGTTGATGCTGGGCACGCTGATCTTCATCGGCTGGTCCGCCAGCGGCACCTTCCCCCTGTTCATGGGCACCGTGCCGTCGGAGACCATTCCGTCTCGCTACGTGGCGACTTCGCTCGGCATCGTGGTGGGACTGGGCGAGATATTGGGCGGCGTCAGCGCGCCGGCAATTGCCGGCCGCGCTGCCGATCACTATGGTCTGCAGGCGCCCCTCGTGATCATGACGGCGTGCGCGATCGTGGGCACCGTGCTGGCGTTGTTTCTGCGCGAGACTGCGCCCATCCGCCGCTCCGCCGTCCCCGAACCTGCCCCCGCCGCCGCTGGGTGATGCAATGCCCCTGACTCAACTGGAACATTACCTGGTCCTCACCGACGATCTCGACGGGACGCGCGATTTCTATCGTGACGCTCTCGGACTGCGCGAGGGCGCGCGACCTCCCCTGGGGTTTCCCGGCTACTGGCTGTACGTCGGCGATGTCCCTTGTATTCATATCGCCGAGTGGCATACCTACGCTAAGCATTCAATCGCCGCCGGCATCAGTGTCACCACACCCGCGCCGGGCACCGGGCCGTTCGATCATATTGCATTCAATGCAGTCGACTTGGGCGACGTGAAGGCGCGGCTCGCCGCACATAAAATCGAATATACGGTGAATGAGGTGCCAAAGGCCGGTTTGATCCAGCTGTTCCTGAAGGATCCCAATGGAGTCAAGATCGAGATCAACGTCAGATGAAAGAGCGCACCGGATCCGCTCCATCCCAGCCGATACTGGCGCGATAGAACTTGCTGAATAACGCCTCGAAACCGGCACCCAGCTCGATGAGTTCCACGTAACCGGGCAGCTGCGCCGTGGTGTCCATGTAGGCCACGCTGCCGCCGCTCGGCACGCCGGCGAGAAACACGAGATCATGGCCTTGCGCCTGATAGTGCGCGACATCGCGATCGAAATTCGAGGTGGCGCGGCCCCAGTGGTGAAATCCATAACCGCGCTTCTCGATCCACTCGCGATACACCGACGGCTCCGCATCGTTGGACTGAATGAGTTCGATATTCATATGCCCCGCGAAGCTCATGGCAAGCGACACATCGGCCTTGGAGTCGCGGCCGCGATACTTGGGGTTGGTGCCGCCGAAATGATCCAGCAAAAACCAAGGACCCACTTTCAGCTTATCGATCCATAGCTTCATGGCCGCGCGAATGTCGGGCACCAAGTAGCACATCTGAATGATCCCATCGTCCGGCTGACCAAATCCCACGAGACCCATGGCTGACCCCCTGTCGGTTGTTTAGTTGCCGCGGCCGGCTCATTGCGCCGGCGTATTGCGCGACAAGAATTTCGCCAGCGCATCAAGATCTGCATCGCTGATCTCGGTCTTGCGAAATTGCGGCATCACCGAAATCCCATTGCGAACCAGGTGACGGACCATTTCCGGTGGCAAATCCTTCCATTCGAGCAGTACGCCGGACTTGACTCCCTGGTATTTCACGGTCAGGGCGTTGGTGCCCGGGTGGATGACTCCGGGATCGTGACAGGGTGCGCACCATTTCGTGTACACGGCGCGTCCTGCCGCATACGGGTCGGATGGCTCGGCGGCCAATCCGGGCCCGCAGATGATCAATGCTGCCAACGCCGATCCGGCCAAGGCGGATTCGCGCCGCATCCGTGCTTCGCCGCGGCGGCTCATGATCGCGTCTCGCGCAAGTGCCTGGGCCATATCGCGTAGCGGCCCGGCGAGATGACGCCGTTGGGATCAATGGCGTCCTTCAGGGTTTCCTGAAAGCGCTGCAGCACATGATCATTGAAGGAATACACATCCATCACGGATTTTTGGAACACAGGCGCCGTGCGATATTCACCCCAGCCGTGCTCGCCTCCAATTGCGATCAATTTCTTGAATCCCTCGCGGTAGCGCTTGTTGGTTGCCGGATCTTCGGTGACCGGCGTCGCCAATATGAAAACGAAGCAGCGCTCCCAGAAACAGGCCGGCAAACTAAACGAGCGAAACAACGGCATATCCAGTTCCCGCGCCGCTTCGCTGAACACGCGGTTCGCCTCGATGATGGCCTCGCCGGTGCGCGGAACAATCGGCGAGAACCACATGTGACCCTTCGAGGGAGTTGGGTTCCACGGCGTGCGCGCGCCAATTGAAAATGCCCGCAAGGACGGCACTCCCAGCTCCGGTTCGTGATACTGATCCGCCTTCGCCGGATCGATCGGCAATTTGACGCGATCGATGACACGAAATTTCGCGCCCTCGAACTTGGCAAAATGCCGTTGCGCCGCCTGCCACTGCGCCTCGATGACCTCCGCTGGCCCGTGGAAACTTAAGAATAGCTGCCAGTAGGGTATGCCCGATTTGATCCCGTAGGCCTCGAGTTCCGGCGAGTATCCGAGCTTGGCGGAGGACAGGAGTTTGCGGTGCTCGAGGGTCTGGCTAGGTGGACCGGTCTCGTTCCACAACTGCAACTGGCCGATGGGCGGGTAGCCGTTGAGCGGCGAGGCGATATCGGGAAATCCCGCGGTGATGCGCGCGTTTTCCAGGTAATTCAGCGTCTCCACCATGGGCCCAAGATCGGCGTAACGAGACAGGGAAACAGTGCCGCGCAGATACGCTTCCGGCTCCGGCATGAGCCAGAAGCCCATCTTGGTCACGATGCCGAAATTCGACTGTGAGAAAATACCGTCAATCCACGGCCCGCATCCCGACTTGTATTGCTGCCAGGTCTTGGCATTGGGAATGGCCCCCATGCCGGTGCGCAGCAATTCGCCGTTTGGCAGTACTATCTCCATACCGCAGTGCGAATCAAAATGGTTGCGATAATTGGCCGTTGTGTAGCCGCCGCCGCGATCCAGCGCATTGCCGATGACGCTCCCCCAGCCCGGATCCGGACAATCGATCCACACTTTGAGCTTGCGCTCCTGAATATGATGATAGAGGTCGAAGTAGCTGACGCCGGGCTCGACCAGAGCGAAGGCATTGGCCTCGTTGACCTCGATGACCCGATTCATGCGCTTCAAATCAACCACCACGCTGCCGGAATATGCCGGCGCCGAGCCGCCGTAGCCTAAATTCTTGCCGGTGGAAATTGGATACAGTGGCACTTTGTGGCGATTGGCGATCCGTACAATCTCTTGCACTTCTAAGGTCGAGGCTGGAGCCACTGCGGCCGACGCCACCAACTCCTCCGCTTCATGAAGGAAGGGCGAGAAGGCGTCCCGGTAAAGATCCACGTCCTCGTCGCGGGTAAATACCCACTGCCTGCCCACGGCCCGTTCAAATTCCGCGACAACCTTCGCGAACTCGGCTGAACTCACACCTGGCGGCAATCTCATGCAATTCCTCCGCGCGCAGCAATAACGAAGGACACGAGCGTCTCCTCCGCCCGCACCGATGGGCGCGTCGATCCAATCACCGCAGTCAAACAGGCACCGTAGAGATCCTCGCAAGTTGCGAGAGCTGCCGGTAATTTCGCGGCCCAATCCGCGCCGGCCAGCGCCGGTCTCATTCGGGCAATCATCGGCTGCGCGGCGCTCACGCGATGCGCAACTTCATGCCCCTCAAGGCTTAAGTGCTCGACACGGATCGCCACCCGCATCCATTGATCATGGGCGAGTTGTTCCAGGCACAACAAACTTCGAGCCGTGGTCATGCCGGCAATCGCGCCGTCGCCAGCACACCACGCGGCCCTAAGATCGCGCGACCAAAGCGCGGTGACATCTCCGGCGATGGCAACTGTTCCCGCGGTTGAACGGGCGTGCTGGGCGGCAATGCCAAAGGCCCGGGCGACCGGATAGCGACGGTCATAGACAAATTTGTAAAGTTGCACGCTTGGGTAGGAAGCAGCCGCAGGCAAGGCGCCCGGCTCGCCGGCGGGCAGACAGCCCGCACCGGCAGCCGCGCCTGAAATCGCCGTGGCCAGGCCCGATAAGCAGAATTTTCGGCGGTTCATGGCATCCCGCGAACAGGTTTCGCTACTAAACTAGCGAGTGCGCCGGCAGGCTGCTCGCTCATAAGCGAAGTGCGCCGCGCTTCTTGGGGAATACGGCGGATCATGAACGAACTTTTATTGCTATCGGGACTGCTCTGCGACTCTACCCCTTGGTTTGACGTTGCTACCCGCTTATCGGCCACCTGCCCCGTCCGCATCATCTCGTTCGCCAATTGCAGCTCGCTCGGCGAGATGGCGGAACGGGTTCTGCGCGAGGCTCCCGAGCGATTCGCGCTCGCCGGACATTCCATGGGCGGCCGGGTCGCGCTCGAGTTGTGGCGGCGCGCGCCGCAGCGGATCACGGCGCTTGGGTTGCTCAACACCGGCGCCTTTCCTTGCCGTCCGGAAGAAGTTGCGAGCCGCGGCCGATTGGTCGAGATTGCCCGGAACCAAGGCATGGCGGCACTGGCCGCTGAATGGCTGCCACCCATGATGGCGCCAGCGGCCACGGTCGAACGGCGATTGATCATGCGGCGCCTGACAAGCATGATGATCAGCCAAACTCCGGCAAGCTTTGCAGCCCAAGTTCAGGCGCTACTCAATCGACCGGATGCCGAACCGCTGCTGCCGACCATTCGCGTTCCCACGCTGCTGCTGAGCGGTTCGGAGGATACGTGGTCCCCGGTCTCGCAACACGCGCACATGCAACGAATGATTCCCGGATCTATCCTGGTCGAGGTTGCGGATGCAGGACACATGGCGCCCATCGAACAACCGGAGGCGGTGGCAAACGCACTGCGCGAGCACCTGCATCCAGGCTAACGTGTACGGAGAAGGCTGATGCCAAGAGAAACAAGGCGTGTGGTGACCGGCCATGACGGGGGCGGCAAATCAGTGGTTGTGTTGGATGGCCCGCCGCCGCAACACCACCCGATGCACGGAACGGCGATCGGCGCCGACTTCCATGAAATCTGGAGCGATGCCGATACGATTCCCGAATTGACCTCAAGAATTGCCCGTGAACCGAATGAGCGTCCGTTCACCATCATGCCCGAGTCGGGCCACCTGCTGCGGATCCTGGATGTCTATCCGCTCAAGGACGGCGGCAAGCGCACGGCGATGCATCGGACGCGGACGCTGGACTATGTGGTGGTGATCGAGGGCGAACTGGTGCTGATACTCGATGACAGCGAGGTGACCTTGAAGCCGGGGGATGTGGTCGTGCAACGCGGTACCGATCACGCCTGGGAAAATCGCTCGGGCACAATTGCCCGCGCGGCGTTCTTTCACATCGACGCGCGTTTCGGCGAGGATCTGCTGGCCAACCTGCCGCAGCCACTGGCCCTGCTCCGCTAAGGTTGATGAAATTTCATCTGGATCGAGCCGCGCCGCTCGAGGAACTTCCACTCGCCGCCTTCCCGCACAAAGCGATCCTTGAACTCGCCGAAGTAAACCGGCCCCGCGGAAATAAACGGCGCAACGGCATCGCCGGGCGTTGTGGAGATCATCGTCAGGTAGGAGAGCCCATGGGCCTCGTCGCGGCTGACCACGTCGATCATCACGTTGGTGGCAAGGTGCTTGGTCAGCAACGTCTTGGGTCGCGTCAACAAGGCGGCGCGAATGCTCTCCCGACCCTGAATGATCTGAGTGGGAGCCATGGGCCGGGCCATTGAGCCGTTCTCGGCAAAGAAATCCGCGGCGGCGCTCATGTCTCCCAAATCAAGGGCGCGTGAATAGGCATGCACGATGCGCTCGCAGGCACGCTCGATTTCGATGCGTTCCGCGAAACTGAGTACTTGGGTCATGGCGAGCTCCAACTGTCAGGGTGATTCATTCGGTGAGGTTTCCGATGGGGCCATCGCAGACCTCGAAGGCCTCCGGCGCTGGAGGCGGGCGACCGAGGATCAGGTCGCAGGCCTTTTCAGCAATCATGACGACCGCCGCATTGGTGTTGCCGCCAATGATGGACGGAAAAACGGAGGCGTCCGCGACGCGCAGATTTTCCAGGCCGACGACCTGCAATCGCGGGTCGACCACCGCCGCAACATCGTTGCCCATGCGGCAGGTTCCGACCGGATGATGGACCGTATAGGCCTGTGCGCGAACATAGGCGGCAAGTTCGGCGTCGCTTGCCGCGGCGCTACCGGGAGAGGTCTCGTGGGCCCGGTACCTCGCGAACGCGGCCGACGCGAATATCTTGCGCACCAGGCGCATGCCGTTGATCAACGGCGGCAGATCCTCCGGCGCCGAGAGCAAATTCGGGTCGATCAGCGGCGCAGCGAATGGGTCGGGGCTCGCCAAAGTCACGCGACCGCGACTGCGTGGATAGAGGCCGACAGGACTTATCGCAAATCCATGGCCCAGCGGATACGGGAACGTTGGACCCGGTCGCTTGGCTGGCTGGAACACGAGTTGTAGGTCGGGCTTGTCCAGTCCCGGCATCGACTTCACGAACGCCGCCGACTCGAATATGTTGTTGGCCAATGGGCCGCGGCGGAACAACAGATACTCGGTGACATTCCAGAGATTGCGCGGCATCGCGCGCAGCGAGACGCCGTAGGAAACGGGATTCTGCGTGTGCATGTGCACCGGACTTGCAAGGTGATCGTGAAGATTGCGCCCGACGCCCGGAAGCTCATGCAGCACCGTGATGCCCAGAGCCCGGAGATGTTCGCCGTCGCCGATTCCCGAGAGCAAGAGAAGCTGTGGCGATTGGATTGCGCCGGCGGTGAGCACGATCTCCCGATGCGCCTTCACAGTGAGGCTGTTGCCGGCGGAGCGGGCTTCAACTGCAACCGCGCGCCGACCATTCAGCACGATGCGGGTGGCCTGCGTGCCGGTCAACACGGAAAGATTGGCACGTCCGAGTGCCGGCTGCAAAAAGGCGTTTGCTGTCGTCTCGCGCGTACCACCCCGGATCGAGAGCTGGCGTAGCGCCATCCCTTCGCTATCCGGGCCATTCAAGTCTTCGCGATATGCAAAACCCAGACTGGCGAGCGCGTCAAAGAAAGAGACGTTGAGAGGATTCGGACGCGTGACGCTGCGGACGTTCATCGGGCCACCGCGGCCGTGGTATGCGCCGGCGCCAAAATTTTCGTTATGTTCGCTTTTGCGAAAGTACGGCAGGATCTCCCGGTAGCTCCAGCCGGTGGCCCCAGCAGCGGCCCACGCATCATAGTCCCGCGGGTTGCCCCTGAAATAAACCATGCCATTGATGAGCGCAGAGCCCCCCAGGCCGCGTCCACGGGGCACCGCTATGCAGCGACCGTCAAGCTCACGCTGAGGCACGGTCTGAAAGCGCCAATTCAGCGGGGCCGACCGCTGCGCCATCACGATGGCGCCGGGTACATCGATGAACCAGTTCTTGCCGGAACCGCCCGCCTCGAGCAGACAGACCGTCCGAGCGGCATCCTCCGACAAACGGGCGGCCAGCGCGCAGCCGGCGGTGCCGCCGCCCACCACAATGTAGTCGAACTCTGTTGCGGCATCTGCCATCTTCTTATCCCCGTGACGCGGCAGTTCGCGTGCGCGATGATGATACCGCGGGGGATACACATGCGAGAGAGATCATGAAACGATACCTGGGCAGGCTCGAAGTCAAGAGTGTTCGCGAGGGCGAAGGCAGCATGCCCATGCAGTTCGCCGTTCCGGGTGTGACCGGCGAAGACCTGACGGCGCTCAAGGCCTGGTACTGGAGCGAGGAACTCTCGCTGGATTCCCAGGCCGCGATTTTTCGCATCGAGGTACGCAGCTACCTGTTGAACCTCGACGGTCTCAACGTGCTCATCGACACCTGTTGCGGCAATGACAAGGAGCGCAGTGTTTCCTGGGCGCATCGACTCCAGACCCAATGGCTGCAAAACCTTAAAGTGGCGGGCTGCGATCCCGCCGACATACACCTGGTGCTGTGTACGCATCTGCACGCCGATCATGTGGGGTGGAACACGCGTCTTGAGGATGGGCGGTGGATCCCGACGTTTCCGAACGCCCGCTACGTGTTCAGCCGCAAGGACTTCGAGTTC
>Ga0210394_10005216_pt1 | contig 14659 bp, 9 predicted proteins | sample IncBWC12MmetaG_FD_160121 | JGI IMG/M metagenome (GOLD analysis project Ga0210394, IMG submission 160121) | Forest soil microbial communities from Barre Woods Harvard Forest LTER site, Petersham, Massachusetts, United States - Inc-BW-C-12-M | ecosystem: Environmental > Terrestrial > Soil >... | reverse complement strand
TTCTAAAAGGGGGCGTGCTTTATCCTTGTCAGGCGATTTTTTTAGGACCGAGAATCCCGATGTTGCCGTTCTCCGTTCCTTTGTCCCGGTTCGCAGGATACTCTAACGGCGAGGCTGAAGCTCCGAATTACGCTATCATCGAAGGCGGCGGAGTGGTCGTCAACGAAAAGATAAACAGCGCAGAGTACGCCACGCTGATAGGTCTCATGCAAATCGTACAACGAGTCGAGGAATTCGCCCCGTTGAGATATCTGACGGTGACAGAAATCGCGAGCGTCTTAGATGACGGGACGAATCGTTACCGCCAACCTCGTTCCGATAAATACCGAGTATCTTTCTCCGGTTGATAGGTCTCGCGGCCCTCGTGTTCTGCTGCTGCGATTTTTCTCTTCTCTTGGCCGACCACTTCCTTGCCGCGCTCAACCAAATCTTCAGTGCGCACCCTCAGGTGCTGCGCTTTCTTCTGGGCGTACTCGCTCCCCTCATTTACTTTCCGCGACAAATATTCGCGAGTATCCTCGCCGGATTTCGGTGCAAACAGGATCCCGATCACCAGGAAATAGCTTATTTTCGAATCGATCTTTTCGGTCATGGCTCCTGCGATTTCAAAAGCAACGGTGGTTTTAGGATTTGAACGGAATTGGGTTTAAGTTGACCGACCGCCAGTGCCGAGAATGTCCAGGGGCCCGGCGCCTTTTGCGTTGGAGATGACGAACGACTCTCATCAACTCGGTGAGCCGCTCACGCCGGAGGGTGCCGATCAGCACAATCGCTGCCGCTAGGACGATACAGAAACTAGGACTTTACAGACCCTATGGGATTCTCTGTATACGCTCTCCAATTGCATCTCACCGGATTAATCGTAGAATGGGGTCGGGCGTAATGCCGTCCAGATAAATGGCCCACTATCCCACAGCGACGCAGCGGGAGACCTACACGCCGATGCCGCACTTACCAATCGACGGACCACATCGCGTCATCGTCGCTCGAGTTTCGCCCGAGATTGACGGCGGACGATTCCCCATCAAGCGCGTTGTAGGTGAAACTGTGATCGTGGAAGCCGACGTCTTCGCCGACGGCCACGATCAGGTCTCCTGCCAGATCTTGTTCAAGCAAAACGATTGTGAGTTGCAAGTTTCGCCCATGAAGTCGCTTGGCAATGATCGCTGGCGCGGCGAGTTTACAGTCGCGGAGTTGGGTAGCTATTGTTATACCGTAGAAGGCTGGATCGACCGCTTTGCAACGTGGCGCGGAGATCTGGAAAAGAGAATCTCGGCGGGACAGGACGTTTCTGTCGATTTGCTGATTGGAGCCGACCTGATCGAGCGCGCCGCCGCGCGAGCTACACCGGAAGATACCGGGGTCCTCCAGAAGTGGGCACGGCGGTTGCGAGAAAACGCCGGTAACGACTCGGGCGCGACTATTGCGCTCGATTCGGAGCTCCTCGACCTTATTCACCATTACCCTGAGCGCGATTTCGCTACCCGCTACGATAAGCAATTGCCCATTGTTGTCGAGCGTGAGAAAGCACGTTTTTCCACCTGGTACGAACTGTTCCCGCGATCATGCTCGCCCGAGCCGGGACGTCACGGAACCTTTCGCGATTGCGAGGAATGGCTTCCTTACGTGGCCTCGATGGGATTCGACGTTATCTATCTTCCGCCGATCCATCCGATCGGGAAAACATTTCGAAAAGGTAAGAACAACTCGCTTCCCTCCCTGCCAGATGATGTTGGAAGTCCATGGGCCATCGGATCGGTGGAAGGTGGCCACAAGTCTATCCACGCAGAACTGGGCACACTGCAAGATTTCAGAAGATTCCTCTCCAAAGCGGCCAATCAGGGCCTGGAAGTCGCACTCGATATCGCCCTCCAGTGCAGCCCCGATCATCCCTACGTGCAACAGCATCCGGAATGGTTCAGCATTCGCCCCGACGGCACAATTCAGTATGCGGAGAATCCGCCCAAAAAATATCAGGACATTTACCCATTCTATTTTGAGACTCCGCAGTGGCGAGAACTATGGCAGGAATTGAAGAGTGTTTTCCTTTTCTGGATCGAACAAGGCGTGCGGATCTTCCGCGTCGACAATCCTCACACCAAGTCTTTTCTCTTTTGGGAATGGGTGATTCGCGAAATTAAAACCCAGCATCCCGATGTGCTCTTTCTTTCCGAGGCATTCACAAGACCCAACGTCATGTATCGGTTGGCTAAGGTCGGCTTTTCCCAGTCATACACGTATTTCACGTGGCGCAACACGAGACAGGAGCTCACCGACTACTTTGACGAACTCATGCAAACCCCGGTGTGCGAGTACTTCCGCCCAAACCTTTGGCCGAATACGCCCGACATTCTCCCGGAGTTTCTCCAGGTCGGCGGGCAGCCGTCCTTCATGGTCCGCCTCATTTTGGCCGCAACATTAGGCGCTAGCTACGGGATCTATGGTCCGGCCTTTGAACTCTGTGAGAACGCTCCCCTGGCACCAGGCAAAGAAGAGTATTTGAATTCCGAAAAATATGAACTGAAGCATCGGGACGTAAACGTTAACAACAGTCTGAAGAATCTCATCTCCAGGCTGAACCGCATCCGCAAAGAGAACCCAGCGCTACAAAGCAATCGCAACCTACGGTTTCATGAAACGGATAATCCCGCGCTCCTTTGTTATAGCAAGGCCAACAATGATCTCTCTAGCGTAATCATCGTTGTGGTGAATCTTGACTGTGTTCACGTTCAGAGCGGTTGGCTCGGCATCGATCTGAGTTCGATTGGCCTGGATGCGCGTCATTCGTTTCAGGTTCATGACTTACTCAGCGAAGGCCGGTTTTTATGGCAGGGTTCCCGGAATTACGTGGAGCTCGTGCCGGGAAGCCTGCCGGCGCATATTCTGCGCCTGAGGCGGTGGGTTCGGACTGAGCGGGATTTCGACTATTTTCTCTAAGTCGCTCTGTCGAACAGGGCTATCAGGCTTACAAAAGCCCCAGCACCAGAACGGGAGAGCGTATGACGCAATCAGTGCTAAGCGAATTCGATCGGTATTTGCTTGCGGAAGGCACCTTCCACCGCGCGTATCAAAAACTTGGCGCACACTTCACAGAGCGTAATGGGCAGCGGGGAGTTCAATTTGCCGTTTGGGCTCCCAATGCAAAGGCCGTTTCTGTCATAGGTGATTTCAATAACTGGAATACATCGGCCAATCAGATGGAGCCTAGTTCGACAGGGGTCTGGGAGACTTACATACCCCGTATTTGTCAGGGGGACGGCTACAAGTATCACGTAGAATCTCAGCATCGCGGGTATCGGACCGACCGGGCTGATCCGTACGGTTTTGCGTCGGAGATTCGACCTCAAACCGCCTCTCGTGTATGGGATCTGGAAAGCTATCGCTGGCAGGACGGATCCTGGATGGCCGGTCGAGCCAAGAACAACTCTCTCGATGCGCCCATCTCTATCTACGAGGTGCACTTAGGGTCTTGGAGACGCGTGCCGGAGGAAGATAACCGGTGGCTCAGCTACCGCGAAATGGCCCCTTTGTTGGCAGACCATGTCCACAACGCCGGTTTCACCCACATTGAATTGCTCCCCGTAATGGAGCACCCCTTTGATGGTTCCTGGGGATACGAAACGACCGGTTACTTCGCTCCCACCAGTCGCTTTGGAACCCCCACAGACTTCATGTATTTCGTGGACTATCTCCATCAGCACGGGATCGGCGTGATTCTCGACTGGGTTCCGGCGCATTTCCCGAAAGATGAAGCCGGTCTCGGCTATTTCGACGGAACTCATCTTTACGAACACGCGGATCCGCGGAAAGGAGAGCAGCCGGACTGGAACACTTTCGTCTTTAATTATGGCCGTAACGAGGTGCGCAGCTTTCTGATCAGCAACGCGCTGTTCTGGTTGGATAAGTATCACGCTGACGGGCTGCGCGTCGACGCCGTCGCGGCCATGCTGTATCTCGACTATGGGCGTCGCGAAGGCGAATGGATCCCGAACCGCTATGGCGGCAAGGAAAACATCGAGGCCATTGAATTTTTGAGGACGCTCAACGAAGAGGTTTACAGCTCGTTTCCGGACGTGATGATGGTCGCCGAGGAGTCAACCGCTTGGCCCCAAGTTTCGCGGCCGATTTACCTTGGGGGCCTCGGATTCGGTCTCAAGTGGAACATGGGCTGGATGCACGACATGCTCAGCTACATGTCCGAGGATCCGATTTATCGAAGCTACCACCACAATCAGATTACTTTTAGCCTGATATATGCGTTCAGTGAGAATTTCGTCCTGCCGTTTTCTCATGATGAGGTTGTCTATGGCAAGGGCTCTATGTTGCGCAAAATGCCCGGCGACGACTGGCAGAAATTCGCCAACTTGAGGCTACTCTATGGGTACATGTTCGGGCATCCCGGCAAGAAGCTGTTATTCATGGGTTGTGAATTCGGGCAATGGTCGGAGTGGAACCACGACGCAAGTCTCGATTGGCATCTGCTAGGTACGCCGTTTCACTCTGCACTGCAACGATGGGTGCGCGACCTAAATACTCTGTATCGCGGCCAGCCCGCGCTGCACGAGCTGGATTTCGATGCCGAGGGCTTCGCCTGGATAGACTGCAGCGATGTTCAGCGGAGCGTCATCAGCTTCCTCCGACGCGGCCGAAATCCGGCTGACCAGCTGCTCTTCGTTTGTAATTTTACGCCGGCTGTCAGAGAGAACTACCGTGTTGGCGTGCCACAACAAGGTTTCTGGAAGGAGGTGCTAAATAGTGACGCGCCTCTGTACGGTGGCAGCGGTCAGGGAAATTTCGGCGGCTGCGAGGCCGTCCCCCTGCCTATTCACAGACACCCTTTTTCATTGAATATGACTCTTCCACCTCTCGGAGTTCTTATCTATCAACCTGAGTCTACTCTCCTCTCGTGAGGCAGGAAGAGATGGCCAAACGGCTGGGAAGCGCAGCGGACCCTCTCTGGTATAAGGACGCCGTTATCTACGAGCTGCATGTCCGGGCATTCAAAGATAGCAACGCGGATGGAATCGGCGATTTCCCCGGTCTAATTCAAAAAATGGACTATCTTCAGGACCTCGGTGTTACTTGTCTGTGGGTCCTGCCCTTCTTTCCGTCTCCGCTCAGGGACGACGGCTACGATATCTCCGATTATCTGAATGTCCATCCGATGTACGGCACAATTGACAATTTCCGTGACTTCCTGTCTGCCGCTCACGATCGCAACCTCCAAGTAATGATCGAGCTAGTAGTGAACCACACTTCCGATCAGCACCCATGGTTTCAAGCGGCCCGCCGGGCGCGGGCCGGCTCACCCGAGCGTGACTTCTACGTGTGGAGCGACACCGAAGACCGCTTCAAGGACGCGCGAATCATTTTCTCAGACACGGAGAGATCCAATTGGACCTGGGATCCAGTAGCTAAGCAGTATTACTGGCACCGCTTTTTCTCCCATCAACCCGACTTGAACTATGACAACCCAGTCGTAGTCGAGGAAGTTCTTAAAATCATGCGCTATTGGCTGGATATGGGAGTAGACGCGCTGCGCATCGACGCGATTCCTTACCTCGTCGAGCGGGAGGGAAGCAGCTGCGAGAACCTACCGGAAACTCACACGGTGATTAAAACACTTCGCCGTGAAATTGATGCCGGATATTCGAATCGCATATTGTTGGCCGAAGCCAACCAGTGGCCGACCGACGTGCGGCCGTACTTTGGCGACGGTGATGAATGCCAGATGGCCTTCCATTTCCCGCTGATGCCGCGCATTTATATGGCGTTGCGGCAGGAAGACCGCCTGCCCATTACCGACATCATTGCTCAGACTCCGGACATTCCCGAGACCTGCCAGTGGGGCCTGTTCTTGAGGAATCATGATGAGCTAACGCTAGAGATGGTCACCAGTGACGAGCGGGATTACATGTACATCGCCTACAGCGCAGATCCCCGGATGCGCCTTAACCTGGGCATCCGAAGGCGACTCGCCCCTCTGGTCGATAACAATCGCAGGCGTATCGAACTGCTTAACAGCTTGCTCCTTTCCTTCCCCGGAACGCCGATTCTTTACTACGGCGACGAAATCGGCATGGGCGATAACATTTATCTTGGCGACCGCAACGGTGTCCGCACCCCGATGCAGTGGAATGCGGATCGCAATGCCGGCTTTTCCGTGGCAAACCCCGCCCGCTTGTACAGCCCCGTGATCATGGATCCTCTCTGGGGATATGAGGCCGTCAATGTCGAGGCTCAACAGGGCGATCCATCGTCGCTCTTAAACTGGATGCGCAACATGATCGCTCTTCGGAAATTATTTAGCGTGTTCGGTCGCGGAAGCATGAAGTTCTTCGATCCGGCTAACCGCAAAGTGCTCGCCTATATGCGACAGTATCAGGACGAGCGGGTTCTATGTGTCGCTAATCTTTCCCGCTTCGCGCAACCTGTTGATCTGGACTTGTCGGAAGTGGAAGGCGCCATTCCGGTCGAGATGCTCGGATATGTTGAATTTCCACCTATCGAGCGCCAGCCCTACCGCTTGACCTTGGCACCTTATAGTTTCCTTTGGCTCGAACTTCAGCAAAAATCCCAGCCGACGGAGGTAAGTACGGATTTCGTCGAACGGGTACCCCTCAACGCGACCGCTGGCTGGGAGGGCATATTGAAAGGGGCAATCTGCCAGCGTCTTGAAACAGTCGATTTCGTGAGCTACCTTCCCAAGCAGCGCTGGTTCGCTGGGAAGTCTCGCCGCATCAAATCCACGCGAATCCTTGACTGGGCCACGCTTCAGTCATTGCACTCCGTTCTGATGTTGCTCGAGGTATCGTTCGATACCGGGCGATCCGACGTGTACCTTCTCCCTCTCGCGATGAGCTTTGCCGAAGCGGCGGAGGAACTGCAACGAACTTCCCCCAACGCCGTCGTTGCCTCGGTTATCTCCGGTAAAGGATCCGGGCTGTTGCACGATGCCGTCTTTGACGACAAGACGTGCCTGGAACTGCTATCTGTCATTGAGAACGGGGGGCGGCTGGAAGGGCGCGACGGGCGCATTCGCGGTACGCCTGGCACGTCTTTTCGAGACATCCTCGGTACAGCTAGTACACCTTTGCCAGTGCGGCGTGGCTCGGCTGAGCAATCGAACACGTCGATCCTCTACGGTGATCGGTTCATCCTCAAACTCCTGCGGCGTCAGGAACCCGGCTTGAACCCTGATGCTGAGATCGGACAATATCTCACCGACAAAGCGCACTTCGATCGCGTGCCGCCCTTTGCCGGTCTGATCGAATATGAACCCCGCGGCGATCTCGGTTCGTCGACCATGGCGATGCTTCAAGGGCTAGTAGCGAATGAAGGCGATGGTTGGACGTGGACGACCGAGGAACTCGAGCGTTACTTTGAAACTTGTGCGGCGCTCCCATTCCCGGAGAGCTTGCAGGACGGGCTGGAGGGTCCGCTGGACCTCTCCGAGAAACCCGCCCTCCAGCTGGCCCGAGATCATGTTGGTATCTATCTCGATTCGGCGATCACCCTCGGATGCCGCACGGCCGAGTTGCACCTGGCTTTAGCGGCTGCGACCGACGATCCAGCGTTCGCTCCGGAACCTCTGACCGCAGGCGACCTCCAGACTCTGTTGGTGGACCTTCAGGAGCACGCTTCTAACGTGTTGGACGCGCTAAAAGAACGTGTGCCTTATTTGCCCGACGATGTCCTTGAGACTGCCGCCGCGGTGCTGAGTCGGCGCACGCGTATCCTGAGTTATTTCAAGGCGCTCAGGCCGGACACCTTTCAAACCTGGCGGACTCGAGTGCATGGGGACTACCATCTTGGACAAGTCCTGAAGGTGAAAACGGATTTTGTGATCCTCGATTTTGAAGGTGAGCCCTCACGGCCTTTGTCTGCTCGCCGCACCAAACAGTGCCCATTAAAGGATGTAGCCGGCATGTTACGTTCCTTCAGCTATGCTGCTTATTCAAGCCTAATCAACTACGGGGCTCGTCGTGCCGGGGACAGGTCCAGCCTTGAACCCTGGGCCAAGCTTTGGGAGCGCTGTGTGGCGACAGAATTCTTGCGCGCTTATCGGCAAACCGCACACGGCGCCGTGTTCTTGCCGGAAGACGCCGAGGATTTTCGAAAGGTACTCGATATTTTTCTCGTCGATAAGGCGCTGTACGAAGTTCTCTACGAATTGAATGCACGCCCCGGTTGGGTGCGTATTCCGCTAATGGGCATCATGTCGCTTCATTTGTGAGCTCTGTCATGCTTCTTTCCGTTCGAAGAAAGAGACCGTTGCCCTATGCAGGAACCAACGAGAGACGCAAACGTGGAAGCTGACCCCGGCTTGCAGCTAACGGACCCGACGGCGGACCAGATCGGCAGCGCCGATCTGGTCGTGGGGATTCTCGCCGAGTCCGATTCCAACGCTATCGAAAAGGTCTGTGACGCTCTCCGTAGGCTCCCCGGTCCCTTACGAATCGCAGTGTTGCATGACGATCAGCAGCAGGGTCCGGCCACGGCCAATTCAGAAGCCACGCAAGAGCACGCCTTCGTGTTCCATGTTCCGTCACTTCTGGCAAAGAGGGACGCCCCCGTCACCGGGATACTGAGTGTGTCCGAAACCTATCAATCGGTCTTCTCGGCCGCCGAGAAATTGCAAGCTCGGGGCTGCTGCATCATCGCCAGCAAGCTGGAAGTGGCGACGACGCCATGGGCCTGGCGGATAGCGCAGCCTTTGTTCGAGAGTCAAGCTGATCTGGTTCTACCGCATTACGCGCGCCGCAAATTCGAGGGTTTGCTAAACGCGAGCATCATCGCACCCATGATGCGCGCTCTGTACGGGAAGAGAGTCAACAATCCAATGGGGCCGGATTTCGGGGTTTCGCAGCGCCTGTTTGAAAAAATGCTGGCGGCAAAGGCGGGCGGGAACCAATTTAACTCAATGGCATCTCTTACGCCCACGGCTCTCTGTCAGAATCTGCAGATTATCGAGGTGCATTTCGGCAGCCGCATTTATCCCGCTACGGACTGGAGCAACATGAGCTCGGCGTTGGCCGATGTCTTGACCCCAGTGTTTGTCGACATGGAACGAAATGCCCCCTGCTGGCAACGAACCCGTGTTTCCGTGCCCGTGCGAGTAATCGGAGAGCCCTTGCTTTTGGATCAAGATTCGACCGCCGTGGACACACGCCCAATGCTCGAATCATTTCAACTGGGTAACCGGGAACTTCAGGAGATCTGGAGCCTGGTGCTACCGCCTGCCACTCTGTTTGAGCTGAGAAAACTCTCACGTTTGTCAGTGGAACAGTTTCGGATGCCGGACGAATTGTGGGTAAGAATTGTTTACGATTTCGCTTTGGCGCATCGCCTCCGCACGATTAGCCGTGATCACTTGCTCCGGTCCATGACCCCTCTCTATCTAGGTTGGGTCGCTTCGTACGCACATGACCTGACGGTTGCCGGGGCGATGTCCCCGGAACGCAGGCTGGAAGGCCTTTCTCTCGCTTACGAAGCCGGCAAATCGTATCTGGTTTCCCGCTGGCGCTGGCCAGACCGGTTCAATCCTTAAGATCGCGAGCTGTATCGGAGGGTTTTATGTGGGAACAAGTGAAGCAAGCCTTGGTGGACTCAACGGCTCGGTTTCTTACCAGGTTCGCAAACCTCCTGCCTGGATTGGCGGCCTTGCTTATCGCGCTGCTAGTGTCTGCAGTCTTGGCGTGGATTCTCGCAGCGATCGTGCGGCGAGTCCTTGCGGGCCTCCATTTTGACGAGCGGCTCGGACGATGGGGATTTTCCTCGTTGGCCGAGTGGTCGCCTATGAAGAGTCCAACGCGTCTGATATCTCGATCGGTCGCCGCACTGGTCATAATCAGTGGATTTCTTATAGGGATCGCCGCTTTCGATTTCGACTGGACCCATCTGTTCGTGCAGAAAACATTCGACTACATTCCAGATGTTTTGGCTGCACTACTGGTCTTGTTTGTCGGTAACATTCTTGCTCGTTTCCTGGCCCGAAGCGTGCTGATTGGCGCTGTTAACTTGAACCTTCAGTACGCACGCTTCCTAAGCATCGGCGTGAAATGGATTGTGATCGTGCTAGCCTTCGCCATGGCTCTGGAACACTTGAGAATTGCCCCGAGCATCGTTGAGCTTGCTTTCGGGATTCTTTTTGGCGGTATTGTCTTGACCTTGGCGCTGGCGATTGGACTCAGTTCGAAGGACCTGATCGCGAAATCTGTCGAACGCGACGCCAAGAAAGCGTCTTCCGAACCTGTGGAGGACCCCCTGCGTCACTTATAGTCCAAGCTTTCGCGGAGAGACCAGCACAGCGCACTCTGTTGCTGGTGGGAAGAAACAGGTTCGATTCTTGAAAGACAGCGCTAGTTCTCTCTGCGGAGGGATGTAGGACCATGCGAGTCGGTTTATTTACCAGAGAATTTCCTCCCCAAGTGTATGGAGGCGCAGGAGTCCATGTCGATTACCTGAGCCGCGAGCTAGCGAAGGAAATCGTAGTGGAAGTGCATTGCTGGGGTCCGCAGAAGGCTGATAATGAGAATCTGTATGTCCGCGGTTCGGTACCGTGGGAAGAGATTACAAACGGGACCGAAGGCAAGTTCAAAAACGCTCTTGAGGCTTTGAGCCTCAACTTGACGCAAGTGAAGGCTCTGAGCGGAATTGACATCGTCCACACCCATACTTGGTATACATCGATGGCCGGCTATTGGGCCAAGAAGCTGTATAACATTCCTTTTGTCCTTACTACGCACTCACTTGAGCCGCTGCGCGCATGGAAGGCGGAGCAGCTCGGCAGCGGTTATGCTATGAGTTCCTGGATGGAACGCACCGCTATCGTCGATGCCGACGCCATCATTGCTGTTTCACAAGGTACCAAAACGGACATCCTACGCGTCTACCCGGACGTGAAAGCCCATCGCGTTCATGTGATCTATAACGGCATTGATCTTGCCGAATATAGCAAGAGCTCGGACACCAGGGCCCTGACGGACTATGGGGTCGATACGACCGTGCCCTATGTCTTGTTCGTCGGCCGTGTCACTCGACAGAAGGGCGTAACTCATCTGGTCGATGCAATTCGCTACTTGCCGCGGGAGACGCAGGTAGTGCTTTGTGCTGGGGCACCGGATACTCCAGAGATAGCTACGGAGTTGAGACAGAAGGTCGAGAACTCGCGCCGCGAGCACCCGCGGCTTGTCTGGATCGAAAAAATGGTGACCAAGCAGGAGGCAATCCAACTATACAGCCATGCGCGCGTTTTCTGTTGCCCCTCGATCTACGAACCGTTCGGAATCATCAACCTCGAAGCGATGTCCTGCCGCGCGCCCGTAGTTGCAAGCGCTACAGGAGGGATCAAAGAGGTCGTCGTTGACGGAGAAACAGGGTACCTAGTTCCCTTCGATCAGGATCCGGTCACTGGGTTTCCCACTGATCCAGAAAAGTTTGCGAGGGATCTTGCCTTCCAGATCAATCGACTGCTTGGGGATCCAGAGCGATGCAAGCGCTTCGGAGATGCTGGGCGGCGGCGTGTAGAAGAGACCTTCAGCTGGACCGCTATCGCCAAGCAGACCATCCGCCTCTACGAACAGGTAATCCAACAATGGTCGAAAGGCGTACGAGCTTGAACGGCAGCCGTCCTTGGTTGGTAGGACGGCGGAGATCGAAATCAGCAAGCCGCGGAATCCGAAGGAAACTCTTGCAGTGTCTGCCCAGGTCCTTTGCTGTCTGTAACGGAACTGCTGTTGCTTCTTGATTTTCACTTGCGATTCTGCCGCAGTTTTGGTTTCCGGCAAATTCATTGAGCTGCTCTGTCATTCGCTCACCGTGACTGTGCAGTCTCACGCTAAGCGCAGATTCCTGAGCGATGCTCGAGCGTCGCCACCAGTTATCATAACGCTTCCTGGAAATGACCTTATCATACCGGTTTGAGACAGTGTCAAACGGCCTTTCTTCCTTTAGCGTCGCGTTTGACAGTCTGGATTCGGGTCGGAGTTTCGTGGGGTTATGAACCTTAGGCCGTTGGGGTTGTGGAGCACCACGGGATTTTCTTTTCGACCTCGCGAGCAAGTGCCCACATCTCCCGCCTGAATGCTGGGCTTCGCAAGTCCCTCTCTACATCTTGCTGCGCTTGCACCCAATACTGCCGCAATTGTTCATTCGCTGGGCATGACGCGGCAAGGAGCTTATTGGCGTACTCCACAAAAACATCCCAGTCGGTGCCATCCTCTCCATCTTCCCAAAAACTGGGCGCCAGAACGCGCTTAACCACGCTGCCCGCTGAGAACCAGCGGGCCATCGCTAGGAGCGGGATGTGCGCACCTGTATACGGAAAAACTGGCTGGACACCAGCTTCGCCTAAATCATCCGGTCTGCCTGGGTATTCCAGCGGGCCGTGATACACGATTTCTATGGCGCCAGCTCGCCGCGCGTACAAAACATGGCCCGCTTCGTGCAGTGCCACAGCCAGACGACGTGGTGGGTCCCGGGCGAGCGCGATCTCCGTCGCTTGAATGATGTCTACCGGATTTCTCCTTTCCCCGAGCGGAACTATCATACTCCTGTTTTTCTTACGCCAAATATCGCGAATCGCGCCATCTAAAATGTAACCGAAGGGTGTAACGTCGCCCCATCTAAAATGTAACCCAACGAAAAAGGATTGAGGAGGTCAGGTTGGAGAACAAGGGGCGACGGGCGTGCGATCTATGAGCGCCATCGGCAGGCGGGTTGGTGACATCTAGTGCGGGTTCTTACGCAATTCTCTCTCAAATAAATCTTGTAGCCCATCCTGGAGCTCGCGAAGCAGGCTGGTCCTGTCCCGACGCTTTTGATAGATTTCTTCAGGGATATTAAACTTTTCAAAAGCTGTGATGCACTTCGCGATATAGTCTTCCGGATACTCGCTAGTGTAATCGTCCCAAACAACTGAGATCACCGGATAGCTTCGAGTTCATGATCTTCCCTCGTGATCTGCGCCTACTAATTTCCGATCTTCAATTCGGAGGCGACCTCGAGCGCGTCTAAAGCGTTTCTTCACAAATCCCCCGCAATCGGCTTACATTTCTATCCGCTCTCATTTCCGCTGAAGTTTATCATTCGCTTGTTTCCACGGTTTGTTCAAACAATAGAAAATTCCAAGGGCCAAAGGTCAATCGCATTTCACGATTCGACTCAAGATTCGCAGGCGCCAGGCTGCCTTTGCCAGCCCAGCGCTCGTCGGCAGAATCCAATTGCTTTTGCCAAGGCCCCGGTTGAATTGGTAGCGTGAGTTGCCTCGACTCTTGGCTGAAGTGAAATGCAGCCATGACACGACTTGAACTATCCCATCTTTTGATCAAGAGGATTTTTTCGTCGCGGAAAGATGTGACCTCCATGGTGTTTTTGTCCAGCCGCGCCAAAGCCGGTATATCGCGTCGTAAACGAAGCAATTCCTGGTAGAAAAGCCAGAGGATGCGATGCTGCCCTTCTGTTCGCAAGTCCCAGTTCAGCTTGGAACGAAGGAAAGTATCTTCCGACTGAGGGTCAGCGATGTCTTGGGTCCAGGAGAATTGCGCAAACTCCTCCCTACGCCCGCGACGCACGGCTTCAATCAGCGCAGAATCTCCATGGCTGACAAAATAGAGGAATGGGGAGCTTTCGGCATACTCTTCGCCCATGAACATCAGGGGAATGTAGGGTGAAAGATGGACCACCCCGGTCGCAAGCTTCAATTGCTCGAAAGTCGCGGTTTTTGACAACCGGTCGCCCATATTCCGATTGCCCACCTGGTCGTGGTTCTGGGCATAGGCTACAAAGCGCTTGGCCGGGATTTGTTTGGATGAATTCCCGTGATGCCTCTGCCGGTACTTGGAATATTGCCCCGAATACAAAAAACCTTCTCCGTAACACACCGCAAGGTCTTCAATCCCGTCAAAGTCCACGTAGTAGCCCGATTGCTCTCGCGTCAATAAGACGTGCAATGAATGATGAAAATCATCATTCCACACTGCGTCGTATCCGAAGCCGCCCAGCTCAGGAGGGCTAACGAGGCGAGCGTCATTCCGATTGCTCTCGGGAATGAGGTACACGCTACGGTCCAGATTCCTTCCTGCTTCATGGACCTTTTCCGCAAGTTCTCCCAGGAATGTCCGTGCGGAGGGATCCACAATTGCGTGTACAGCGTCGAGGCGAAAAGCATCAATATGAAAGTCCGACACCCACTGCAATGCATTTTCGATGAAGTAGCGGCGAACCTCGTCGCTCGCAGCGCCGTCGAAATTGATAGCCTGACCCCACGGCGTCTTGTAGCTGTCCGTGAAGTAGGGACCGAAATCCGCTAGATAATTTCCTTCCGGGCCCAAATGGTTGTACACCACATCGAGGACCATTGCGATCCCATGCTCGTGGCACGCATTAACCAGTTTCTTGAGAGCAACCGGTCCGCCATAAGAGGCTTGGACGGCATAAGGATAGACTCCGTCGTAACCCCAATTGCGATTCCCTGGAAATTGAGCAATGGGCATGAGTTCGATCGCCGTTACGCCGAGGTGTTTCAATAACGGAATCCGAGGGATAATTGCATCTAGGGTGCCTTGGGGAGTAAAAGTCCCGACGTGCAGTTCGTAAAGAACGTACTTCTCGAGAGGAAGACCTCGCCAAATTGTATCGTTCCATTCAAACTGATTGG
>Ga0210394_10005215_pt1 | contig 14663 bp, 13 predicted proteins | sample IncBWC12MmetaG_FD_160121 | JGI IMG/M metagenome (GOLD analysis project Ga0210394, IMG submission 160121) | Forest soil microbial communities from Barre Woods Harvard Forest LTER site, Petersham, Massachusetts, United States - Inc-BW-C-12-M | ecosystem: Environmental > Terrestrial > Soil >... | reverse complement strand
AGGTCGTCGTCCGAAAGCAACTGCGGCGCAGCCAGGTAGTGGTGTTCTTCAAGGCGCTGCCGCCGTGCCTTGTCGGCATGGAGGCCTGCGCCACTGCCCATTATTGGGCTCGGGAGCTCACGAGGCTTGGTCACCAGGTGCGGCTGATGCCGGCGAAGGACGTGAAGGCCTACGTCAAGCGCAACAAGAATGATGCCGCCGACGCCGAGGCGATCTGCGAGGCGGTGCGACGCCCGACCATGCGTTTCGTGCAAATCAAATCGGCTGAGCAGCAGGCGCGATTGATGCTGCATCGAACACGCGATCTTTTGATGCGGCAGCGGACCCAACTAATCAATGCCTTGCGGGCGCACATGGCGGAGCTCGGCGTTGTGGCTGCGCAAGGGCGCGAAGGGATCAAGGAGTTGCTGAGGATCATTGCGAGCGAACAGGATGCGCGCTTGCCGGTTGATGCTCACACGAGCCTCGTCGTGTTGGCGGCGGGGCTTCAGGCGGTGCAGACGATGATTGGATCGATCGAGAAGCGGATCATTGTTCAGCATCGCTCGAACGAAGCGAGCAAACGGCTCAAGACCATCCCTGGGATTGGCATTTTGGGCGCGACCGCCATTGCCGCCACCGTCCCGGACCCGAAGGTTTTTCGCTCGGGTCGTGACTTCGCGGCCTGGATCGGGATCGTACCGCGCCAGGATTCGACCGGCGGTAAACAGAAGCTCGGGCCGATCTCGAAGCAAGGCGACCAATATCTGAGACGCATTCTGGTGGTTGGAGCCCATGCGGTGTTGAAGCGGGCGCGCCAGCAGCCGCAGAAGTATCCGTGGCTCACTCAGCTTCTCGCCCGCAAACCGTTCAGGGTCGTAGCGGTGGCACTTGCTAACAAGATGGCACGCATCGCCTGGGCGTTGCTGGCCAAGGGCGGTACCTATCGGGCACCTGCGCTCAGGGCAGCGGCGTAAGCAGTCTGCCAATAGGAGGATCAGGTTGCGTCTGTGCGTTCACGAACTGCAGGGTGATGACGACATTGATGCGAAACGGTCGAGACCGTCGATCGGGAAAACCCGTGATGGGCCACGCGATACTTGAGCGCGCGCTTTTGGTTGGGACCCGATCAGCGGATCACATCAGGGCCAGCAGCCATAGCGGCTGCATCGCAATGGGGGCCAGTTCTCCATTCGAAAACAGGCCGGATACATGGCTACACCCGAACGCTTCGCAAAACGTCAGATTCCCCTTGCACCGCGGGCGCCCTCCATACATGGCCCATAACGACGGATCGCATCTTGACGGCCGACCGTCGCTTTCGGGGCAAAGCGGACTCTCGTAAGTCGTCCGTCCCCATTCCCCGCCGCTGACATCCGGGAATCCGCTGTTCCCGAATCAGCAGGCCGCGGCTTCGCGCTGCACGCATCCGGTAAATGGTGATGGAATCAAAAATACGGCCGGCTGGCATCGCGCCCGAGGCCGAGCTCCATGCGGCCGTAATGGGTGAAATTGGTCTCGACGTTCAGGCTGATATGCATGGACATGAAGTGGATATCCCGCCAGGCCCGCTGAATCGGATGCGAGGTGGCAAAGCCCGCGGTGCCGCTTAGGGCAACGAGCGCGTCGATCGCCGCGACCGTCAATTCGGACACGCGCGCAAAGTCGCGAATCGAGCGCGCCAGCAGCTCCGGGGAATAGGCTTCCGGCGCGTCGGTCACGTGCACCGCGCGCCGCAATAATAGATCGGCGGCGTCGATGTCGGCGGCGGCGCGCGCCATCCGCACCTGTACCGAGGTCTTTTCGGCGAGCGAGGTGCCGTCCTGCGCCTTTCGCGCCTTGGTCCATTCCCGGAAAACTTCATAGGCGCCCTGGGCCGCACCCAGCATCGGCGTCGCGAACGAGATCGGCGCATAGTAGAAGAACGGGGTGTGAAAGATGACGCCGCTATGGACGGCGCTGCCCGGGCCGTTGCCGTCGCGCAGGTCCGTCAGGCGCAACACGAGGCCGTGCGGGACGAAGACATTGTCGGTGACGATGGTCTTGCTGCCGGTCGCCCGCATGCCGGCGGTAAACCAGGTGTCGCGGATTTTGTATTCGCCGGGCGGGACCAGAAAGAACGTCCATTCCGGCGCCGGTCCGTCCTGCACCATTCCGCCGAGCATCACCCAGGAACAATGGTCGACCCCGCTGGCGAACGGCGATCCCGCGCCCGAGATTCGATAGCCGCCGTCCACCGGGGTGGCCTTCACAGTTGGCGCAAAGGAAGCCGCGATCGGCGCATCGAGGCCCTCCGCCCATACCGCCTGCTGGCCGGCTTGCGGATACTGCGCGATCAGATGGGCGTGATGGATGAGAAGCCCCGCGCACCAGCCGTGCGAAGCATCGGCCTTGCTGAGCTCGCGGGTGACCTCGAACCAGGTGTCGAAGCCGAGACCGTAGCCGCCGATCCGCTGCGGCAGCAGGACGCGGGCGAGGCCGGCATCGAGCATGTCCTTCATCGACTCGGGCGGAATTTGCCGCGCCTCTTCCGCTGCCCCGGCGCGCTCGGCGAACCGCGGCGCGAGCGCCCGAGCCCGGTCGAGCATCTCCTGGCCGGTCACGTTCCGCGTCGGCGACGGGGAGGGCTGCAAGGGCTGCAAGGGCGGCATGTGGTGCTCCTATCGCTTGGACAAATCCTCCAGCGGCGCGAGCGTCAGTCGCCGGCCGACCGGAAAAAGCTGCAAGCCGTAGCGTTGCACGACCCAGCCCCAAATGCCGAACGGCGCCTTCAACATGACGGCGATGGCGATCGCGCCCATCAGCATAAGATAAATCGTGCCGTAATCGGCCAGGAGTTCGCGCATCACGATGAAGATCAGCATGCCGATGAACGGTCCTTCCAGCGTGCCGATGCCGCCGATCACGACCATGAAGATCACGACGACCGTCCAGTCGTTGATACTGAAGCCCGCTTCCGGCGAGATGCGTAGCTTTTGCAGGAAGATCAATCCGCCGATCAGGCCGGTGCAGGCGGCGGTCGCGAGGTAAATGATGAACTTGGTGCGGAAGGTGTTGACGCCGAGGCTTGCGGAAGCCGGCTCGGAATCGCGGATAGCGGTCAGCGCCAGTCCGTGGCGTGAGCGCAACAGCAGATAGACAATGGCAAACACGAAAAGCGACGCCGCGAGCGTCATCAGATACAAGATCGAATCGCGCACATCCCGGACGGGCGAGATTTCGCGCAAGATCGGCACCGTCAGCGACAGGCCTGAACCTGCGCCGAGCACTGCAATCAGGCTGGCCGAGAGCGCAAACACTTCGGATACGACCCAGGTGCCGACCGCAAAATAGGCGCCGCGAAGTCGAAACACCGCGAAGGAAACTGGAATCGCCATCAGCCCCGCGAACGGCCCCGCGATGAGCAGCGCCAAATAGACGTTCAAGTTCATCGGGCCGGTCAGGTAGAAAAGCGCGTAGCCGCCGAGGCCCACAAAAGCCTGTTGGCCGACCGACACGAGACCGGCATAGCCGGCGAGCAGGTTCCAAAGCTGCGCCAAAGCGAGGTAGTAGGCCATTTCGCCGACCAGCCGCATGTCGCCGGCGTCGCCCCACCACGGCATGCTGACGAGCGCGACAAGGAGCGCCACCGCGAAGAAAGCGAAGACGCGACTGGCCTTCGTTGCACGCTCGACGTAAACGGACTGCGAACCGGTTGCCATGTCAGTCCCTCGTCCGGGGGAACAGCCCGCTTGGGCGGACGATCAGGATGGCGAGAAAGGCGAGATGTCCGGCCAGAATTTGCCAGGTCGGATCGAGCGCCGCGCCGACGGCCTGCGCAACGCCAAGCACCATGCCGCCGATGAGCGTGCCCCACATATTGCCGAGCCCGCCGATGATCACGGCTTCGAATGCCAGGATCAGCCGGATCGGTCCCGCCGAAGGCGCGAAGATCGTGCGGATGCCGAACAGGACGCCGGCGATCGCGGTGAAAATCATCGCAATGCCCAAGGCCACCGCATAGAGCTTGCGGTTGTCGATGCCCATCAGTTCGGCCGTATCGGCATCGTCGGAGACGGCGCGAAAAGCCCGCCCAAGCCGCGTGCGGTAGAACAGGAGTTGCAGGCCGGCGATCGCGAACACCGCGACTGCGAAAACCACGAGCGGATAGACCCCGACAGACAGACCGCCCGGAAACCGCAGACTTGCGGTCTCGATAAAGCCTTCCTTGAGCCGATGGTCGTAGGCGCCGAAACCCTGCAACAGCCCGTTCTGGATGATGATCGAAATGCCGAAGGTAACGAGGAGCGGCGGTAACAGCCCGCCGCTGAGTGTCTGATTCAACAGCCCGCGTTGCAGCGCATAACCCAGCGCGAACATCACCGGCACGACGATGATCAGGCTGGAAAACGGATCGAGCCCGGTGTCCTCGGTGACGACCAGTGCGACATAGGCGGAGAGAACGATAAGGTCGCCGTGAGCGATGTTGACGAGGCGCATGATGCCGAATGACATCGACAGACCGATGGCGAACAGGGCATAGAATCCGCCAAGCAGACCGCCCTGAATGAGGATATTGAGCCAATCCATCCGGTGTGCCTTACAATCCGAAATAGGCCGCGGTAATCGCGGCACGGTCGAAATTTTTGGTCGGTGCGGTCAGCGCGAGACGGCCTTCCTGAAAACAATAGAACCGCGATGAGGCATCGAGCGCCCGATTGATGTCCTGCTCGACCAGCATGACGGTGACGCCCTCGGCGGCGATCGCGCCGAGGCATTGATAAATGTCGCGGATGACGACTGGGGCTAAGCCCAACGATAGCTCATCGCACAGCAGGAGCCGCGGATTGGACATTAGACCCCGGCCGACGGCCGTCATCTGCTGCTGGCCGCCGGACAGCGCCGGTGCGGGAAGTTGGCGCAGATCGTAAAGCTGCGGAAACAGCTCGTAGACGCGCTTGAGAGTCCAAGGTCCGGTGCGCTCGCTATGACTGCCGAGCTGGAGGTTTTCCTCCACCGAAAGGCTCGGAAACAGCCGGCGCCCCTCCGGCACCATGGCGATGCCGAGCCGCACGATCTCGTGCGGCGTTTTGTGGCCGATCGGCTGGCCGTCGAACAGCACCATCTCGGCCGCAGTTTCGATGGCACCGGCGACCGCACGGAGAAATGTGGTTTTGCCGGCGCCGTTGGCGCCAATGATGGCGACCGTTTCGCCTTGCTCGACGCTGACATTAATGTCGAACAGCGCCTGGAAGTCGCCGTAGAAGGCCGACAGGTTTTGCGTGCGCAACAGCGTCATGATGCCGGTATGCCCATATACACCTCGCGCACGCGGGGATCCGTCATGACTTCGCGTGGATCGCCCTGCGCGAGGATCTGGCCGAAATTCATTACGATCAGGCGACTCGCGACCGAGACCAGCGCGTGCACGATGTGCTCGATCCACACGATCGTGGTGCCACGTGCATGAATTTCCTTGATGGTCTTGACCAGTTCGCCGCACTCGTACTCGGTCAGGCCGCCGGCGATCTCATCGAGAAGCAAGAGCTTGGGCGCAATGGCCAAGGCGCGCGCCAGCTCCAGGCGTTTGCGCTGGAGCAAAGTCAATGTATGCGCCGGCACATTGGCTTTGTCATAAAGTCCGGTAACCCTGAGCACGTCGCTGCAACGCTTGTAGCTCTCCCGCTCCGCCATGCCGCCGCCGTAGATCGCCCCGACCAGAACGTTCTCGAACACGCTCATATTCGCGAACGGATGCGGAATTTGATACGAGCGGCCGATGCCCAAGCGCGAACGTGCGTGCGGCGCCGTGGTCGTCATGTCCGCGCCGTCGAATTCGATGCGGCCCTTGCTCGCTGCGGCATCCCCGGTGATCAAATTGAACAAGGTTGTTTTGCCGGCGCCGTTAGGCCCGATAACGGCCAGTGCTTCGCCGCCTTCGACGGCAACGCTGACGTCGTCTACGGCTTTGAGCGCGCCATAGAGCTTGGACACACTGTTCAGTTGCAGGAGGACCGTCATGAACAACTTTTACCGACGACCGCCGCGCGTTGTGCGCGGCGATCGTTCTTCGTTTCACCCGCGACTTATACTTCGCCCGTAACCGTATCAGGAATACGAAACCGCCGAGAACGGTCGATCGAGCGGGATCTGCGGCGCAGTCTTGTTGAAGACGATGTTCAAGTCGTACTTCCACTTGCCGGCGCCCTTTTCCCACTGTCCGCCGACGATCGGCGTCGTGCACACGTTCGGCACCGGATTGGTGGGCCCGCCTTTCCAGGTGATGGGACCGACAATCGAATTGTAATCGGTCTGGGCGATCGCGTCGCGGATCGAGGTGGCGTCGAGTTTCTTGGCGCGTTTGAGCGCGTCGATCGCGACTTCGAGGTTGGCGTGCTTGAAGCCGAGCGGCTGGGTCCACTGCTTGCCGCTCGCTTTCTCGTAGGCATCGCAATATTGCTGCGCCGTTTCCCCGGTCAGGCCCGACTTGAAGGGATGGTGATGCGACCACCACACTTCGGTCGACGTGCCGGCGCCGCGGTCGCCGAGCGCCTCGACGGCGGTGGGGAACAGCAGCGCCTTGGGCGGCGTCATGATTTTGGGCCGGTAACCCTGCTGCGCGCACTGCGTCCAGAAAATCGCGAATTGCGGCGGGTTGAAAATGCCGCAGGCGATGTCGGCATTCATATTCTTGAGTTGCGTGATTTGCGCCGTGAAGTCGTCCGACAGCGGCGGATAAAGGCCGAGATAATGCACGTCGAAGCCGTGGCTCTTGATCGTGGCCGGCAGCCCATGCACCGGGTCGCTCGCCGCGACGCCATCGGGATCGTTGGTGAGCATTACGCCCACGGTCTTGTTGGTCGGCAGCGTCAGCCACATTTCGGCGAACATGTTGGCCACCATGTCGAAGCCCCAGAAGAAGTGGTAGGTCCATTCGAACCCTTTTTTCGGATCGCCCTTGCGGCCGAAGAACCAGGCCTGCCACGGATCGTCCGAGGTAATGCAGGGCACGCCGTTGAGTTCGCACTGGTCGGCCACCGGATTGGTCGTATCGGAGGTCGACGATGCCACCATGATGTCGACTTTACTGTTATTGATGAGATCGGCCGCCACGTCCGACGCGCGGTTCGGGTCCGATTGGCTGTCTCTGCTGAGAATCTGCACCGGGTGTTTCTCGCCCGCGACGACGATGCCGTCGCCCAGAAACTTGCTGACCTCCTCGGCGACCCACTTCGAGGGCTCGCCGAATGCGGCGATTGGACCTGTTTCCGGCGTGATCATGCCGATTTTGATGGTGCGCGCCGCCGCGCGCGACGATTGAAACATCCATGGCGATGCGATGGCGCCGGCGCCGCCAGCCGCGGCGAGCTTCAGAAGCTTGCGGCGCTCTTTGTCGACTTTGACGGCGCGCTGAGCTCTCGGTCCCCATTTGACGGTCATGATCGTTTCCTCCCTGGTTTATTGGGGACGCCACATTGTAACCCGGCGGGCGTGGTCCCACAGCGGTCCCATCATCGCAGACCGGGTTCCGTTAGGCTACTGAGACGTCGCACTAAAACTACATTCGGCGGCCCAACCGATTGACGGATTTTGCTTCGCCATGCCGGTCAGCTTGGCAGCCATAGGATGTGGCGGATTTCGCCAAGCCGCCGCTTCAAGGCCGTCCAGTTTTCGCCCGCGTCGACGCTGCGATATATCTGACCGAGCGCCGCCGCGGCGAACAACAGCTTTGGATCCGCCGGGTGCGCCGCGACCGACCACATGGTGCTTTCGACTGAGCCGGGAAGCGTCACGCGCGTCCACTGCTTTGCGGCGCCGCTGCTGCGATAGAGCCGGCCCCAGCTGCCCGGAGGACCGTCGCCGTTGGTGAGAAACAGTCCGCCGCCGGGGCTTGGCGCGATGGCGCGGGTGTAATTCGAGGGCGAATCGAGCGACTGCAATTCCCAGCTTGCACCGTCATCGTCGCTGCTGTGCAGGCCGCGGTCGGTCGTTGCAAAAACCCGGCGCTTGCCGTCGTTGGTCACGGCAAGCCCGTGGATATCCTCGCTGGCCAAGCCGGCCATCGTCTTGCGCCAGACGATGCCGCCGTCGGTCGTGCGCCAAACACCGTCCAGTTCGACGCCGGCCCAGCCGAGTCGTGGATCGGTCGGGTCGAACACGATCTGCGTGAAACGCGATTGCGCCCGGTTGGAGCAGATTTCGACGACGGCGGCATCCAATTGACGCCAGGTGCGGCCGTGATCCTCCGAGCGATAGAGCGCGGCATATTGCGTGCCGGCGACTATGATGTCCGGATTTTTCGGCGAGAACGCCAGCGCAGTGATCTTGAAACGATCGTCCATCGGCGACGGCAGATGTTCGAGTTGCTTGCTTCTGCGGTCGAGCCGGTAGAGGCCGTAGTTGGTGCCGAGCAGCACAATGTTCGGATCCGATGGATCGGCGGCAAGCGCCCAAATCTGGGCGCCGCTATACATGCCCGCACGGCTGCCCATGCGGATCAGGGTATCGCCGCAATCGTCGCTGTACCAAAGGCCAAGTCCGTTGCTTGCGATATAGAGCTGCGGAATCATGAACATCCGTCCTTGCGCGTGAGAAGGCCGCTCGCGGCGGCTTAAGCGAAATTCTGCAGCATCGCCTCGCGCACGAATTTCGGCAGTTCGGCGAGATCGCCGCTACCATAGCCGTCGGCGACTGCCGCCGAGAGCGAGACGAGCGTCGCCGCCGACAATGGCATCGGTACGCCGGTGAGCGCGCCGGTCGCCACCGCGGACATGAGATCCTTGCGCAAAGTGCGGATGTCGAGCGTCATCTCCGCCGGCGCGCCCTTGAGCACGTCGATCTTGCTCTTGAGCCAGCCGCTCGCATAGGGCGCCTCCTGCAATACGTCGAGCATCTGGTCGAGCGTGAGGCCCTGCTTCAAGCCGAGCGCGAGCGATTCCGACACCGCCTGGATATAGCCGCCGAGCCCGAGATTGACGGCTAGCTTCATCGCATAGCCGGCTCCGCTCGGCCCCATATGTGCGATGCGGCGCGTCATCTTTTCCAGGACGGGACGCGCGCGATCGAGGTCTTCGGCGCGGCCGCCCACCATGGCGAACAGCTTGCCGTCGCGCACTTGCGGGATGGTGCCGAGCACGGGCGATTCGATCAGGCGCGCGCCCTTGGCATCGACCAGCGGCGCAAGCTCGCGGCCGGTCATCGGTTGCAGCGTGCTCATCTCGATGAACAGCTTGCCCTTCACGTCGCCGCTAAGAAAACCGTCCGGCCCGTTGAAAATGCGCCGTACGCCGTGATCCTCGGTGATAATGGAGATCACAATCTCCGAGTGGGCCGCAACGTCGCGGGCATTGGCGCCGATCCGCAACCCTCCTGCCGCCAGCGTGCGATTGACATCGGCATTGTGATCCCAGCCCGCCAATTCAAATCCTTGCTGGCGCAGGCGCTGCGAGATCGCCGCGCCCATCCGACCCAGTCCCACAATTCCGAGTTTCATGACTTGCTCCCTGATCCGCACAGCGCGCGGTTATGATGCAGCTTTTGTCGCACTATAATTGACAGCGTTTTGTGCTGGGATACTGTGTCGCCGTCAACGCCACCATCAATTTGCGCGGCGGCGAGCATAGAAGAAATGGGCGCGGAAAATCACCGCGGTCGTGGGAGGGACTTATGCGACATCGCGTTCTGCTTGCTCTGATGCCGTTTGCGCTGGGGGTGCCGCTCGCTTTCGCGGTCGTGCCCAAAGCCGTTTCGGCGGCTCAATACGTGCTGAAATGGGCCGTCGTCACGCGGGGCGACATGCAGGAGAAATTCGGCCGCAAGCTTGCCGAGATATTGCCGCAAGCGACCAATGGCCGCGTCGAAGTGCAGGTCTTCCCGGGCGGCCAGCTCGGCAGCCCGTCGGCGATGATCGAAGGCTTGCAGCTCGGCACCGTCGAGGCTTACGAAAATCCGGCCGACTTCTTCACCGGAGTCGATCCGCGCTTCGGCGTCTTCAGCATTCCGTTTCTGTTCAAGAGCACCGAGCAGGCCAACAAGGTTCTCGCCGATCCGGACTACAACGCCGACGTGCTGAAAATGGCTGAGGCTAAGGGCCTCGTCGGCGTCAACCTAGCGGTGGCGGCGGAGTCGCTTTATTTCGGCGTTAAGAAGCCGCTGCGGACGCTTGATGACTTCAAGGGCATGAAACTGCGCGTCAACGCGACGCCGGCCGAGCGGGCGCGTATGGCCGCGCTCGGCGCGACCGCGGTGCCTATGGGCCTGCCGGAAATGATCACTTCGCTGCAGAACGGCGTGATCGATGGCACGATGAGCGGTATGTCCATTTACACGAATTTCAATCTGCAGAACGTCGGCAAGGTTTTGCTCGAAACCCACGACACGCTCTTGGTCTCCTACGGCGCCATGAGCAAGCCTTGGCTCGACAAGTTGCCGCCCGACTTGAGCAAGATCATCGTCGACGAAGCGCGCAAGTTGCAGCCATGGTCGCGGCAGACGGCGGTCGACGAGGTCGCGCAATTGCGCCAGGTGTGGCTCAGCCGCGGCGGCGAGATTGTGCATCTGCCGCCCGACCAGCAGGCGGAGCTGGAGAAGCGGCTCGAGCCGATCGGGGCCGAGGTCACCAAGGGCGATCCGGCACTCGAGGCGTTCTACGACAGGACCGAGGCGCTGGCCGCGAAATACCAATAAGCTTGTGATGCAAACCGGGCCGGAGCGTCGCCGTCACGGCGGTACGCTTCGGCCAATTCCAGCCGGGGCGAGTAATGGCGGCGCCGCCGCGCGTCACGCGGGGACGGTTTGCGCGCGCCGGGCGCGAGGGTAGCGAAAATGTCGGATGCAAAGCCGCCTTCGCGGCAACGGCAGATCGAAGAGTTCATTTTCATCAAGATTCCGCATGTGTTGTCCGGCGCGCTGTTCCTCGTGGCCGTGGTGCTCAACTTCGTCAATGTGATCGGGCGCTATGTGTTCGGCATGCCGGTGTTCTGGGCGGAAGAGGCGCTGACATTCACGGTGATCTGGATCGTGTTCCTGGTCGTCGGCACGATCACTTATCGCGGCGCCCATCTGAACATGGACCTCTTGTATTCCCGGATGCCGGCCGGCCTGCAGCGCGTGGTGAGGATCGCCATCGCGCTCGCACTCATCGTCTGTACGATCTACACCGCAATACAGTCGTGGACGGTGGTTGAGCTTCACTACATGACCGGCGGCGTCACGGCCGGCACCAATATCCCGCTGGTCATCCCGCACTCCGCTCTGCTGTTCGGTTTCAGTTTCATGGCGCTGGCGGCGATCGTGCGTTTGCCGTCGTACATTTCCGGCAAGTTCGATTGAGCGGGGCGAAGCCATGTACTGGGTAATGGGAATCCTGCCCTTCGCTCTGCTCTTGCTCGGCTTTCCGATCTTTCTGTTGCTGCTGATCACGTCGCTCGTGATCTTGTTCGCATTCTTCGATATCCCGATGACCGTGGTCGCTCAGGATATCTTCAACAGTCTCAACAAATATGCGCTGCTGGCCGTGCCGTTCTTCGTATTCGCCGGCAACGTGATGTCGCGCGGCGGCATCTCGGTGCGTTTGCTGCGCTGGGTCGGATCGCTGATCGGCGGCTTCCGCGCCCACATTCCGTTCACCTCGCTCGGCTTCGCGGCGCTGTTCGGCGCGACCTCCGGCGTGACCACCGCCGCGACCGCCGCGATCGGTACGCTGACTTATCCGCGCATGCGGGAGGCGGGCTACAGCGAGGGTTTCGCCGCGGCCCTGATCACGTCCGAAGGCGCGCTGGACAACCTGATCCCGCCGTCGATCGCGATGATCATCTATGGCATTGCGGCCGATACTTCGATCATTCAGCTGTGGACCGCCGGCATCGGCCCGTGCCTCTTGTTGGCGAGTTTCTTCGGTTGTTACATCTATTATCATTCCGTCAAAGTCGGCATCACCGACACCGGCCGATTTTCGCTGAAGGAACTACTCCACTCGACGCGCGACGGCATCTGGTCGCTGGGCGCGATCGTCGTGATCATCGGCGGAATCTATTCCGGCGTCTTCTCTCCCACCGAGGCCGCCGGCGTCGCCAGCGTCTACGCCATCGTCGTCAGCTATTTCATCTATCGCGAAGTGACGGCCGCCGAGCTGTTCGACATCGCGGCCCGTTCGATGTACCTGACCGGGCTCATTTTCATCATCGTGGCGATTGCCGGCCTCTATTCGTGGCTCCTCACCATCAGCGGCATCGCGCAGGCCATCGTGACGGTGATCACCACTCTGCATTCCGAGCGCTGGGTAGTGCTGCTGGTCATCAATCTGTTCCTGTTGTTCATCGGCTGTTTCCTCGATCCGGCCTCGGGCCTGATCATGCTGGCGCCGCTGTTGGCGCCCGTTGCCGCCTCGCTTGGCGTCGACCCGATCCATTTCGGCGTCATCGTCGTCATGAATTTGACCATCGGCACGTTCCATCCGCCGTTCGGATTGAACATTTTCGTCTGTCAGGCGCTGTTCAAAACGCCGTCGGAGACGCTGTATAGAGGCTTGATACCGTTCGTGATCTTGGCGGTGATCGCGCTACAGATCGTCACTTACGTGCCGGCGATCTCGCTGACGATCGAGCACATGCTGTTCCGGTAGGACTAACGAACTACCGCGTCTCGCTCTCGATCATTCCGGCGACGTTCTTGAGCGCCGCGCGCAGATTGTCGAACATGGCGATGCCCGCGGCCGCGGTTTTGCGCTTGACGGCGTGACCGCGCGCGCCGGGCAGGCGCGGCGGTTCCGCGCCCGCCATCGGCTTTGATTTGCCGACCATGTCCGCAATATGCGACATGCGCGCGTCGTAGGCTTTTGTGCCGGCAAAACCTTGCGGATTAAGCGCCAGGAAGAAATGACAGATATTGCTCGGCCGCTTGACCACGTTCTCGTAGGTCACATGGAAGCCGGGTTCGCCATCCGACAGCGCGCTGCACAGGATTTCGACCATTAACGACAGCGCGTAACCCTTCGGACCGCCGATCGGCAATACCGAGCCTTTGACCGCTTCGGCGGGATCGGTCGTCGGCCGGCCGCTCGGATCGAGCGCCCAGCCTTCGGGGATGGTCTTTTGCCCGGCGGCGAGCGCGTGCCGGATGCGCGAGCGCGCCACCATGGCGGTCGCCATATCAGCAACGATCGGGTCGGCATCGCGCATCGGGAATGAGACGCCGATTGGATTGGTGCCGAACAGCCCTTCGGTGCCGCCGGTCGGCGCAATCGCCGGGCTGGCATTGGTGAAGGCCAAGCCGATCAGACCCCGCGCCGCGGCGTGGTCGGCATAATAGCCGGCGGCGCCGAAGTGACTTGAGTTGCGCACCGCCACTGCACCGACGCCGTGCGTCTTGGCGATCTCGATCGCCATATCGATCGCGCGACGGCTCGCCACCAAGCCCAAAGCGTGATCGGCGTCCATCACGACAGAGCAGGGCAGCGCGCGTGTGGTCGAGATTGCCGGATTGCTCTTGATGGTGCGGTCGAGCAGGCCGCGCGTATAGAGCGGCAAATGCACGACGCCGTGCGAATCCGAGCCATGCGTCTGTGCCCATAACGCGACCTCGGCGCCGATCTCGGCGTCCGCCCGTGGTACGCCGCAATGGGAGAAAACGTCGGCGACCAGCGCCGCGAGACCGTCGGGCGTCACGTTGTCGGATGCGGCGACCTGCCGAAGTCTTGCCGCGAGTGCGCTTGCGTCCTGCATAGGGTCGCTCATCGGACCGGCGCCGCGCCGGGGAAGAAGGCCTCGGCGTTGCGGTAGAAGATTTTCTCATAAACGTCCTCGGCATAGCCGAGCGCGCGCCAGTCGTCGACCAGCCGCTCATGCGTGAGCGTCGGCCAATCCCAGCCGAACAAAATGCGGTCTTGCAAACGGCCGCCGATCTCCTTCTTCAGTGCCGGCGTAAAGTATTTCGGTGACCAGCCGTGCAGTTCGTAGCGGACGTTGGATTTGTGCAGCAGGATGGCGATCATATCGTCCTGCCAGGGCCAGGCCGGCCGGCCAGCGAGGATTTTGAGTTCGGGAAACCGCGCCGCGACAAGATCGACATGGCGTGGATGGCCGTCGTCGAGAACGACGCCCATGCCGCCGGGCATGCCTTGTCCGATGCCGGTGAGACCGGTCATCAACAGCACCGGCACGCCGGCGTCTATAGACAGCTTGTAGAACGGATCCCAGATCGGATCGCTGGGCGGAAACCGCAAGCTATTCTGGCTCTGGCAGAAGCCGAGGAACCCGCAATCGGTCGCCTTGAGCCTGGCATATTCCTTCAGCCAAAAATCCTTCAACGTTGGATTGGCGACGAGCCAGTTGCCATAGACGACGTCGCGATTAGCGCGGGCGAATCCGGTTGCATAATCGTTGGAGGCGCGGATTTCGTCTTCGTCCGTCATCCGCCAGGTGCGATAGATATCGAGGATGCTCCGCACGTTGCGCTGCCGGAAGCCGGCGGCCATTTCCGCCTCGGTCTGAAACGTGCGCTTGCGTTTGAAGATGCGCTCGGCATTGGCGAGTTCCTCGGCGGTGCGATGATGCAGCCCGGCGCGGGTCGAGAAATGCGAATGGCAATCGAAATAGCGCACGGAGCTCACTTCTTGTCGTAGCGTTGATCGAGAATCCGCTTCGGCTTGCCTTCGCGGCCGCGGTTCGACCATTCCATCAGTGCGTCCTCTGCCACGAGCTCGACGT
>Ga0210394_10005212_pt1 | contig 14667 bp, 16 predicted proteins | sample IncBWC12MmetaG_FD_160121 | JGI IMG/M metagenome (GOLD analysis project Ga0210394, IMG submission 160121) | Forest soil microbial communities from Barre Woods Harvard Forest LTER site, Petersham, Massachusetts, United States - Inc-BW-C-12-M | ecosystem: Environmental > Terrestrial > Soil >... | reverse complement strand
GCTGCCGCTGCGCGGGAATTGGCCGGCGACCCGGACCCCCGCAGTGGCCACGCGCTCGCGAAAGCAGTGTCCGACAAGGACTGGACAGTCCGGGCGGCGGCGGTCGAGGCAATCGCCAAGCGCGCCGATGCGTCCCTGCTGGCGGATATCGTGCCTGCAATGTCAGACAAGAAAGATATTGTGCGCTATTCAGCCGCTGCCGCAGTTCTTCGGTTGACTCGGATCGCGCAAGGAAATGGGAGCCAGTCACACTGAAGGCAGCCGTCGGACCTGTCATGGGCAATAGATTCGAAGTCGGCAATCTTGCGAGGGCACGTGCGCTTATCGAGAAGAACGCGAAGCGAACAATTTTGTGCACTCGTCAAGTCCTCACTTTCTGAATGCTGGTGATGCGCCCGCAACTATCGAAAAGTTTCAAAGGCTGTTGAAGGCAGTGTGAAAACCATGGCCTATGTGCACCAGCGGTTGCGGTCTGTGTCTATTGCGGGGCTGCCATGTGAGAATTGCTCAGAAACCAGAAAAGGGCAGGTGGTTTGCAATGATTGCCTCGAGGCGAGGAACCGGAGTTCGATGATGGCGGCGAAGGTTAGTGCGTTTTCCTAAATTGCTTTGCCTTTTAACGGCAAACTGGGAGTGATGGTGGCTGTATGAATGATCTCTTAAGACAAGCTGTTTCGCTTTCGCTCTTCGTGAAGTGCGTTGCCGCAGCCGTCGGAATCCTCATTATTCACGCCGCGTTCCGCGTGCTCGAACAAACGCTGCCCCGGCGCTTTGGCCGGGCCGATGCGCGCTATAAGATTCGCAAGTTCGTCGTCTTTTCCGGATACCTCTCGATTCTCCTTTTCCTCGCTTTCCTCTTTGAAGATCGCTTGGGCCGCCTTAGCTTTGCCCTCGGTGTCGTGAGCGCGGGTGTGGCAGTAGCGCTGCAGGACGTGCTGGCCAGCTTTGCGGGCGCCTTCTCCATCGGTTTTTCAAAGCTGTACGCCGTGGGAGACAGAGTTCAGATCGGCGACATTCGAGGTGACGTGATCGACATCGGGCTTTTGCGAACCACCTTGTTGGAAACGGGGAACTGGGTCAGCGGGGACTTGTACAACGGCCGAATCGTTCGCATCCCCAACAGCGCTGTCTTGAAAGGGATCGTTTTCAACTACTCGCAGGGATTCCCGTTTATCTGGGACGAGATTAAAGTGCTGTTTGCAACCAGCAGCGATTGCCAGTTTGCCAGGGAGATGCTTTTGCGCGTAGCCAAAGAGTCGATTGGTGAGTACCTGGTCGAAGCGCAGTCTTCCTGGAAAGAGATGAGCGACAATTATCGAAGCGAAAACCCTCCGTTGGAACCTACCGTCGCACTCATCGTAAATGCCGGATCGTTGGAATTCACCGTCAGCTATGTGATCGACTACACGAAACGAACCGCCATGAAAGATCAGCTGTTCACGAAAGTAGCAGAGGAAGTTTCGAATAGCGATGGGCGGCTCCAATGGGCATCATCGGCAGTTACTCTCATTAACCAGCCAGCGGCTCCGGACGCGATCGAAGCGCGGCGGTCATTCTCGACCCGCGGCGCGAGCCGCGGGGCAGATTCCCATTAATACCCTTTAGCTTGCCGCTCCTCCCACCGCCGAAGTGACAACGTCCCATCAAACCTTTCTCGCAAGATCGCGGTCTATACGGAACAGAGACCATGAATTGACTAGTACAAACCCCGATTAATTCGTATTAGGGTGCCGGGCGACTATCCCGGTTCACGGATTATGTGGGGATTTGACGTTGGCGCTGCGATCTCAATAAGTGCTCACCCCTGCACACTAAGGCTTTGGCAGAGCGTTTCGGAGCCGCCGCCCTTCTGGACGAGGTGAGGCTGGGAGACGACCTCATCCCCACTTTTAAAACGATCGCTCAAAAGTTTCGCTCCGTGGGGGCATGACCAGGATATCCGCGGCAATCCTCGGCTCTTTTATCAACTCCCCTGAAACTCGATTTCCTGCGGATCATCACATGACGGCCCAATCTGTCGGTTACGTGTCGGGCTGCCGACACCCTTTCGAGACTTTGCCGGCCATCCTAACCGTCCGGCGGCAGTAACTCTCGCACTCCGAAAAACATAACCGATCGCAGGATGCTTGCCATCGTTGGAATGACAGGTGCTCTGCTGATCCACGACTCGATCGGGCACGGTGCACTCGCGCTGCAGGCTTGTTTCCGTCCGGATGGTAGTCGCCACATTTTCTAGAGAGGAACGACGCACGTGCAAATAGGCTGGGAGTCCACAAATACCAGGCGAGCCGTGCAACTCGGTCCACAAGCAAAATCAATGTCCATTAACAGAACCCTGGACAGCATCCGCCACGTCAATGGATCCGTTGCCCGGCGCGCCTTTGAACTATTTCAAAGTCGCGAGCAAAAGCATGGCGGGGATCTTGACGACTGGCTTCGTGCCGAATCTGAAGTGCTGCACGGCACTCATGTAGATGTTGAAGACTGCGACGAGGTCATCGTCGTGCGTGCCGAGGTACCCGGTTTTCGTCCAGACGAACTCCGTTTTTGTGTCGAACCATTTCAAATCACCATCGCGGGCGTGCGCGAAACACCTACGCGTCCCGTGTTTCGAAAGATGGTTTACAGCGACCGCTGCCCCGATCAAGTCTTTCGCGTAATTAATTGTCCCTTTGAGCTTAATTCAAGCAACCCAACGGCTAGTCTGAAGGAAGGCATCCTTGAGCTGGAAATTCCCAAGGCTCGCGCCTTGCCCCTCGCGACTATTGCCGCCGCAGCCTACTGGATCTTGCGCCCCGAGGACCATCGGAGATGGGCATCGGTGTTCCAACCACCTTTCGAGAATGGTAATCGCAGCAAAAAACCACAAGTGCGAATCGCGGTCTCAGCTTGAAAAACCGTTACGCGTTCGAAATTTCGATTCGGAGGAGTTGGAATGAGAAAAAATCACCATGCTCTCCTATTCGTTCTTGCACTCGCTGGTTTGATGATTGGGCCGCCGCGGTGCCATTCACAAGAGCCGGTTCCCGTACACATGGTCGTTACCGCTGAAGCGCACCGCGGACCGGACGTCCCGGAGATTCGCAAAGAAGATGTGCAAGTTTACCAGGGGCGTGAACGCAGACAGGTTGCCGACTGGACGCCGCTTCGCGGAGAACGCGGCGCACTGCAGCTTTTCATTTTGCTGGACGATTCCAGCCATATAAATGTCGGCTCCCAGTTTGGAGAAATCCGAAGTTTCATTGAATCACAACCGGAGACCACCGCAGTCGGAATCGGCTACATGCGGGACGGAACCGTGGATATCACGCAGAACTTGACTACCGAACACGACCTTGCGGCTAAGGCGCTGCGACTTCCGAGGGGGAACCTAGGAGCGTTCGCAAGCATTTACCTTTCCATTCAAGATGTGATCAAACGATGGCCGGAAACTCCTGTCCGCCGGGAGATTGTGGTGATTTCCGACGGCATTGATTACTTTGGCGGCACAGGCCCTGCAAATCCGTACGTTGACAACTGCATTGAACAGGCCCAAAAGGCTGGAATCCTCATTTATGCCATCTATGCCACAGGCGTTGGCCACTATGGACACAGTCTCTGGCGCATGAACTGGGGACAAAACTATCTCTCGGAAGTGGCGCAAGAAACCGGGGGCGAGGCCTATTTTCTTGGGTACGAAACACCTGTTTCATTTGAGCCGTACCTCGCCGACATCAGCCGAACGCTTGAACATCAATATATGCTCACGTTTCTCACCAAGCCGGGGAAAAAACAGGGACTTCAAAGTGTGAAGCTAAAAACGGAAGTTCCCAAAGTCGAGCTGGCTGCCGCCGACCGCGTCTTCGTTCCCGCTGCAATGTAGGTTCGGCGGAAAAAACTCCCACCGCCATGGGAAACAGTTAAAGGAAATGGCTCTCAACATGACGAGGCACTCACAGATCGCCGCTATTTTGGTTCTGACGTCAGCGCTAGTTTTCTCCGCATCAGCCCCACGTGTGCACTCGCAGCGACCCGCCGATGCTGCTGAACAATCGCGTGAAGAACCCGCCCTTAATATTCCGACCAGACCGGCCAACAAGCTTTACTCCGGTGAACAGGGCGAACAACATTCCGAAATCAAATTTGTGCCATTGACTCGCAAGGTCACCGCCAAAATTCACATTGAAGACCCCAACGGCTATTTTCTACCGAACCTCCATCCAGAAAACTTTGCCGTTTACGAAGATGGCGTGCACCAAAAAAACGTAAACGTTGAAATTGAGCGCTCTCCGGCAACCATCGCTTTGATGCTGGAATTTGGCGGCCGTTATCATGAGCTGAATAAGACGCTGGGGAGCGAAGTGCCCGCGATCGGGCGTCAGTTTCTGGAAGTCGTCGGCCGCGATGACAAAGTTGCAATCTTCAAGTACGCCGGCAAATTGGATACTCTCGCTGACTTCCATCAAGGCCGGGAGGGCCTAGACAACATATTCGGGACACTCAACACCCCGGAAACCTCCGAAGTCAACTTTTATGATGCGCTTCTGGAAGTTCTCGCGCGGATGCGTTCTGTATCCGAACGTAAAGCCATAATCGCTGTTACGAGCGGAGTGGACACCTTTAGCAAAGCGAATTTCGAGCAGGTTCTCGGGTCCGCTCGTGGATCAGCCGTTCCGATCTACGCCATTGGACTCAACCACCTCATGCAACTTGAAGCGGTGACCTACGGCGATGCGGCGCCCTTCGCGCGCATAAATTGGACTGCCGCCGAAACGCAATTGGAGGCGCTCGCCAAAGCCTCAGGTGGTCGCGCATATGTTCTTGAGACCGACGCGCAAATCCCCGGGATCTACGACGACATAATGGAAAATCTTCGCGTTCGTTATGTGGTCACCTACACTTCGTCGAATACCGCGACAATCGGTCCCCCGCGCTCCATCCGCATCGAGCTGATCAATCCAAAGACCGGCAGTCCGCTAAAGATTCACGATGCAACCGGCAAACTCATTCCGGCCAAAGTGTTCGTGCAGGAAGCTTATAGCCCGACAGCGCCAGGGTGAAATTCACCAGGGTGAAAAGCAGATGTTGCGAGAGCAATGCACTGAACCGAGGCAGCGGTCGGTGAGGAGGCAGCCATGCAACCGGTAAACACCGCGGCCGATTTCAACAAACTGGCAGCCGAAGCAAAAGGTTCAACGCTGCTCAGAATCATGCTCGATGGCCAAGGCATGTTCATTGTGGTATCGCCACAGACTGGAAGCGAACAGCGGTAAATCGGCAGTGCGTCCGCCTGTGGTGGGGACGATGACTTTTGCATCGAGACATACAGTGTTTTTATGTCAAAGGAGAAATTGTCATGAGTACCACAACTATTGCTCCATCAACACTACTCAAGAAATCTTTGGGATGGACCATTGCGCTTAGCGTCGTGATGATCATCGCGGGCATCCTTGCCGTCATCATGCCGCCGGTCGCCGGAGTTGCTGTCACTGTTCTTTTCGGTTGGTTGTTGACAATCAGTGGTGTCGCGCATCTCGCATACGCCTGGCACACTCGCGGAACCGGTGCGATTCTTTGGGAATTACTGCTGGGTGCCGCGTACTTATTTGCAGGCATTTACACGCTGCTGCATCCTCTATTGGGCATGGTGTCGCTTACGCTGGTACTCGGCGTCTACTTGTTTGTCGAAGCGATACTTGAGTTCATCCTCGCGGCGCGTTTGCGCCCCTTGGCCGGCTCAGGGTGGCTCTTTCTGGATGGCATAGTGACCTTGGTTCTGGCCATCATGATTTGGCGAAACTGGCCGTCAAGCTCCGCGTGGGCGCTCGGTTTGCTAGTGGGATTCAGCATGCTGTTCAGCGGTATGAGTCGGCTGATGATCTCTCTTGCGGCGCGCCGAGTAGTAAATCAAATTGCGTAATGCTTGAGCCGAAGTAGTATCTTCGTTCTGCAGCCGCCCGGGCACCGGCTAGGCGCTCGGGTCGATCCTCAATGGCGAGGGTATGTCTGACCCCAACGTAAAATCCCAGACTCCTGTTGTGAAAATCCTCGGCAAACCTGGATCCCCGATTGCTTATGCAATCCGCGACTTTTTGCACCGCAGCGACGTCCCCTATGAATGGATCGAGCTTCAGAACGATGAAAAAGCTCGCGCTGCGGGAGTGCCAACCGTCCCTGAAACAAAGTTCCCAGTGTGCATATTCCCGGACGGCGCCCGGTTGGAGTGTCCCACCGTTCGCCAGATCACCGAAAAGCTCGGTTGGTTTCGCGATCCTTCCCGGTCGGAATACGATTTGGCCATCTTTGGGGCCGGACCAGCAGGCCTTAGCGCCGCTGTGTACGGTGCGTCAGAAGGCTTAAAAACGGTGGTCGTGGAACGTTGGGCGGTCGGTGGACAAGCTGGAAGCAGCCCCAAGATCGAAAATTATCTGGGCTTTCCAACAGGAATTAGCGGAGCGGATTTGGCTGAGCGCGCCCGCGAACAAGCGTGCCGGTTTGGAGCAGAAATTTTACTTGCCCGCGAGGGCGTTGGTGGAGAATTTTCGGCGGGCAAACGCGTGGTCCATCTCGCGGACGGAACGAAAATTATTGCTCGCGCTACGATTTGCGCAACGGGCGTCAAATATCATCGCCTGGGACTCCCGAAGGAAGAAGAGTTAACGGGAGCCGGCGTGTACTACGGCGCAGGAGCCAGCGAGGCGCATTTTTGTACCGGTGAGCATGTTTATCTGGTTGGCGGCGGCAACTCCGCGGCCCAGGCGGCTATGCATTTCTCCCGTAACGCCAGGGAAGTAACCATGATCGTTCGCGAAGAAACCCTGAAAGAAACCGTGTCGGCCTATCTCGTCGACCGCATCTTCTCGACAAAAAATATCGAGGTCCTCGCTAACCACGAGGTGACCGCCCTCAACGGCGAAAACTTTCTGGAATCAATCACCTTAAGAAACCAAAAGACCGGTGAAGAGAACCAGGTCAAGACGCACTGGCTGTTTGTTTGCATCGGCGGTTCACCGCAAACGGAATGGGCCGTGGAAGCGGGCGTGGTTCGTGATCAGGCCGGCTATCTTGTCACTGGCCCCGATTTGTTGAATGGCAATCACAAGGCTCCAAACTGGCCGCTCGATCGCGATCCTTATTATCTCGAGACGAATGTTCCTGGATTATTCGCCGCGGGCGACGTGCGACACAACTCCGTAAAGCGTTGCGCCTCCGCGGTAGGCGAAGGCGCGATGGCGGTTACATTTGCACACCGATATCTGGCGTCGGGATAATCGCGACTGTTCGCGTCAGATCTTCAATCACACCTTTGCAAAAACACAGAGCGGGGAATTTCTACCTGCTATCTCGATTTTAGCCAAGCCATCGTGTCTCCCGTCAGTAGCGTGTCGGCATAACGTCACGCTGACGCCGTTATTTCAGCGCCGGCAAAGCTATCACGCCGCGCAAATTTCACTAACCTTCTGATTCGCGGGGCAATCAGTACCGCGAGCAAACAACCGGGACGTTGGAACCGCGAGTGCTCTTCCGCTAATGAAGTGGCAATGCGTGAGTGCTCATGCCACGCAAGTAAGTCCGAACACTCACGCAAGCCAATTAGTTCGGCTGACGAGAATTCTTGTCGAGGGTATGGCGTTTTCTAACTCTCATACGCGCAGAGCCCCAATAAGCACAGCCTAAATAAGGAGATGCAATGAGCGACCTTGATTTGAAGAGAAACGTGGAGACGGAATTAGATTGGGAACCGAGCGTGAACGCCGCGGAGATCGGAGTCGCGGCAAAAGCTGGTGTCGTAACGCTGACGGGAAATGTTTCGAGCTATTGGCACAAGGTGGCGGCAGAGCGAGCCGCAATGCGTGTCGCCGGCGTGAGAGCCGTGGTGAATGAACTGGAAGTCCGCCTCCCAACTTCCAGCGAGCGAACCGATGAGGACATTGCCCGAGCCGCGGTGAATAGCCTCAACTGGACTATTTCAGTGCCCGCGGACCGGATCAAAATTTCTGTATCCAAAGGATGGGTCACTCTCGAAGGCGAAGTCTCGTGGCAATTTCAAAAATCCGCCGCGGAAAGCGCGGTTAAGCGCCTGACCGGAGTAAAGGGAATCAGCAATCTCATTACCGTAAAGCCGCAAGTAAGCAGGGGCGAAGTAAAGACTGCCATCGAGGCCGCGTTGAAACGTAGTGCTGAAGTCGATGCCAATCGCATTACCGTCGAAACAGACGGAGACAAAGTTATCTTAAAGGGCACGGTGCGTTCGTGGGCGGAACGCGAGGAAGCCGAGCGCGCGGCATGGTCCGCTCCCGGCGTTCGCCATGTTGAAAACAAAATCACGATTGGTTCCTTTGCGGCGGCAGCCTAGCTAAATTCGGACCGAATTTATTCCACGGGTTGCAGAAAGCCATCGATTTGAAGAGGAAGTTATCAAGGAGAAGTTATGAAGAACGGAATGAACGTCGCATTGCCAGTAATAGCCACCGTATTGTTGGGTCTTGGGACGTTCTCTTGTAATTCCACAAAACCGGCCGGAGATACTACTTCGGCCGACACGTCAACAAAAACACAGCCGGCAACCCAGCCCCAGTCTAATCTCGACACACAGCGCCAGCAGGCCGAGCAGCAAGCTAGGCCAGGCGTAGAGAAAGAACGGAAAAAGGCCGAGGACGAAGCAGGAAGAAATCTGGACCAAGATGCCATGGCGGCAATATCCGAGACGCAGAAAGCGATCGACGCCATCGCCTCCAACAAATCGGACCAGGCCCTCGCTGCTATCGAACGAGCCACCGGTAAGATCAACGTCCTCTTGGCACGTAATCCCGCGACAGCCATCATTCCCGTCACCGTAAAGGTCGACATCATCGACGCTGCCCCGCACGACGTTAAACTGATCAAGGACCTTGGGCAGCACGCATCGACAGCCGTGGCCGCTAAAGATTACCCGGCCGCGCGTGTTTTGCTGGCAGCGTTGACCAGCGAAATTCGCGTGCGTACCTATGACCTGCCCTTGGCGACATATCCCGAAGCCCTGAAAGCGGCGGCGCGCCTTCTCGATCAAAAGAAACAGCAAGATGCCAGCGATGTATTGCTGACCGCCCTTAACACCTTACTGGTGGTCGATCGAGTCACCCCATTACCGCTGGTGATTGCGCGAGAAGCCATTAACTCCGCCAAGGCGCAAAGTCAGAATGACAAACAAGTGGCGCAAACGCTCGTGCAGACCGCCAAGAATGAAGTTGAGCGCGCCAAGGAACTTGGCTATGCGCCGCAAGCCCCGGAATACGAAGACTTGCGCGCCGACATTTCAAACTTGGAGAAACAGCTCAAAGGTAATTCCGACGCCGGCTCCTTGTTCGCCAAACTCGAGGATAAATTATCGGCGTTCATGAAGCGCCAATCGCAACAGGAGCGTCGCTGATTGTTGATTTGCGGAAACCCTCTTCAAAGCGCTTTTGGCGCTCGACCAAAAGCGCTTTGCTGTATTGGTCTTAGTTAGATAGGCATGAAAAATCCAGTTCGAACAATTAAAGGAGAATAGCAATGGCAAATCTCGCGAGAAGACAAAATACGTTTAACGAGTTGTTTGATTTGAGGAGTAGCTTCGATCATTTATTCAATAGGGTCGCTAATAATTCAACGGGCGCCGATGACCAATCTGCAAGATTGATTTTCGCCGTGCCCCCCATTGAGGCCTGGGTCGACAACGACAAAAAGGAATACCACCTGAGCATCGCGGTACCGGGAATTGATCCCAAAGAGGTGGAGCTAAAGGTTCATGGCAACAACCTCACCGTCGTTGGCGAGCATAAGAGCAGTGATGAGAAAAAAGGTAAGGACTATCTGGAGCAGGAGTTCTCTTACAATCGCTTCGCGCGATCAATCGTCCTGCCGCCAGGCGTACAGGCGGACAAGCTCAGCGCCGAATACAAGGATGGTGTTCTGGAAGTTAGCGCACCGCTTAGCGAATCTGCTCTGCCAAAAAAAATAGAAATTAAATCGTCAGGCCAATCGCAAGGCCGATCATCAGGCCAGGCGAAGAGCGCCGGTGCTTAACGAAGAATAAATTTCACCCCGTGGACAGCCGGGCCTTGAGTCTAGCGTTAGCGCTACTCGGACCCGGCGTGCACGAAGCTAATTAGTTGCTCGCCGGCACGTGCTGCCCGCATCAGTTATTTGAAGGGAAGCGTATCTCCAGTCCACAGGCTGTTGAGCAACTGCTCGATGGTGTGGCGCCGTGATTCCACTTTCAAGCGATGCTTCAGATTCGCATCTTTGGAATTTTGCACCTGCATTTCGGCTTGATCGCCGTTCCATTCGATTTTGCCTTGCCACGCGGGTATAGGCGGATGTACTGGAAGTGCGTAAGCCTTATGCTTTCGGTCGTTTGTCTGGGTCTGCATGACCTTCTAGGCCCAGTTCGTGATGCTGGAGTCCCACACATGACCAAGGATGTTACTGCTCTGCTGGGCTACATCTTCGTTGTGACCGTCGTGAATCAGTTGGGCACCCAGCGCAGACGACTGGCTGAGTTGGCGGAAAAACAGCGCGACGAACTTGCCCACGAAATTCAGTTGGCTGCAGAGGTGCAACAGAGCATTTTGCCTCGTTCGATTCCCACGGTACCCGGATTTGAGTTCGCGGCCAGAATGTACCCAGCCAAGATAGTTGCAGGAGACTACTATGGGTTCATCGAGTTGCCCGAAGGGGAAATCGGTTTGGTGATCGCTGACGTTTCCGGCAAAGGAGTCGCAGCCGGCCTGCTTATGCCTTCCATTGAAGTTGCCCTACGAATGGATGCCCCACGATCCCCCGGCACAAAGGATTTACTACGAAGCTTCAACAAGGTGGTTTGCCAGATCACCGGCGGAGACCGCATCATTTCTTTGTTCTATGGAAAATTGTGCCTTCGGTCACACTCCTTGGAGTATTACAAATGCCGGACATAATCCCCCGCTCCTGATTCGAGACGGCCTAAGCCCAATTGCGCTAGACAAAGGGGGTCCCGTACTGGGCCTGCTTCCTGGCGCGGACTACGAGACAGGGAGGGTCGATCTCCATATCGGAGACGTCCTCGTCTTGTACACCGATGGAGTTGTTGAAGGCGAGAATCCAGAAGGAGAAGAATATTCTGCAAAGCGACTGGCAAGGATCGTGGGTTCTCATCTGCAACAGCATCCCAGTGAACTAATCGAAACGATTTATGCCTCGATCGGCGACTTTCGGGAAACAACCCTGCTCGCCGACGATTTCACGTTGGTGGTGCTAAAGAGGGTAGCGTCGGAAACGCGTCAACAGGAAACTAGACGGCAGATGGTCGAGTAGCCGGGCGCCATTGCTGACGCCCAGCCCTCTAAGAACCGGACTTGAAGGTTTCCCATTCATCCAGCTCGAGCACCCAAAAACGCCCCCATAAAAAACGAGGACGCAGCCTGATTCAAAACGAATCGGACCTACTCGATACTGACTTGCTGCCGATTCACGTGGCGGTGGAAAAGCCACCAGTCGTGTGTGAAGCTGCACCACCGGTTGCCCCGTCGTCATTTGCTTTGCTTCATGCATCGGTTCCTCAAAAGCAGTTCTCGAGTTGAGCACCAACAGGAAGTCAGCTCCGTTTCCGGCGAGGTGATCTAAGTCCCCACGAGGCGACGCAACCTCTATCTGCCCGATTACAGGGCAGCCTTTGCTTCTCCCATTTCCGTTACCCGCATCACCATGGGTGCCATCTCGCCGAGCAAAGAACTTCCGTCGGATTCTTGAGGTTCTTTGCGTATAACAACCAGAAGTTTCTTAACGGAAGGGCGAAGCTCCCGCGAACGATCCTGTTTGGGCATGGAGCGATTTCCCGTTGAAGAAGTCTGCGCCACTTTCCCAGCTAGGCGCAAGCCATTGGTGCCACCCCTGAGGCTCTTTTCTTATTGCCGCCTTTTGCCGCCTCGCGAAACCGCTAAATCATTCTGAGCAAATGGGATGGTTGGTAGGGGCGGTGGGGATCGAAAACAACGAGGCTCGTAATTTCAAGGACTTACGAGGAACGACGAGGAACGCTAAGTTGTTGAAAAGAAACGACGAGGCATGCAAGGGAATTCTTATTGCTCCCTCAAAGCTCCCTCAAAATTCTCTCGTTTTTTTCGCTGACGTTGAGATTCCAAAGGAGTGGGATCCTCACCCACTGCCCTTGATAGGAAGTCGGCTTCGGGCCCAAATTTTGCGGCGCGGATGGCAAGCCGACATCTGGTATCTGGGACAGTTCGGAAATCGGACACTCGCACTTTGTTCGGCACTTGATCACCGCCCTGCATTCAGCCTTCTCGGCGTGGGACTTGTTCTTCGTACAACGCAGTTCATGGCCGTTTCTTGTTTACGTCGTCATAAAACTCGGATGTGAAAACGACGGGCAGGCCCTCTATCGGATGGTCGATCCCGCGTTTCTGAAAGGCGGTTTGAATCGCCTTGACGAGAGTTTTTCCTCGAACGTGAACGACTTGTAGCGTGTTCACGTCTGATCGTTTCGTCTCAAAGACGGTTGCTCCTTTTGCGTTTGTCTCTCAAAGTAGAAGGCTATGGCAAGGGCCACAATGAGAGCTGCAATACCGAACAGTGTGACACCAGCCACGTTGTTGGGTTCCTCGACAATGACTTTTCTTGCCATCGCAATTAGGGCTACTTCGAGAACTACGCGAACATGAATGACATCTTTTTTGGCATAGGCCTTCAGCGTTTCCAATAACTCGACGCCGATTAGGACTAGCAAAAAGAATCCGAAGATGTCGAGGAGACCTTGAACCGGGATGAGAAATTTCGGAGGCTTCCAGATCTCTTCCGCAACTAAGAAACCTAGGTGGACAGTTGACAGCACCACAACAACGATCAGCAGAACCGCGAGTGCAAGAACAACAAGTTTTTGCACCTTGGTTATCAAGCTCTCCATGTTTCTTCCGTTTCCATGAGCAATCAGTAGCGATGGGAGCGCAGGGCTGTCTGGAATGATTTACTTTTGACGAGTAACGTTGACGACGCGGAATGGCTTTTGACCATAGTGCTCGACCACCAGCTCTTTCTTCTTGTTGAATTTGACCTTGCACAGTGGCGCAAACGTACCGGTTCCTTTCCCGTTCCCGTCAACGTTGAGCACCAATATACCGATCGGGTAATCGCGCGAACGCGTGCCGGTGTACAGCTCTCCAAATGCGATTGGCCGGTTGGTCGCCAAGACAATGTGTTGTCCGCCATCGGGCCTGGGGTTTATAAGGACCACACGCATTGTCGTACCGACGCTGCCAGTCGGGGCGATACGACCGACATCTTTTGATTTCTCTAAAGCGCTAACTAGCCCGTCTTGGCCCTTTTGCCTGAGTATTTCAATTAACTCATCGACTTGGCCTTCGGGAGATACCGCGTCGATGTACACATTGAGGCCGAAGGACTTGCCTGCGACAGTCCCCGACTGACCGATCGCATTGGCGGAGTACTGCGCCGGTACAGGCGCTTGGGGTTCCTGCGCCGCTCCGCTCGAAAGCATCAAGAACGTCAGAATTGCAGGAGATACAAAATGTCGCACTATTGCCATTTAATCCTCCGTCCGAACGTAGCTTCCTTGCATGACCTAGTTTTGTCCCGAGTCATACGACAGCTATTGATTCCAAGATTCCCTGATTAACGATACGGTCCTTAAAAATCCAAACACCTAGATACCTACGCATTAGAATCAGGGCTGTGAAAGCACAGATCGTAGGTCGCAAATGGATCCTTTGCGGTCGTGTAGTATGCGGACTGGTCGCTGCCGTCTCATTTCACTATGCGATGCAAATCGATCACCAAATAAAAGCTCGTGAATATTCCCCGAATTCTTTGAAAATTCGCTGCAATCGGAGCGCCTGCTGACCGAGGCAAAGTCTTATGCCTCCGATATTTCGGAGGACGCCCGAAATGCCGGAGAAACGGCGATCCTGGCTGCCGGGAATTAGTTCGATCAAACCAGAAGGGCATAAGGCTTCAAGGTGGTCAGTTGTTCTTCAACAGGGACGCAGCCGGTATCTCCGCGCCTTCATGACGGGTTTTGTATTTTTGCTTCGAAGTTGTTGAAGGATAGCCATGAAGATGTCTTGATCAGGTCCGAATAACTGGGTCTCACTGGCTGAACAGAAGATGTCGAAGAGGTTGTCCTCTGAAAAATCCGAATCAAAATCCGTTGACCGATAGTTTTTAGGGTTCTTTGTCCTGGATTGAAATAGCCCCACTTTATGAGCGCCGTTCGGCGGTGCCGTCATGCTATCGCCATTGGGTTTTGGGATTTGTTCAAGGACCTCAGTTGTCTTGGCGTACGCCAAGGTACCTGCCCACGATCCGAGCAGCATAATGCAACATACTATCCATCTGTAGGATGTGCCCATAATTCTCTCGATCTGAAACTCCGCGCTTGCGCGCATTTTCTGGTTGCTTGGCCTCTACCAACCAATTTCTCGACGAAGGATCCTGTTAATAGTCCGATTGAAGTCCTGCTGCTTACATACGATGCCTACCACTTTATTGCACCGTCGCCCTCATGTAACCGCATTCTGGTTTAGCTTCCAATCTTTTGGCCGATGATTTCGCCGGACACCACGATCTCCACGCGACGGTTTCTCTGCCGCCCAGCGGGAGTGTCATTGTCGTCCACCGGATTCGCTTTGCCGAATCCTTTTGCAGTCACTGTACTGT
>Ga0210394_10005211_pt1 | contig 14669 bp, 11 predicted proteins | sample IncBWC12MmetaG_FD_160121 | JGI IMG/M metagenome (GOLD analysis project Ga0210394, IMG submission 160121) | Forest soil microbial communities from Barre Woods Harvard Forest LTER site, Petersham, Massachusetts, United States - Inc-BW-C-12-M | ecosystem: Environmental > Terrestrial > Soil >... | reverse complement strand
AAGTTCGATGATGGTGTGTTCGATGTGGCGCAGGCGGCCGGCCTGTTAGGTTTGACCGCGCCGCTGACGCTCGAACAGCTTTTGCACGAAGGCAGCTGGTCGCAGGTCGAGGCCCTGGTCGCCGGCACCCGCTCGGCCAATTTGAGTCAGGCTTTGCAGCCTGAGAGCTCGATCACCTATGGGCGCCTGTTCTCGAATCCTGGCAAGATCGTGTGCGTCGGCCTGAACTACCGCAAGCATGCACAGGAAATCGGCATGCCGATACCGAAGGTGCCGGTTCTGTTCAACAAGTTCAACAACAGCCTGACCTCCCACAACAGCACGATCCGGCTGCCGTCTCGCGACGTGGCCTACAAGTTCGACTACGAGACCGAGCTGCTGGTCGTGATCGGCAAGCACGCGCGCAATGTCTCGGAGGCCGAGGCGCTCGACGTCGTGGCCGGCTACTGCACGGCCAATGATTTTTCGGCGCGCGACCTGCAACTGGAGACCGGCGGGCAATGGATGATCGGCAAGACGCTGGACGCGTTTGCGCCGATCGGGCCGTATTTCGTATCGGCCGCACGCGTGGGTGATCCGAACAACCTGAAGCTGGAAACGCATGTGAACGGCGAAGTGCGGCAATCCTCGAACACCAACGACTTCATCTTCAATGTGCAGCAGGTGATCTCCTATATTTCGCGTCACTTCGCGCTCGAGCCGGCCGACATCATCTATACCGGCACGCCCCAGGGCGTGATCCTCGGGATGCCGCCCGACAAGCGGGTGTGGCTCAAAGCGGGCGATCACATCGTCAGCACGATCGAGAAGCTGGGCAAGCTCAGTTTCACGTTGGCCTGATCAAGAACGGGGGGCTCGCCTGCCCCCCCTCGTTCTGCCCTATCCGTTCTTGACCGCCTGGCAGCCCTCAGTGACCGACCCCGCGGCCGGGCAGCGGCGAACGATCGGGCTGCTTTCGCTGGCCGCATTCGCCTCCGCCGCTTCGATGCGTGCGTGCGATTCGCTGTTGCCTGCGCTGCAACAATCCTTCGGCGCCACCACCGGCGAGGCCGCTCGCACCGTTTCCTTCTTTGCGTTGGCTTACGGACTGACGCAGATGCTGTACGGCCCCATGGGAGACCGCTACGGCAAGCTGCGCGTGATCGCGGTGGCCTCCACGGGCGGCGTGGCAGCGTGCCTGGGCGCGATGCTGTCGCCAGGAATCGGTTGGCTGATTGGATTTCGCGCGCTCAACGGCGCAACCGCTGCTGCCATCATTCCGCTGTCGATGGCCTGGATCGGCGACCAGATCGCGTACGAACACCGCCAGCCGACCCTGGCACGTTTTCTGATGGGGCAGATGCTGGGAGTCATCAGCGGCCAGTTCCTGGGAGGCGTGTTCGCCGACCACCTGGGCTGGCGCTGGACGTTCGGCTTGCTGGCTGCGACGTTTCTGGCGGCGGCCATGGCATTGTGGCCTTACTCCCGCGAGCCCCGCGCGTCCGCCTCCGGCGTATCGGGGCGTTTTGCGCGTCAGATCGTCGCGATCGGACGCGAACGCTGGCCGCGGGTGATCTTTGCGACGGTGTTTTTCGAAGGCATGGCGGTGTTCGGTGCGCTGGCCTTCATACCCTGGCATCTGCATGAACGCTACGGCGTATCTCTGACGCTGGCCGGCCTCGCGCCTGGCGCCTTCGCCCTCGGTGGATTGGGCTACGCGTTGTTCACGCGCCGCCTGCTGGCTCGTTTGGGTGAAAGCGGCTTCGTGCGCGTGGGTGCGGTGTTTCTGGCGATCGGATTGGCCGGGTTGACGGCGGGCGGCAGCTGGTTGCTGTCGATCCCCGAAAGCGCGCTGGTCGGCTTCGGCTATTACATGCTTCACAACACGCTGCAGACGAACGCCACGCAAATGGCGCCGACCAACCGCGGCACGGCCGTGTCGTTGTTCGCGTCGAGCTTTTTTCTCGGCCAGGCGATCGGTGTTTCGATCGCATCTGCCATGGCCGATACGATCGGCACGCCGATGGTATTCGGCGCTTCGGCTCTGTTACTGCTTGTGGTTGCGGCCGCGTTCGCGGTCGCTTTGCGTGGGCGGCCCGACTCGCCGCATCGATAAAAGACGACTTAGATTCAGCGGGCTGGAGGGGTTGCGGCCGGATTGGGTTGCCCCTCCTGGGAGGGGCGTCGGGTCAGCGCAAGCTATCGGCTACTCGATCCAGAGCCGTTCGCGGAGGCTTCCACCGTCTGCGGGGCAGGTTTCTGCGGTGTATCGAAAAAACGCGAGACCGCGACGACCACTAGGACCGATCCGATCATCAGTCCAAACGTCAACAGCGGACCCTTGACTGGACTACGTTTGGCTTTCATCAAATGCTCCAAGGTCAAAAGGAAATCTCAAACAGTGGGCCGAGACGGGATAGCGAACTGCTGGTCATGCTCCCCGCTCACGCTGCCTCACCCGGTGCGCCAACGCGTAACTGAGCGCCACCGTGTCGCAATTCATTTGCAGCAATTTTTCCGCAGCGCAGCGGATGCCGCAAGTGATTTGGATCTAAAACCATCCGCACGGATGATCCCTGTTTTGTCGGATCGTTATCCGGATAGATGAGCAGCCTCGGAGGTTTGGCGATTTCGATCCTAATTTTGCGCGATGTGGTGCCCGCTGTTACGTGAGGGTTTCATATATGCCTTATCTATCCCTCCCATTGCCGGTTTCGTCGGCGTAAGGACGCCTTCGCACGGAACCATCGAACCCGCCGGTAACGCCGCAACTAGACTGCGCGCAAACCCTAAGCGCCGAGGCAAGCGCATCCAAGGCGCTCACGCGCGCGAGACGATGAAGGGGGCAATTTACGTTGCGAGGGCGGGCGCGCGCTTGGAAGTCATTAGCGACGCGCTGGCGAACACGACAATGGCGAACACGGCGGCGACCGCCTCAGCGTACAGCATCGCAGAGGCGCCATGGTGCTGGTAAGCCCAGCCTTCGACCAAACCCATGTAGAGAATCGGCATGTTCGAGAGGGACGCGTACACGTTGTACTGAGTGGCGGCAGAGCCGAGGCCGATGGTTTCAAGCGCCACCGCCGAAAAGCCCGCGTACCCCATCCCATTCAGAACGGCGTAGAGCAGCGTAAATGCGACGAACATGCTTTGGGTGTGGGGCGCCAGCGCCATCGCCACTGCGCACAGCGCTTGCGCGGCGCCGTACAGCAGGTACGCAGTCTTGCGATCCAGGCGGTCGCATAGCGGGCCCGCCAGCATGCAGCCGAACGTGCACGCGACGCCGCCCAGCGTGCCGTTGACCAGGGCGACCGTGTCCGCGCTTGCGCTCCATCCGTCCGCGACTGCGGACCAGAGGTTGGAGGCGGCTCCGGTCGCGATCGGCAGGAACACGACCAGCATCGCCAGGAGCCCGCGTCGCGAGCGGGCCAGATCCCACAAGTCTTTCAGGACGGCGATCAAGCTCGACCAATGCTGCGCCAATGCGGACGAAGTTTCATCGGCCGCACGTTTTTCTGTGGCGTGTGAGCGAACCTTCATCGGCTCGCGAATCCGCAGCAGCGCCAGCATGCACAGCAGGCACACGACGCTGAGGACCGCGGCGGAGAGCCAGGACATGGCGAGGTGCTCTGCCATCCACAAGCCGGCGCCGCCGCCCAGGCCCGCGCCTCCCAGATTGCCTGCCTGGAACCAGCCGCACGCGCGCCCCTTGACGTCGTCCGGGGTGTGGTGCGCGATCAACGCTTCCACCGACATCGCCACGAACGTGGTCGCGACACTCATCAGCAACACCAGCGCGGTCAGCAACGCCAACGAGGTCGCAACAGGCGGCACCAAGCCGCACCCAAGCGTCGTGGCCGCGGTCAGGGCGGCGCCGATTACGTACCAGGCCTTGCGGCTCAGTGTGGTGTCGGTGATCGGCGCCCACAGGAATTTCCAGGTCTGCGGAAACAGGTCGGCCGCGACCACGGTTGCCACCTGCACCGTGTCCACGCCCGCGTGTGCCAGCTGGTACGCCAGCGTGACCGTGACGAAGCCCGAGCTGATGCCGAACGGCAGAATCAGGACCAGATAAATGAATGGGTGGGGCGGCCGCAAAGCGGCGTGGTCACGGACGGTGCCGGGGGCTTCAGGCGCGCCCATGCATCCAACGCCGCAACAACCGCACGACCACCAGCAGGACGACGCCCGCTCCGATCGAGCTGCCAACCAGGAACTGGTACAGCGGAATCTTCGTCTCGGCCAGCAGGCTCTCCGAGGTGCCAGCCAGGTAGTTTCCAATGCTGAACGAGCCGAACCAGACACCCATCATCAAACCACCCATCCGCACCGGGGCAACCCGCGTCACCATCGCCAGTCCGACCGGCGAAATGCAAAGCTCGCCGACCGTGTTCACAACGTAGACACTGGTGAGCCAGAGCGGGCTGATCGGGCCGCGCAGGTCGGCGCGCTGTTGCGCGATCGCCAATATCGCGAATCCGAGTCCCAGGATGATCAATCCGATCGCCATCTTGGTCGGCGACGACGGCGCCCGTGGCATGCCGTCGATGCGGGTCCAGAACGCGGAAAGCACCGGACCGAGCAGGATGATCGCTGCCGGGTTGATGGCCTGGAAGAACGTCGCCGGCATCTGCCATCCGAACATCACCCGGTCGGTCAGCTGGTCGGCAAACAGGCTCATCGTGCCTCCGGCCTGCTCGAAGCCCATCCAGAAGAACACGTTGAACATCCCCAGCACGAGGATCGCGAGCACGCGCTCGAGGTCCTGCCTTCCGCCGTCGCGTTGAGCGGACCACAGCAGCCATCCGACCGCGACCACCGGCAACGCGAGCCTGGCTTGGGCGGGGACGATCGCCCACAGCGCAACGAACGCCTGCAGCAGCGCCAGCACGGCATACACGAACGGGATCGCACTCAGGCTGATCAGCGCCACCTGCAACCAGTCGTGCGGCAGCAGGTGTGCCGGACCTTCCCGCCCCGGAGGCAAGCCAGTGGTGCCGAAGCGCGATTGCCCGTAGGCGAACAGGAGCACGCCGAGCGCCATGCCCACTGCGGCGGAGGCAAAGCCCCAGCTCCACCCGATCCGTTCGCCCAGGCCTCCGGCAAGCAACGCCGCCAATCCGGCGCCGATGTTGATGCCCATATAGAAATAGGTGAACCCGGCATCGCGGCGAGGATCGTTCTCCCCGTATTGCTGCCCGACCAGCGTCGACATGTTGGCTTTGAAGAAGCCGTTGCCGACCACCAGCAGCCCGAGCGCCCAGTGCAGCAGGCCCGGCACCGCCATCGCGGCATTGCCGAACATCATCACGGTGCCGCCGATCAGGATCGACTTGCGATACCCGAGCAGCCGATCCGCGATGTATCCGCCGAAGATCGGCGTCAGGTAAACCAGTCCCGTGTACGTCGCGTATACCTGCAGTGCGTCCGCGCGTGTGGTCCCGACCGCCTTGACCAGATACAAAACCAGCAGAGCGCGCATGCCGTAGTAGCTGAAGCGCTCCCACATCTCGGTGAAGAACAGCCACGGCAGGGCGCGTGGCTGGCGCCGATCGATGGTCGGCGGCGCTGCGGCGGCGGGTAGTGCGGTGGAGACCATTCGGGGTCACTGCGTGCGGCGCCTGACTGGGGGATCGGCCAACCGCAGCGGCCTTACAGTAGCCTGGAAAACCCGCGCGGTGAAGTGGTTGAGGGCGCAAAACCGGCGCCCGCCTGCTAAGAATCGGATTGGGAGGATCATCGCAGTGCACAAGTTAATCGCCTTGATCATGCTGTGGGGGGTGTCGACCGCGACACTGTGGGCGGCGGAGCCGGACTTGCTGCCGGGCGCTGCGCCAAGCGCAGCGAATCCACTCAGCGAACCGAGCGGTCTGCCTTACCAGCTGCCGCCGTTCGACAAGATCAAGGACTCGGACTTCAAGCCCGAGTTCGAGGCCGGAATGCAGGAGCAGCGCTCGCAGGTCGCCGCAATCGCCCGCAATCCGGATCCGCCGACGTTCGAGAACACGCTGGTGGCGCTGGAGCGTTCCGGTGTGCTGCTCGATCGCGTGTCCAAGGTGTTCTTCAATCTGGAGGCCTCCAATACGGATCCGGAAATCGAGAAGATCCGGTCGGAGATGACACCTCGGCTCGCCGCGCATCGCGACGAGATCACTCTGAATCACGATCTGTTCACACGGGTCGAGGCGGTGTGGCGCGGCCGCGCGCAACTCGACCAGGGTTCGGAAGCGATGCAGCTCGCAGAGCGTTATTACACGCTGTTCGTGCGGGCGGGTGCGCGCCTGGGCGCCGCAGAGCAGTTGCGCTTACGCCAGATGAATCAGCGTATCGCCGAGCTGGAAACGCACTTCGACCAGAACGTGCGTCAGGCGAGCAACGAAGCCGCGGTCCTGGTCGACGACCGGGCGTTGTTGGATGGCCTGTCAGCCGAGCAGATCGGAGCGGCTGAGCAAGCCGCCCGCGGCCGCGGCCTCGAGGGCAAGTGGCTGATCGAGTTGGAGAACACGACGATTCAGCCGGTGCTGGCGCAGTTGACCGATCGAGCGCTGCGCGAACGGATCTTGCGCGCTTCGGTCGGACGGGACGAGGGGGGAGACGCCGACAACACGGGGCTGATTGCCGAGCTCGTCAAGCTGCGCGCCGAACGCGCGACTCTGCTCGGGTACCCTAATCACGCTGCCTATGCGTTGGCGGACGAGGGCGCCCGGACCCCGGAAGCGGTCAACAAGATGCTGGCCGGATTGGCGCAGGCGGCAACCCGCAAGGCGCGCGCCGAAGCCGCCGAGCTCCAAGCGCTGATCGACAGTCAGGCACGCGAGGCGCACCGGGCGACCTTCAAGCTGCAACCCTGGGATTGGGCCTATTACGAGGACTCTGAACGCAAAGCTCGATTGCAGCTTCAGGAGGCCGATGTCAAGCCCTATTTCGAGATGGGCCGCGTGCTGCGCGACGGCGTCTTCTATGCCGCGCACGAGCTCTACGGCGTGACATTCAAGGAGCGCCCGGATCTGCCGCGCTATCAGCCCGACGTAGAGGTCTTCGAGGTGTTCGACGCCGACGGGTCGCCGCTCGCTCTGTTCCTGGCGGATCTGTATGCGCGCGAATCCAAGCGCGGCGGCGCCTGGATGGACCTGTTCGTCGACCAGTCGAAGCTGCTCGGCGCCAGGCCGGTCGTGGTGATCAACCTGAACGTGGCCAAGCCCGCCGAGGGCCAGCCGACCTTGCTCACGTTCACCGAGGTCACCGCGATGTTCCACGAGTTCGGACACGCTCTGCACGGGATGTTTTCCAATGTGACCTATCCAATGCTGTCCATGCTCAGCACGCCGCCCGACTTCGCCGAGTATCCGTCGCAGTTCAACGAGATGTGGGCGCGCGAGCCGGCTGTGCTGAGGCACTACGCGCGCCACTACCAAACCGATGCAGCGATGCCGCCCGCACTGCTGGACAAGGTGCTGGCCGCGCAAGAGTTCGGGCAGGGCTATGTCGCCACCGAGTATCTGGCGGCGGCGGTGCTGGACCAGTCCTGGTACCAGATCACCGGCAACCAGGCGCCGCCGCCATCTGGTGTGATGCGATTTGAGAAGGCAGCGTTGCAGCGGGCCGGGGTGGACCTGCCCGATGTGCCCCCGCGTTACCACTCCCCTTATTTTCTGCACATATTCACCGACGGCGGCTATGACGCCGGCTACTACGGCTACATCTGGAGCGAAGTGCTGGCACGGGACACCGGGCAATGGTTTCACCGCCACGGCGGACTGGGGCGCGCCAATGGCGACTTTTATCGCGCGAAGGTTCTTTCGCGAGGCCGCACATCGGAACCCAACGAGTTGTTCGAGCGGTTCTATGGTGGGCCCGCCGAGATTGGTCCACTGCTCGAGTATCGCGGACTGCTTCCTGCTTCGCGTGGCGCGGCCTCGCATTGACGCGCGCATTTACGTGACCTGCGCGGAACATTTCCGCGTTGCCAGACATCTTTTTCAAATTGTTTCAGTGTCCCTCGAAGGGATTACCGGACCAGCGGGAAATCGCCGATTGTGTGCGAGCGGTCGAAGGACGATAGTTTTTTATCTGTCGCTGGAAGGGAGAGTGCGATGAAGCACAGAGTCTGGATCGCGGGCGCCTGGGCTGCAGTGATTGGGGCAGCCATCCTGGCTGCGTGCGGTGGAGGATCCTCGAGCAGCTCCTCGGGCGCGTCCACCACCGCAATGCAGGGGGCGAGCGGCGTTATCACCGGTTTTGGCAGCGTGCTGGTCAATGGTCACGAGTTTGCGACCAACATGAACACGCAGGTTCTCGATGGCGACAACGACGACGCAGCGTCCTCGACCTCGAGCCTGCAGGTCGGCATGACGGTCGATGTCGATGCTTCGGCTGGCATGACCACGATGCTGCGCTTCACCAGCGCCGTGCGCGGAGAAGTCGATTCGATCGACGCGATGGGCAATACGCTGACCGTCCTCGGACAAACGGTCCAGATAACGAGCGGGACGTCGTTCGCGGGCAACCTGGGCAACAGCGCGACGGCGACGCCGATCATGCAGCTGTCCGACATCCATCAGGGCGACTACGTGATCGTATACGGCTACCTCGAGTGCACGGGGTCCGGCGGCTGCCCGGGAGCGACCACGATTGTCGCGACGCTGGTGAACGAACCGTCGTCGATCGGCAAATACCGTGTGCAAGGGTACGTGGCCAATTACAGCTCGGCGATGGGGATGAATACCTTCACGATCAACGGGCTCACGGTCGATGTCACGACCTCGGGCGCGTCGCCGACTAACTGCAACACGATGAATTGCGCGTTCGCCACCGGCAACTTCGTATCGGTGCGCTCGAACACGGCACCCACGGCGAGCGGGGGTGCGCTGACGCTGATGGCCAATGACGTCAAGCTGCGGGCGGTGGCGCCGACGTTCTCGGCGGGTGCCACCGTCACGATCGAAGGCCCGGTCACGCAACTGAGCGGCACGACCTTCGTCGTGCGCGGGATCACAGTCGATGCGTCCGGGATCCCGACCGTGGTGGCGGGCCTGCAGGACAACCAGATCGTCGAAGTGAGCGGCACCATCACTTCGAGCGGCACGCTGATGGCGACCTCGATCGACGTCGAACGCGCGGCCACGTTCGCGCTGATGGGGGCGCTCGATTCGGTATCGACCGCGGGGTTCTCGGTGCTCGGACAGAGCTTCAGCGTCACCAACAACACGCGCTTCGTCGACTGGGCCAAGGACGTGCGGCCGTTCAACTCGAGCAACTTCGCCACGGTCCTGATGGCGGGCGACCAGCTGATCGTCAGCGGCTATGCGTCGGGCAGCGGCAACGTGGCGACGCGGGTGGAGCGAATCCGGACCCCCAGCGTGCCGCAGGCCGCGGTGGCGGGTGTCGTGGCCTCCGATAACGCATCGAGCGATACGATGACGGTGGCCGGCGTCACGGTGACGCTGAATTCGAGCACGGTGCTGTTTTATTCCGGGGCCGGCTCGTCGCCGTCACTATCCGGCTTCTTCGCGGCAATCACGCCCAGCAGCTCGATCGCGCTGGCATTTGGCGCGCCCGCGTCGTCGACCGGCACGATCACCGCCGTCGACGCCGCGCTACTGCGCCCGGGCGTGCGCTGGGAAGACTGATCAACCTCCGGCCTCCTCTGCCGCCGGTTTTCATCATGGGCTGGGGGAGCACTGGGGGGCTGCCCAGCCCCCTAGTTCCCTTCCTGGAGAGGGGGTGAGGGTCGCGCTGCCGCTACCGATATCCGCCGTCCGGCATCAAGACCTGCCCGACCAGATAGGGCAGCGTCAGCAAATGGGCCACGCATTGGCCCATCTCGCGCGCGGTTCCCCACCGCCCCATCCAGATCTTCGCGTTTTCGCCGGCTCGAACGTCGTCCGGTAGCGTGTCGTTCATCGCTGTCTCGATCCACCCCGGCGCCAGCGCGTTCACGCAGATCTGCATCCCCGCGAGCATCTGGGCCGCATTGCGCATCAGCAGGTTGGCGCCCGCCTTGGAAGCGTCGTAGTGGGCCGACACCGGGTCGTACGCGTTGACTCCGTTGGACGATGTGACCAGAACGATCTTGCCTTTCCATTCGTCGACCACCGGGTTGTCGCGCATCATCAGAGCGGCGTACTTCAACACCAGGAAGGACCCGGTCAGGTTCGCATTCAGAACCGTGTCCCACTCCGTCTGTGTCTGCTCGAAGAACTCGGTGTTGGGCGAAATCCCGGCACTGTGAACCACGTGCCGGACGTTGTGCGCGCTGCGGGCGGCTTCGGCAAAAAACGTTGCGACCGATTCTTCCCGTCCCACTTCGCAGACGAGCGCTCTCGCGCCGGCGCTGGTGCCTGCAGCGCGCAGCCGTTCGAGCGCGGCCTGGGTCTTGGCCGGATTGCGGCTGGCCGATATCACGACGTCGCCGCCGCTGGCGACGATGGTCTCGGCCACTGCCAGCCCGATCCCGCTCGCGCCGCCGGTGACGATCGTGGTGGTGCCCGAGAAGTCGAACGTCACGCTGCTCATTGCGCCGCCTCACTCATGCAACAATGATAAGCGTGAACCCGTAAAAGCCAACCACCTGCGAACCTGAATGTCACACGCCGAATCACCTGCCTTTCGATCGGCATGGCCTCGATTGGGCCGGGGCTTGGTCGTACTGGCGGCGACCGCAATCGCTGCCCCCGCTGTTGCGCAATGGAAGTCCGACCTGGAGGCTTGCGGCCGCGAGGCGCTGGCTCCCGAGCTGCGGATCGACGCCTGCGGCAAGGTGCTGCAGGCGCAGGACGTCTCGCAGGCGGACCGCGCCCTGGCCTACAACAATCTCGGCATCGCATGGAAAGCCAAGGGTGATCTGGACCAGGCCATCGCAAACTATGGCAAGGCGATTGCGGCCGACCCCGGCCAGGCGAAAGTTTTCGACAACCGCGGCGTCGCGCTGGGAGCCAAGGGCGATATGGATGCGGCGCTGCGCGACTTCGACCATGCGATCGAACTGGATGCAGGACTCGGCCGTGCCTATGAGCACCGCGCGCTGGTCCTGCAGTCGCAGGGGAATAAGGACGCAGCGCTCAAGGACCTGAGCGAGGCGATCCGATTGCAACCGCAGAACGGGCCTGCCTATCTGGAACGCGCGGGCTTGTGGGAAGAGCGCGGCGAGACCGCCAAGGCGATCGCCGACCTGGACGAGGCGATCCGGCTGCAGCCCGATCGCGCGGAACTGTTCGTGGTGCGAGGGCGGTTTTTCGACCAGCAAGGCGACTTTACGCGCTCGATCGCAGACTATGACGAGGCGATCCGGCTCAATCCGGAGCTGGCCGCGGCCTACAACAACCGATGCAACACCTGGCTGATCAAGGAAGCCTACGGCCAGGCTGCCGACGATTGCACGATGGCGCTTAAGCTCGACCCGGCACTGGCGCAAGCGCATTTCAACCGCGGCGTCTTGTGGGTCATCGAGGGCGACTTGAGCAAGGGCCGGGACGAGTTCGACCAGGCGATACGCCTGAGGCCGCAGTTCGCGTCAGCCTATAAGAGCCGGGCGGCGTTGAACTTCTACAGCGGGCAATACGACGCGGCGCAGGCCGACCTGGCGCAGGCCAGCACTCTGCTGCGCTCCGATCCGTATGTCGCGATCTGGCGCTATCTGGCTCAAGCGCGTGGCGGCCACGCTGATGCCGGCGCATCGGAGCTGGCCCAAAGCACCCCCGCCACGGGATCGGCATGGCCTGCGCCCGTGGTCGATCTGTACCTGGGTCGCGCCGATCCGGGCGCGGTTTTCAAGGCTGTGCAGCAGGGCGATGCCCGGATTCAACGCGACCAGCAGTGCGAGGCGGCCTTCTATGTCGGTGAATGGCACCTGCTGCACCACGAAAATGCGCAAGCGGTGCGTCTGTTCGAGGACGCAGTGCGCAATTGCCGAAAGAGCTTCAGTGAATCCGGTGGAGCGCGCGCCGAGCTCGATCGGGGCGGTCACTAGATATGGAACCTCGGGATTTGGAACCTCGGGATCTGGAACCTCGGATTGGAACTTCGCAACCCGCGGCTGTCCTGATGCGCTGCAATGACGGAACGGCTTCTCTTCACCGCAACCGCCGCGTTCGAGTCGGCTCGCCGCGTCGATAGGCTGCCTGAAGGCCACCGCGCGCGCCGCGTCCACGGCCACAGCTTCCTGGCGCAGGTCAGGGCCGCGGTGCCGCCGACTTGGGCCGCGCCGGGCGCGGAAGCCACCCAAGTGCGCGACCAGCTCGAGCGTTGCGTGCAGCCGCTCGACTATCGTCTGCTGAACGAGCACATCGAAGCGCCGAGTGACGAGAACCTCGCGCGCTGGGTCAAGGCGCGACTCGACGTTCCGGGAATCGACCAGATCGGTGTTCGGAGCGCGCCGCATCAGGGGGTGGACCTGGGTCGCAACGGACGGTGTCACATCTGGCGTCGCTACCGGTTCGAGGCGGCTCATCGATTGCCCAACGTCGCGCCCGGACACAAGTGCGGCCGGATGCACGGGCACGGATTCGAGGTCGTGCTGCACGCAGAAGTCGACCCGAATCGGCGCGACCCGGGCGCGGACGCCGATGAGCTGGACCGGTGCTGGCTGCCGCTGGGCACGGAATTTCATCAGGCATGCCTGAACGACATCCCCGGGCTCGCCAATCCGACCAGTGAAATGATCGCGAGCACGATCTGGGAACGTCTGAGCAATTCGCTTCCCGGTTTATCGTGGGTCACGGTGCACGAGACGGCCACGTGCGGTGCGCACTTTGACGGACAGCGTTACCGGATCTGGACCGAGGTCGCACTGGACAGCGCGCTCAGCTTGAAGCGCGTCGCGGCGGCCGATCCGCGCCGGCGCATCCATGGCCATACGTACGGCCTGCGGCTGCATTTGAGCGCGCCGCTCGATCGGATTCTCGGATGGACGGTCGACTTCGGCGACGTGAAGGAGGCTTTCACCCCGATCTTCTTGAGGCTCGACCACCAACCCTTGTACGAACTGCCCGGTACCGAGGACAACGATGTGGCCAGCCTGGCACGCTGGATCAAGGCGCAGATCGGGTCTGAATTGCCTGAACTCTCACGTATCGATCTGTGCGAGACGCCCGGCTGCGGCGCGATTGTGGCATGGGGTGAAGGCGAGCCGGCGCTGCCGGTCTGAGCCCGATCAAATCGGATCGTTGTCGTCCGAGGCATCCAGTGAATCACCGAAGCCATGATCGCGCCCCAAGCGCTCCGTGAACAGCAGCAGGCACACCACGATCGCGGTCAGCCCGATGCCGGCCGGAACAACGGCGTGACCGGGATCCTCGTTCAACCGATAGACGAGGTTGGACAGCGACAGCAGCAAGGCCAGCATGTTGCCAACCACATGGATCCAGCTGATCCTGGACGGGCGGATGCAGCCCGACGCCACGTATCGAATCAGGCCGTCCGCTGCTGCGAACGCGCCCGTCGCCAGGCCGGCGCCGAGCAGCCATTCCGAGACGTGCGACCAGAGGGGGCTGGACGTCGCCCAATAGAGGGCGTCGCTGATCAGTGTCGCAATCAGAAACGTGGCCGGCAGTGGGACCAGTGAGATATACAGCGAGTCCCAGCTGGCGTAGCCGGTGTGGAGGGATCTCCTCCGGGCCGGATCGCGCGCGTTGATGACCGCCATTTTCGCACCTCCTTTCAAGTCGGCACAGGTTGCAGCAGGTCGTGACCCGCAGGGCCGCTACAAGCCGCCTGACTCCATTGCGAGCGCAGCGAATGGTCGGCCAGCGTGATCGTTCCCGTCGCAGCGTCGCGACCGGTCGCCCAATCGCTCGGGTCGAGCGCTTCGAGTTGGGTCGAGTGCGTGCTGGGCGCGCAGGCGATGCGCATGCCCGCGTGGCTCGCCAGACGCCGTAAAGCGGTGTTGAAATTCAGATTGCGAACGAACAGCGTGTTGACGCCGCGGTTGCTCGCAAGAACCTCCGCTTGCTCGAGCAGCAGCGTGCCAATGCCCTTGCCGCGCGCCCAGGCCGCGACGCTCAATCCCAGATCGGCGCCGCAACTCGTGAAGTCAACGTGCAGGACTGCGGCAATGTCCGGCGCCGGTTCCGTCACCACGAACACATTGCCGATCGATTGCAACAGGCTCTCGACGTAAGCCACGATGTCCACATCCGTCATCACCCATCCAAAACGGAGGAACCGGTCGCCTGCCGTCAGTGCAAGGAAATGGCTGGCCAGATCGTGGAAATGAAGATGGGTCGGGCATATCACGGATCTCATGTACGAAACTCCCCCAGCGCGCGGTCGACACGACCGCCCGCAAGTTGAATCGACAGACTTGAATCAAGGCGGGATGACCGTCGGCCGACGGCGTTCGCCCGCGGGTGACAATCAATCGGTCGTGACGTCCACTCGTTTCCTCCGGAGCCCTCGGGCGCTCGGCGTCGGTTCCGAAGTACATCGGTCCGCAACTCAAGGCCGGGTACCTTGAAACCGAGTTGATCGGAAACGCTTGCCAAGTCTCCTGGTGCCTGCACGCTCGAAGCGACGGTCCACTTGACTACGGCCCCACTATGAGCGTGCAGCAGAAAATTCTCAACGCAATTTGACCCCCGAAAGCGGTAAACCGTAGAGACGCCAAAGACCGTGAATGCACGGATGAAAATGGGGAACGGTGTCAGCGCACGCGTTGATAAGAACTACCGTACGTAGACCGTAGAGACGAGCTA
>Ga0210394_10005210_pt1 | contig 14669 bp, 11 predicted proteins | sample IncBWC12MmetaG_FD_160121 | JGI IMG/M metagenome (GOLD analysis project Ga0210394, IMG submission 160121) | Forest soil microbial communities from Barre Woods Harvard Forest LTER site, Petersham, Massachusetts, United States - Inc-BW-C-12-M | ecosystem: Environmental > Terrestrial > Soil >... | reverse complement strand
AGATTGCGATGGCCGCAGTGCAAGCCCAACGGTTATCGGAGTGCGACGTCTACGCTGTTGGGGGCACGCTTCTGCTCTGGTTCAGTTGTGCCGTCCTTCTGGTGTATCTCCCGAATGTCGCCTGGTACGCGTATGGCGTAAAGACTACCCCGGACGTAGGGTGGAGTTGGGAAGTTCTATATCCGCTAATTTCTTTGTTCGGTTTGGGGATTTGGTGGCTGATTCTATTCACACGCCCTGGAGTGAAGGTCCAATTCCTTCAGCAATCTGATTTCGTCGAACCTGAAGTTGTAGTAGAGTAATATCAGAAAGCGGTAACCTCGGCGTAGTCGAGCGTCAAATGCACTGCACTCCCGAAATCCCGCACAATGGATGCAAGGCACTCCGGTGCCGTTCAGGATTGACATGAGTGGAAAAAACTTTCGAGTCGCACCGGCAGACCAACGGACCAGCGTCGAGGGAAAACAAGTAAGCAACAGGGTCCTATTGGCTACGCCCGATAGTGAATTCGAGCTGATGCGTCCTGACTTGACGTATATCGACCTGCCGCATCATCTCAGCCTTCATGAGCCGGCACAAAAGATCGAATTCGTCTATTTCCCGAACCGAGGAATGGTTTCTCAGGTTGTAGTGACCAAAGACGATCGAACCGTCGAAGTGGGAGTAGTGGGGAACGAGGGCTACGTTGGGGCAGGATTAGCAGCCGGCTTAAGCAGAAGTTCAGTCCGTGAAGTAATCCAAATCGCCGGCGACGGATTCCGAATGATGGGGAATGCGCTGGAACGCATTCTGCGGTCGGCCCCCCGGTTGCAGATGATCTTGAGCAGGCATACGGGGCTTCAAGCGATGCAAGTCGCGCAGACCGCGGCGTGTAATCGGCTGCACGATATACAGCAGCGTCTCTCGAGGTGGCTGTTGATGACTCAGGATCGTCGGATCATCGGGTGGACTTCCGATTCTCTGAAGGTTTTTCTTCTCTAGTTAGTAACTCTTTGATTATTCTAAGTAGATTCTAACGATGAGTGGGCTGAAGAAAATGCTACTTTTGATTTCCAGCATCGCCACCCATGGGTCGCCCCTTTCACCGTCACCCGAACCTGCACTCGCCCCAGAACTCGGGAGAGATATCTCCAGGCGGTTGGGCATGCGGACCTGGCACCTTCGGTCGCCCTCTTCAAGCCAGCATCCAACGCTTCCTACAAACATCACCTACATTTTTAACGGCCCGATCTTTTGGCTGCATCATCGCCGCAATTCCACTCGCCTTTCTGCTCTCACTCATCGCGCCGCTGCAAAGTTGTTGGGCTCAGGCCGTGAGCGGCGGCCAGACGGTTCCGGGCAACCTGAAGCAGCTCAGTCTTGAACAACTCGGTGACGTCGAGGTAACCACCGTTTCCAAGCAGCCCCAGCAGCTTCAGCGTACGCCCGCAGCGATCTTCGTCATCACGCAGGAAGACATCCGGCGTTCCGGAGCGACGAATATCCCGGAGGCGCTGCGCATGGCTCCGGGTGTCGAAGTGGCGCGCATCGATGCGGATCATTGGTCGGTGGCGATTCGCGGGTTCGCCGGGCAGTTCTCCAAGTCCCTGCTGGTGCTGATCGACGGGCGGAGCGTATACACACCGCTCTTTGACGGTGTGTATTGGGACGTGCAGAACGTGATGCTCGAAGATATCGAGCGCATCGAGGTGATTCGCGGCCCCGGCGGCACGATTTGGGGAGCCAACGCAGTCAACGGTGTAATCAACATCATTACAAAGAGCTCGAAGGAAACACAGGGCGTATTGGCCACTTTGGGTAGCGGGAACGTGGACCAGGGAACGGGCGCTGCACGCTACGGCGGCTCCGTTGGAAAGGACTTCGGCTATCGCATTTACGGCACGGGTTCCCTTCGTGGCCCGGAATTTCACGCCGACGGAAATCCATTTGACGGTTTCCGTATGGGGCAGATGGGCTTCCGCACTGATTGGAGGGCGGACGACAAGAACACTTTGACGGTGCAGGGCGACATTTACGGTGCGTTGAGTGGAGAGAGCTTCCAACTGGCCACGTATTCTCCTCCCGCGGAAATCGTGGCGGCGGACAAAGCAAACGTGTCTGGAGGCAATCTGCTGGCGCGCTGGCAGCACACCACGGGCGAGGGCTCGGACATTCAGATTCAAACGTACTTCGACCGGACCAACCGGCAAGACCTTGAACTTGGCGAGACGCGCGACACGCTCGATATCGACTTTGTCCAGCACCTGCGCGTGCATGGCGAGCAGGAGCTGACCTGGGGCCTGGGCGCCAGGGTGAGCCCCAGCAACTACATCCAGATCGCTCCGGGCGTGAATTTCCTGCCGAACAAACAGACCCTAAGTATTTACAGCGGTTTCGTGCAGTACGAGCTGCCGATCGTGCGCGACAAGCTGATGTTGACGGCGGGGACCAAGCTGGAGCACAACAGCTTCAGCGGTTTCGATTACCAGCCAAGCGTGCGGTTGCTATGGGCTCCGACGGAGCACCATTCCTTCTGGACCGCGGTAACGCGTGCCGTGCGGACGCCATCACGCATTGACGATGATGTGCTGTTCGACATTTTTGTGGAAAACACGCCAACGGTACCGGTTTACTTCGAAATACTGGGGAACCCCCAGCAAAAAGCCGAGCAATTGATTGGGTACGAGGCGGGGTATCGGACGCAGATCAATCGCAACCTGTACCTGGATTTCACGGGATTTTACAATTCGTACCGCAACCTACAGAGCTATGGCCCGCTCAGCTTGTCCCAGGCATTCACGCCGCCACCACTGCGTCTTTTGATCGTGGTGCCTTATGCGAACGGAATACTGGGCAACACCGTGGGTGGGGAAGTGGCTCCGAATTGGAAGGTTACACGCTGGTGGCAGGTACGCGGATCGTATTCGTTTTTGCACATGGGTCTAGGGGACAAGCCTGGTTACACCGATACGGGCGGACTGCTGGCTTCGTATGAGGGCTCAAGCCCGAAGCATGTCTTGGGATTTCAGTCGCTCATCAATTTGCCGAAGCATTTTGAATTCGACCAAACGCTCCGGTATTCGAGCGGGCTTTCTGCGCAAGGCGTGAAGGGCTATAGCACGGCAGACGTGCGGCTGGGCTGGCGCGCGGGAGAAGGTCTCGATTTTTCAGTCGTCGGGCAGAATCTCTTGCAGCCTTATCACTATGAATTTGGCGGGGATCCCGGGCCGCTGGTGGGGATCAAAAGAGCCGTGTACGCAAGAATTACTTGGGTGATTGACGGAAAATAAGACTCATGGGCCACTCAAGCGACACATCGGGCTGGCTATCTAGCATCCGGCGTGGCCTCCTTCCGGACTTTCCACGTGGTTGGGCTCCGCTTGCAGGGGTGGTGGTTGCACTGGTGTTTCTGGTTACGACAGGCCTCCTTGCACAGCAGTCCAAGCCCAATGAATATCAGGTCAAGGCCACCTATCTTTACAATTTTGGCAGATTCGTCAGATGGCCCGGCACTGTCTCAGCCGGCAAGGGCGACTCCTTCTCGGTTTGCGTGATTGGCCGGGACCCCTTTGGCTCGATTCTCGATTCCACTCTTGCAGGTGAAACATTGGATGGTAAACCCGTGGTGTTGCGCCGCATCTCAAAGCCGCAAGACGCTGGGGAATGCCGGATCCTCTTTATCAGTTCAACGGAAGAGAAGCATCTAAGTGAAATTCTCGCCGCCCTCGATCAAAGTGGTGTTCTAACGGTTAGCGACATGCCCGGCTTCACCCGCCGCGGCGGCATGATCCAGTTCGTTCTCGATGGCGACAGGGTTCGCTTCGAGATCAACTTGACCAGCACGGAAAGCGCCAGACTCACCCTGAGTTCTGAACTGCTGAAAGTTGCGGCCAGCGTAAAGCGGAACGGTCGGTCGGGAGATTGACCCACATGTTGCTGCGCACAGACAATTCGATTTCCCGCAAACTCACCTGGATGAACATGCTGGTCAGTGGTGCAGCCCTCTTGCTGGCATGCGCGTCCTTTATCACCTACGACATGCTGACTTTCCGCGCCACCATGGTCCGGAATCTTTCCACTCAGGCTCAGATTATCGGCTCCAACAGCGTCTCTGCGCTTCTTTTTAACGACTCGCAATCGGCGGAGAATACCTTGTCGGCATTAAAGGCTGCTCACAACATATTGTCCGCGGGGATCTACTCAAAGGATGGAGTTCTGTTTGCCTCGTACTCGCGCGATCCAGGCAATCATAACCTGGCAATTCCTTCATTGCTCAGAGGTCAACCTGAAATTCATTGGTTCAAGAACAAGGAAGTCGTGCTCGTCCGTTCCATCGTATTCGAAGGAAAGCCAACGGGGACGGTGTGCATCCGGTCGGATGTGGAGGAGTTGGATAGCGGTCTGAAGCGGTACGTGGTTATTGCGAGCATTGTCCTGGCGGTATGTCTCGTGGCGGCGCTTCTCGTTTCCTCGATCTTCCGAAGAGCGGTTGCCGAACCCATCATCCACCTGGCGGAGGTCGCAAGGGCCGTCTCACGTGAAAAGAACTATGCAGTCCGGGCGACTCGGACGCATGGCAGCGGCGAATTGGCGATTTTAATCGATGCCTTTAATGAGATGCTGGCGCAGATCCAGCAAAATGAGAGCGCTTTGCGTGAGGCTCGCGATGACTTGGAGCAGCGCGTCACGGAACGCACGGCTGAGCTGGAAAGGGCCAAGAGGGAGGTCGAGACCTTTTCGTTTTCGATCTTGCGCGCAAAAGAGGAACTGGAGCGCTCGAGCAAGTTCAAGGACCAATTCCTATCTACGATGAGCCACGAGCTGCGAACTCCTTTAAACGCAGTCCTGGGCTTCTCCGAACTCTTGACCGAGGAACGTTACGGTCCTCTTAACGAACGCCAGCAGCGGTACGTCAAACACATTCATACTGGAGGCAAACACCTTCTCAGGTTGATTAACGACATCCTGGACCTCTCAAAGATTGAGGCGGGACGCCTTGAGTTGACTATTGAGAACGTGCCCGTCCCTACCTCCTTCGCCGAAGTTGTCGACATAATGCGTTCTCTTGCCGACAAGAAGTCTCAGACGCTGTTGCAGGAGGCCCCATCTGGGCTAAGTGTGCGAGCCGATCCCACCCGCTTCAAACAAGTCTTGATGAACCTGATTGGGAACGCCATCAAGTTCACGCCCGAAGGAGGAGCCATCCGCCTGTTGGCCCACAGACTCGACGAGGGCGTTCGAGTGGAAGTTCGTGACTCAGGTCCAGGCATTCCTGTTGAGGAACAACAGCGCATCTTTGAGGCCTTTTACAGGCTGGGCGAGACCGACAAAAAAACAGAAGGCACTGGCCTTGGCCTGGCTATCACCCGGCGGCTCGTCGAATTGCACGGCGGAACTCTCGGCCTTGAAAGTCAGCCAGGCTCAGGGAGTTGTTTCTTCTTTACTCTGCCGGTGGCTGACGCCGTTGTGAAACCTGATGTTCCAGCAAGCCGCAGGGAAATCCGGACGCCCGAGTTCCCTCGAATCCTGGTGATCGAAGATGATCGCGCGGCGGCTCTGCTCCTTCAATCTCACTTGATCTCCGCTGGCTACGATGTGGTGCTCTGCGACCAACCGGGACGGGCTCTTGAAATGGCCGCGGAACTCCAACCGAGCGCGGTCACCATGGACATCATCATGAAGCCCGTCAACGGATGGGAACTCCTGTCGACCTTCAAAACCGACCCGCGTACGGCGGGGATTCCGGTTGTCCTGGTAACAATCATTGACCAGCCGGCGACGGGCGCCTCACTTGGGGCGGACGAATATATTGTTAAGCCCGTGGAAAAGGCCACACTGCTGGCGGCGGTTGAACGATGCATGAACCACCACAAACACATCGGACGAACACGCCCAATTCTGGTCGTCGAAGACGATGCTCCGACGCGCGAATTTGTCGGCGAATTGCTGTCCAAGCACGGTTACGTCGTGACCACGGCGACCGATGGCCGGCAAGCCCGCGCACAGGTTGAGGCATCCTTGCCAGAACTCGTAATTCTCGACCTCATTCTGCCGGAGGTCAGTGGTTTCGAGCTGCTCGCTGAGTGGCGCACCAATTCACGGACGGCAGAACTCCCCGTCTTTGTGCTGACCAGTAAGGACTTGACCCCGGGGGAGCAAGACTACATCCGGACCCACACTGCGGTGCTGCTCCAAAAGCAGCAGCCATGGCAGGAAACTCTTATCGCGCAGTTGCGGCGAGCCCTTCCCGGAGTACTCTCGGAGAAGTCATGAAGCACAGGATTCTGGTCGTTGAGGACAACCAGCCGAATCGCGAACTTCTTTGCGATTGGCTGGAATCGGAAGGCTTCGACGTGGCGTACGCCGAGAATCTGGAACAAAGCTACGCTGCCTTCGAGATCAACGTGCCTCATGCGGTCTTGCTCGATGTTCAACTTGGCCGCGAGGATGGTCTGTCCTTGGCCAGGTGGATCAGGCAACGGCAAGGGCTGCGCCACATTCCGGTCATTGCGGTGACGGCGCAGGCAATGGTTACAGATCAGCAGCGAGTCATTCAGGCAGGATGCGATGCCTGTATTTTCAAGCCCGTGGATTTCAAATCGCTGAGTCAACAGCTCGAGCTTTGCCTGAACCGCCCTACACAGATTCCGTCCCGCGCATAGGTGAGTACGGATTTCGTTAGCGCTACCGATTTGTCCGGCAACCTGTACGAGGTACGGGACTTTCCCCCGGCCCGGAAGCCGCAGTGCACAGCCCTCCCTTCGAACCACGGCGCGTCCGTACAATCGAAACACTATACAGGCGCGCATAAATAAATCGACATGAGCGGGAAAATGAGCGGAACTGCACATCGGACTGTTTCTAGTTATAGCCCGCCCTAAAACATATGAATTGCAGTCGCCTGCTTCGCTGGCTTGGATTGCCTCATTCCGGGGTAGTTATCTGATCTCCGGCTGGTTTATGGGCAGGTGCTCGACTAACTCACTTCCTCTGGGTGTTGTGTTCGATCCCCACCGCCCCTACCAACCATCCCATTTGCTCAGAATGACTTAGCGCTTTGGCGAGGCGGCAAAAGGCGGCAATAAGAAAAGAGCTTCAAGGGTGGCGCCTAATGGCTCGTGCTTTTTGCTCCGTTTCGCGTCGATGCTGCTATCGTAGCTGCATGTTGACTCCGGCCGATGCTCTTGCACTGATCAGAAAGATGTCTGCGCACCTTCAGCCGCAGCGCGAGCGTCTTTCGCCACGCTGGGCACGTACCAACTCAGCGCAAAGCCAGCCAAATTCGCCAAGGTACATGCGATTGTCCACCAGTCCATTTGGGTCATAGCAGGGTGTTGCGCGTTCCAGCCGGATTCTAGTTGTTAAGACCACCACCACTGAGCAAAGCAAAAAATGGGCAACTCAGCCATTCATCGAAGACAGTCAGAAATCTGGAAACTCGCTTGGTATGTTCCCGTAAAGCGGAACCCCGTCATATAAGGCATCCAACGCCTTTCTCTGGTTCGTACCCGGATGCGCAGTCATGACCACGTGGACGTGCTTCGGTGGGTCAGGTTCGTGCGGTGCAACGTAGGGGTGTGGGATGTTGGTGAACGCCAGCATCACGAACGGGTACTGCCCTCCGTGCCGTATCCGTATGCGTTCAAGGAGTGCGGCCATGTAGGGCGATGGAATAGCTGGCCCATTAGTTTCTGGGCCGTAAACCCGATTGGCCGCACGAAATGGCAGGTTGGTATCAAGGAAAATAACAAGCGGGTGCTTCGGCTTTTTCGCAGCCGCATCGTTAATCAGGCGGCCAAACGCCAAGCTGAGCTTTTCATCGGGCTGACCAGAGCCTGCGAATCCAAGCACACCCGGCCTGTGCTTGCTCTTGGCTTCGATTGATAGTCTTTCACCTGTCGCCTTGTGTGTTGCTGTAAATTCAGCGTGCCGCATGACTGGGTCACGCTCATCTTCTCTTTCGATTGTGAACCCTGCACGCAGACAAGTTGCTTCCACAACGATTTCGTGCCATGCACCTTGAAACTGATCATGGTGCTTCAGTCTGTGAAGTAATAGATCGTCCAATCTGCCGTTGTCTTCTATCGCAAACAAATTGAATGCCAACGACAAATACGCTGCCGAATTTCCGTCAGGGGCCACTGCCCATTTCCCCTCTGCCTCAAGATGACCAGTTTTTCTGTGACGTAGGCACCCAGTTCGCCATTGAAATACTTGGTGCCTCTCTGCCTCTGGTTTGGCAACTTGCGCGTCCCACCATTCTTTTCCGAACAATCCGGGAACATAGTCGAGCAGGAAGTCAGGTATGTACTTCCACTTCTCTGACCACATGACTCGCTTACCCGCTGCGATAAACTTCTTGCCCCAGTTATCTGCGTGAATGCAGGGTCTTACATGGCCGAATTTAACAATCCATTCTTGCTGCGCACACTGCTTCTGTTGTATTTCCAAGACAGCCTTCACAAAGACTTCCGGTGGAAGAGGTTCGGGCGTCACTCGCAGCCTACTTTCGTGGAGGCAGCACTTCCGGTATTTTCTTTTGCTACCGCATGGACAGCGTTCGTTTCTTTCTGTCACTGGCTTCATCCGTCTAAGCTTCTGCCACATCCTTCAGTAATCGACGCGAAACTCCTACGGCCCTGATCCAAAATGCAAAGACATGCGCTACTACCTGCTGCTATACGGCCGCCTTCGGACAGCACCACGATTTTCATGCTCAGCCGTCCTAAAGCTGTTTCGGCAAATGCCACATCCATACGTGCCTTTGGTCGCACCCGGATTTAGGTGAATCGTCTTCTGCCTCTCATCAAAACAGACGGGGCAATAGGGTCCTTCCCGCTGCCCGTCTTCAAGTTTCCAGTAAACCGTCTCTTCAAACACCAACGATTCTGGCTTAGAGGACTGATTGGTTCTGGCATTCTGTGGGCTCTCCGATAAGGCCATGAGAGCTTTGACTTGCTTTAGATAAGACGCCGTGCTTTGCGCTCTCAAGCCCAGTTGGGTGCCAATGTCTTCTACAAGCTGAATGAGCTGGCCTTCCGTTTCGCAAGACAGTGCATTTAACACAGCATCAGGACCGCGCATCTCCGTTGGCTTGATACCGGCCAACAAAGGAATCATGGGTAGCCCTGCCCCCCATCGTGCCCCTAGTTCAAACAACACATAGGTTGAATTAAGACTATTGGGTGTGAGCAACCCGATTAGGACCTTCGCGCTTTTGACTTCCCTTCGGAGTTGATCATGTGTATTGACCCCCGCAGGCAATCTGTATCCATCCACGCTGCTGCATCTAATCTGCGTTGCCGCTAGTTGAAGGCCAAACCGAAGCAATTCAATCAACGATTCAGCGACGACTTTGTCCTTGCTGCTGTGCGATATCAAGACTAAGAGTTCAGGCAGGTCCGCATTCTGCGTTTCTGAAGTTGACGGCATCGTGGCACTCTCCGTAAGAGTGAATGGTCCATTCAGTCCTTGTAATTCGGCTATTCCGTTTTGAGTAAGGGCAAGTATGTCTGACGCCGCTGGTTTTTTGCGAACAAATCCCTCACCCTCCAAATACCGCACGACCCAATTACGGTCATCCTGAGACATACCAAGGTTGGTGGCAAGCTGAACCCACTGCATCGGTGTTATCCCAATTCCCTCGCGCCCTTCCGACAAGTCGAACATGCCTTGTAGAAATTCCCGGCTCCTGTATTCCCGAAAAAATAATTCAACTGCACTGATTTGCTTCTGAATGTATTTCTCCCATTGTGTAGGGACATCAATTTCCATGATTCGCTCATTGATTCTCAATGCTTGCACTTCGCTTTCTTGCTTCTCCCAAGACCAGCCCCCCACAAGGCCCATTTCAAAGCATTGATACAATCCCAGCCGCATAACACTCGGGCTTACGCCCGGCTCTCGTCTCTTCATCTCGGATTCGAGAATTGAAGTCTTCAAAACAATGCTGTCCGGAGTGGTTTCATACAGCTTTTGAAGTACGGGCACTACCATCTCAAATGAACTTTTTGCTTGAAGTTGTGATTCCCTCCTTCCGCATAAGGAGAAGGCAACCACATTCGGAATTAACATTCCCGAGTCCAACGAGCGCAGGACGTTTACGGTAACCAAGCGATGAATGGCATCAGTGCCATGTGGCCTGAATTTTAGTACTATCTCTTTACGCTCAGTCGGTGTGTTCCCTTCTATGAATCGCCGCACGACGAACGTGGTCATCTGCTGCTCGATTTCAGGTAGAGGCATAAGGTAAGTCTAACATTTTGATCTACCTTAACTCTCTCGCCCGACCTGTAGCGAACGCGGGCAGTGGCTCTGGGCCGCTGCTAAAGAAAAGACAGCAGACCCGTGGGCTGCTCTGGTGTGCACTCTTCCCACCTCCCACGGTGAAACACACGGGCCGGGCTGCCGTCACCGATGATGTGCGAGGACGAGCAATCTTCCGATCTTAGACATTTTGAGCGACCCAGAGGCAGTGTACCGCCCAGAGTCATGGGTGCTAGGTATTAGACAGGACTCGTGAACAAAGCGGCGTGGGGTTCGGTCTCTGGGGAGTGCGGGGCATAGGGGTTGTGAAGCAAAAGGCGGGGAGCCTAGAGTTCTTGGAGGAGGCGCGGATGCCGGAGGGCTATCTCGTCGAGATGTTAGAGCGGGAACACGAAGCATGCCGAAGGCTAGTTCGCATGCCGTTTCTGTCAGAACGACTCTACGGCTCGCTGGGATTACAATCATCGTTTTGTTGGTTCTTGCTCCAAATTAGCATGGAGCATCTCGTCCCTTCGATGCGCGGTGATGTGGACATCCTTGCCGGCGCGCTCAGTTGGACCGACCCTGGAACATTTGCGACCTTGGTTTCTGAGGAGCGGGCAAATCACTCAGATTGGCACATCTCACGTAACTACGAGATAGCAGCTCTTAGGCTTGCGCGGGCGGGTGGGATGAAATGGCCGCCTTCGACGGACCTCCTCGTTGGTGTGGAAGCGAAGTGCGCCTATTGGGACTCGGACACGATTGGGATGTCGGGGGGCGCTTTGAAATCAGCGAAGGCCTCAGTGGCAAAGACTCGCAAGATCAGGAGGCAGGCAGGCACGCTGTTGGAGATTGGGCTGAATCACGTCGTCTTGCTGGATATGATTGCAAATCCTCCAGTATCCGGCCCCGACGGGGGAGCCTGGATATCCGCTCTTGGCGCAGCGACCGAATCAACGGGCGCTATGTCTGAAATTCTGGACCAGAGATTGTCGCAGGATTGCGAAGCAGGACACTGGGTGTGGTCAATTGGTTCGGTGGCCGGAGGCGACGAATTTCACAGAGGTGCTGGTGCGCCCATCGAGCTGAGGTCAAGTAGGGGCAATTCGCGTCTCAAGGGTTCGGTCGAGACGAAGTCGATGCGTCAGGAGATGGAGCAGAAGTTGACACGCATGCTTTCAGAGTTTCCCAGACCCCTTGGGTTTCCGGCGATTTTCGTGGATTGCAAGCATTGTGGAAGCCTCCATGTGCTTCCATGGGATGGAACAGGATGCGATGCCACATGACGGGTGTTCGTTGGTGTGTCGCGGAGCGCCAACAGGTAAATTATTTCAGTCCAGGCGGAAAAAAGACCCTCCAGTCCAGATCGAATACGGGGTCTTTGAGGCCATGACAGAGATAAAAGTCAAACTTGAGACCATCGCGCTTCGCAACGAGTTGGTCTGCGTCACTGTAACCAGCGTGTTTGAGGTAAAAGCCGATTGATTGGTGATAGGGATAGGTGTAGTCGAATTTATCCAAGAGGGCAATTAATTTGTGGACTGAGACTCGGTTTTTGGCGAGACGGAATGCTTGAAGGACGGCTCGAAGATCACCGGAATATCCCGGGCGCACCGTGATATCAATGAGGGTTCTTTCAAGAGAAGTGACCTCGACTTTGTGACCCGATGGGCTTGTGGAGGGACCAACGTCCATTCGTCCAGTATGTTTTCCGTTGAGAACGGTAATCGTTGTGCGTTGGTATTTGTAAATACGCTTGGAACGTCTTTGTTGATTCTGAAATGCACGATGAATCGCATCCTGCGTGAGCCGACCTGAATTTCGTGGCTTCTCAGATTGTTCGCTGTTGATGAAGATGTTTTTTTCATCTTGGCCCAGGCCATGAATCCACATCGCAGAACCATGAGAAAAGAATGCGTCGTCCTTTATCGAGATGGCGACAGAAATGGGCGAGATATCCTCTCCCCAGCCGTATCGCAGGAGCGACGAATAGCTTGGCGATACGACCCGCAGCTCTCGCAATTTTGTACGGCGAAGTAGCATTTGAACAAAGGTTTGCTGGGTCATGCTCGGCGGCAAATTCCACTCCTCGGCTTTGTCCACGAACAGGGATTCCAAGTCGGATAGCGAAAAGGATCGATCTGAATTGTCTGCAAAGTATTGGGTCAGCAGAGGGATGTTGATTTTGGATTTTGGCATGGGAACGCTTAAGTCCCTTCACTGGACACTTGGTATATATACCAAGTGTCCGTGCAACGCTTGTAAGAGCTTTCTTGGTATCGTTCGGTGCGAGGAATGGTCGGCCTAGGTATATATACCTAGGCCGACCAATACGCGAGGCTCTGTTGGCGAATGAATAGCGAATCTGTGGTCATCCAATGATATTGCATGCATGATTTGTCGCCTGCCAGGGAACGTTCTTTACATGGAATATGAATCGCAGTATTCTCAAGCCAAGAAGCCTCTTGAACAAGAAACAACGCACAACCGCGAAGACGGTGGGTAGCCGGTCGGCAAGGCTGCTGGCTGGTCTTTATGATCGCTCGCAGACGACATTCACGCTTGCCGAAGCCCAGGCTATCGCTGGGTTGACCGCAGGGTCAACCCGCAGCTTGCTTCACAAAGCTATCCAGCGCGGGCTCGTGGCGCGGCTAAAGTCTGGGCTCTTCACGCTGGTCCCACAGGAACTGGGGAGTGAAACAGAGTTTTCCGGAAACCCCTATCTTGCCGCGCGCGCGCTGGTTGGAAAGACATCCTATTACCTTTCGCACGCCACCGCTATGGAACTCCATCGCATGGTAACTCAACCTCGGCTTGGTATTTTCATATCCACGTCCAAGCGGATGGTGGACCGCGTCATGCACTCCACGGAATACAAATTCATATTCATTCGACCAGAACAAATTTTTGGCACGGTGCCGCATTGGGTCACAAAACAAGAGCAGGTCATTCTCAGCGACGTTGAGCGGACGGTGGTCGATGGGTTGAGGCGTCCCGAATATTGTGGCGGCATCACAGAGGTAGCCAGGGGGCTTTGGATGCGACACGAGGATATGAAGGTGGAGAAGCTCATTGAGTATGCGACACGATTGAAAGTGGGAGCCGTGATCCGGCGTCTGGGGTATCTGCTGGAGATCTATCACCTCGCAAGCCCGGCGCTTCTCGACCAATTGAGAAATGGACTGACCCGAACGTACGATCTGTTGGACCCACTTCAACCGGCAGGCGGCCAGTACGTCAATCGTTGGCGTTTGCGACTCAACGTTCCGGCAGATGAACTGGATTCGGCAAGGCGCACTTGATCCCGCAGCGAAATATCTCGCTTTTGTCGAATCGGCTGGCGGAAGATGGCAGCCGTAGGATTCCCGAAGCTGTGCTTGAGCGGGACTATTGCCTGGCTTGGTTCCTTGCGACACTCTCAGGATCACCGCTCAAGGCAATTCTTGCGTTCAAAGGCGGCACGGCGCTCAAGCGTTGCTATTTTGACGACTATCGATTTTCGGAGGATCTCGATTTCACGCTGCTTCAACCCGTACCTCTTCCGAATATTTTGCAGCATCTCGAAACTCTGTACGCCGAGATTCACCAGACTTCGGGAATTCGATTTGGCCTTGATCGGATGGACCGTCACGGCCACCTTAATACCCACACGTTCTATCTCAACTATAGTGGGCCGCTGCCCGCTCCGAACTCGGTCAAGGTCGATATCACAGTAGAAGAAGCCATGACGCATCCCCGGGGTGATCGATCAGTCTTGCGCTCGTATCCAGAGTTTGCAGACGTACCCGAGCACCATCAAATCATCGTATATTCACTAGAGGAGATTGCAGTCGAGAAGACGGTTGCGCTGGCAGACGCGGCAAGAACCGAACCGAGGGACCTGTACGACCTTTGGTATCTAACAACGGCAGGCGCGGTCGATCTTCTACTTTTACATGACGGCATGCGTCAAAAGCTGGCATTCCGGGGAAAGCCATTCGCTGGAATTCAAGCCGCTGTTGTTGCAAAGGAGGGTCGTCTAAGGACCTTATGGGCGACGCGCCTCGCGCAACAAATGCCGCGTCTGCCAGAATTCGACGAGGTCTTTCGGTCGGTTCGACGCATTCTCCGGCAGGCAGAGATGCCGTAGGATGGCGGTTCACGGAACCAACCTACACAACTAGAATCGGCATGGTGTAAGTACGCAGCCTGACGGGCTGGGCGGCTTGGCTGGTGCGATTGGAGCGCGGGCCGTCATGGGTTTTTGAATGGTAAGTGTGCGCACTGGGTTCGTTTGGGACAGCCAGAACCGATGTCAGTCCGCGTAAGTGCTTTCCTACCTAAATCCGGCGCATTCTGATCCTTAAAAAGTGTCCGAGAGGCCCTTCTGAAGCGGGCGGAAAGAGTGTTGTGGTACTGTAAGCCTCACATCACTTCTGGTTTAGTGAGGCTTACGGTGCGCC
>Ga0210394_10005209_pt1 | contig 14672 bp, 16 predicted proteins | sample IncBWC12MmetaG_FD_160121 | JGI IMG/M metagenome (GOLD analysis project Ga0210394, IMG submission 160121) | Forest soil microbial communities from Barre Woods Harvard Forest LTER site, Petersham, Massachusetts, United States - Inc-BW-C-12-M | ecosystem: Environmental > Terrestrial > Soil >... | reverse complement strand
TTCGGCAAAGGCAAGCTGCTGCTGCATAACGCATCGGCTTGGCTCGATCAGATCGTCGGCGGCTGGCAGATCTCCAGCATCTGGCGCTACAGCACGGCGCTTCCGAGCGCGGTTCAGGGCGATCTCGCGTACAACACGAATTACTGGCTTAGCTCGCTTGCGGTGGTGAACGCCCCCACTGCCTCCGGCGGCGTCCGCATCGATGAGAACGGAATTCCCAGTATTTTCCCCAACACCAGCATGTCTAACAATTTTCAGGATCAGCCTCCGGAAGGAGCAGGGACCCGCGCAGCCGTGCGCCTGGATCCAATCTTTAACGTCGATATGGCGCTCACTAAGGCTTTCAAATTGCCCTGGGAAGGGAAGAAGCTTCAGTTCCGCGCCGAGGCCTTCAATGCCCTGAACCATCCAAATTTCACGAATCCGAGTCTGAGTCTGGAGTCGCCGCAGACTTTCGGAGAGTATCAGGGTACGATGGACCCGCGGTCCATGCAGTTCGCCTTGCGCTTTGAATTCTAGGACCGCGGAGCGCAGCGGTTCGACTACGCGCCATCGCTCGATGCCCTTGTTGCGCAAAACGTTGCGCAAAACGTTGCGCGAAACGTTGCGCAAAACATCGACGCGTGTACGAATATGGAAGCGCTCGGCTGCCGGACTCAGCTTGCCGCAGGCGTCAGGCCGTTCGGAGCGACCTCACAAATCGCGTAGTCGCCGTGACCGCCTCGTTCGCGAATCACACGCCCTTCTCGCCGCTTATCTCTCCGCATTTCAACCAATTCCGATATCAGCCTGCCGCGCATCTCGCCAGACTCGGGGCATACTGGTCCAGAATGAGGACGCCGACTGCCAACACATCTCGACCCGGCGACACCGCCGCCTCTCACGGGGGAGTAATTCTGCCCATAGCACCGCCCGCACCGTGGAATCGCCTCGGACCACAGCTGACGGAAAAAACTCCACTGCGATTTGAACCCAGGAAGTTATTGAAAAGAAAAGACCGTACTTGGCGACCATCCAAGACGGCCCCGCAACGGCGATTTGAATCCGCCCTCGCGGAACGTTATCCTGGAATTGTCCTCCTCATGTCTTCCATTGATGTTCCGCTAAAGCAGGGCGCCTTCGGGCAAACCGCGCGTAGAGATTCCTGGTGGGTGCAGCCGCTGCTGGTTTTCCTGGGTTACATGGCCTTCCTCGTTTATGCAACCTGGGCCTGCGCGCAAGGGGAGCATTACCAGTGCACCACCAACTGTGGCGGCGCCGATTATCTGTCGCCGTTTTACTCGCCGCTTCTCTTCACCACTGCCCCGTCCTGGTGGCCCGGGTTCCTGCCATTTTCGATGGGCCTGCTGGTCCTGCCGTTCCCGGGTCTGTTCCGCTTCACCTGTTATTACTATCGCGGCGCTTATTACAAGGCTTTCTGGGCCGACCCGCCCAACTGCACCGTCGGCGAGCCGCGCAAAACTTATTGGGGAGAGCGCAGTTTCCCTCTGATCCTCCAGAACGTGCATCGCTACTTCCTGTACTTCGCGATCGCGCTTATCGTCATCCTCGCCCACGACGGCTGGAAGTCCCTGTGGTGGGACAGCCCCAACGGCAAGACCTTCGGCATCGGCGTGGGCTCGCTGGTGTTGATCGCCAATCCGGTTCTGCTGGCGCTCTACACCTTCGGATGCCACTCTTTTCGTCACTTGATCGGCGGACGCTTGGATGAGGTATCGAAGAGTCCAGTTCGCAAATCTTGCTACGATTGCGCCTCTTCACTCAACCGCCGGCACATGCTATGGGCCTGGGTCAGCATGTTCTTCGTCGGCTTCGCGGACGTGTACGTGCGCCTTTGCGATACGGGCATCTGGACCGACTGGAGAATCCTTTGAGCGCACAGCGCCGTGAAACGTTGGTCCGCTCCCTTCGGTCACGGCTCTGTAACGGTTTCGGAGCCGCGACCAAAGGGAGTGGTTTGGATAGGCTATTTCGAGGATGGCCCAAACAGGCGATGACTGTGCGCGATAGAAGCGCTTTGAGCGCACAGCGCCGTGCGCATCTGCCGATGACGACGAGAATTGCAATGACATCAAGGTCCGCGCGCGGCTGCGTTGTGCGCGATGGAAGAGAGTAGATGGCGGATTATCCGGTTCATGAATACGACGTCCTGATCGTGGGCGCCGGCGGCGCAGGCTTGCGAGCCGCCATCGAAGCCTCGGCCAACGGAGTGAAGACGGGCGTGGTGACCAAGTCCCTGCTCGGGAAAGCCCACACCGTCATGGCCGAAGGCGGCATGGCCGCGGCCATGGGCAACGTGGACGACCGCGACAATTGGAAAGTCCACTTCGCCGACACCATGCGCGGCGGCCAGTATCTGAACAACTGCCACATGGCGGAGCTGCACGCCAAGGAAGCGCCCGATCGCGTCCGCGAGCTGGAAGCCTGGGGCGCCATGTTCGACCGCACCAAGGACGGCCGCATCCTCCAGCGCAACTTCGGCGGGCACCGCTATCCGCGCCTGGCCCACGTGGGCGACCGCACCGGCCTCGAAATGATCCGCACCCTTCAGGATCACGGCATCCACCAGGGCATCGAGTTCCACATGGAGACCACCATCCTCACGCTGCTGAAGGATGGCGGCCGCTGCGTCGGGGCCTTCGCTTACGATCGTGAGCGCGGGCGCTTCCAGATCTTCCACGCCAAGGCGGTGGTGCTGGCCACGGGCGGCATCGGGCGCGCGTTCCAGGTGACCTCCAATAGTTGGGAGTACACAGGGGACGGCCATGCGCTGGCGTATCAGGCCGGCGCGGCACTGCTCGACATGGAGTTCGTCCAGTTTCATCCCACCGGTATGGTGTGGCCGCCCAGCGTCAAAGGCATTCTGGTGACCGAGGGCGTGCGCGGTGAAGGCGGAGTGCTGCGCAACAAGGAAGGCCGGCGCTTCATGTTCGACGATATTCCGGCAAACTACAAAAGCCAGACCGCGGAGAACGAAGAAGAAGGCTGGCGCTACACGCAAGGCGATAAGAACGCGCGCCGTCCGCCGGAGCTGCTGACCCGGGATCACGTGGCCCGTTGCATCAATCGCGAGGTCAAGGCTGGCCGCGGCAGCCCGCACGGCGGCGTGTTTCTGGACATCGCCTGGATCAAGGAAAAACTCCCCAACGCGGCCGAGCACATCAAGAAAAAGCTGCCCAGCATGTATCACCAGTTCAAGCAGCTCGCCGATATCGACATTACTCAGGTGCCCATGGAAGTCGGCCCCACCACGCACTACATGATGGGCGGAGTGCAGGTGGACGCGGAATCGCAGATGTCCACGGTGGCGGGCCTGTTTGCAGCGGGAGAATGCGGCGCGGGGTTGCATGGGGCCAATCGTTTGGGGGGTAATTCGCTTTCCGACCTCCTGGTGTTCGGCAAGCGCGCCGGCGAGTTCGCGGCGAAGTTCGCCAAACAAACCGGCGCGGGCGGCATTCCGATGGATCAAGTGGATGCCGCCGGAAAGAAAGCGTTGGGGCCATTCGAACGCGGCGCGGCCGGCGAGAATCCATTCGCCATTCAGCATGAGCTTCAGAGTTTCATGCAGGACCTGGTGGGCATCGTGCGGCGTGAAGACGAGATGCAGCAGGCTCTCGAAAAAATCGCCAAGCTGAAGCTGCGTGCGGCCAAGGCCGGCATCACCGGCAATCGCGAATACAACAACGGCTGGCACACCGCCATGGATCTGGACAACCTGCTGACAGTTTCGGAAATCGTCACGCGCGCCGCCCTGGAGCGCAAGGAGAGCCGCGGCGCGCAATTCCGCGACGATTATCCCGAAAAGAGCGAGGAATGGGGAAAATACAACCTACGCATTACCGACGCCGGAGGCGAGCCCAACGTGGCCCGCGTACCGGTGGTCCCGATCCCGGACGATCTCAAGCAGGTGATTGAGGAACAAAAGTAATGGCCAGCGCTACTTTTCGCATCTGGCGAGGCGATGCTTCGCAAGCCGGGTTCAAGGATTATATCACTGAGATCTCGGAGGGCATGGTGGTGCTCGACGCCGTCCACAAGATTCAAGCCGAGCAGGCCAACGACATGGCGGTGCGTTGGAATTGTAAGGCCGGCAAATGCGGATCGTGCTCGGCCGAAATCAACGGAAACCCGCGCCTGATGTGCATGACGCGGCTGAACTCGCTGCCCATGGATCAACCCGTGACCGTCGAGCCCATGCATACCTTCCCGCTGGTCAAGGATCTGGTCACCGACGTCTCCTGGAATTTTCGCGTCAAGGAGAAGATCAAGCCATTCCGACCGCGCAAGCCCGACGCCCCCGACGGCACCTGGCGCATGCAGCAGGCCGACGTGGATCGCGTGCAGGAGTTCCGCAAGTGCATCGAGTGCTTCCTGTGCCAGGACGTCTGCCACGTGCTGCGCGACCACCATATGCACGACAAGTTCATCGGCCCGCGCTTCCTGGTGTATTCGGCCGCGCTGGAGATGAATCCGCTCGATACCGCCGACCGCATCGGCGATCTGCGCGAGACCGGCGGCATCGGCTACTGCAACATCACCAAGTGCTGCACCAAAGTCTGCCCGGAAGAGATCAAGATCACCGACAACGCGATCATCCCGCTCAAGGAGCGCGTAGTGGACGAGTTTTACGATCCCCTGCGCCGCCTGTTCAGGATCTTCAAATAGCGCAAATTTAGCCGCTAACCTTCCGTTGCGGAGCGCATCTACCTTGCAAAGGAGCGCGCATCCCATGAAGCTCACCCATCTCACTCTCGGCCTCGCGATTCTTATAGCCAGCGTGGCCAGCGCGGCGTCCAGCTACAAAGTCACCCTGCCATCCGACCTATTCGCGGGGGACGTGCAATTGAAGGCCGGCGACTACATCCTGACCTTAGAGGGCAAACAGGTTGTCTTCAAAAGGGGCAAGGAGTCCACCCAGATTCCGGCCATCGTGGAAAAGAACGACAAGAAGTTCCAGGAGACGACCCTGGAACTCGAGGGATCGAAGATTCAGGCCATCGACATCGGCGGGACAGATATGAAGATCATGTTCCGTTCGGCTCATTGATTCCCACGAAGGCCGCGTCGTTCGGCGGCATACTCTAACGGGAGCGGGAGCCGGATCGATATTCCCCGCCACGAGACCTTCAAATGAAACGATTTTGCTTTGTTCCAGCAATCGGCGCCGCACTGTTCGCGTTGGCGGCGGTAGCGCAGTAAACCCAGAGCGCGGGTCTATATAAGGTCCTCAAGGACGGCGAAAACCGGCGGGGCCGGAGGCTTCGATTATATCTACGCGGATTCAGACGGCCGCCGCTTATACGTTCCGCGCCGAGGCAACCCCTCCCGTGTCACCGTGTTTAATTTGGACACGCTCGAGCCGGCCGGCGAGATTCCCAACACCAGCGCGGACGCGGCCGTCTCCACCAAATCCGGCCACGGTTTCGCCACCAGGATGACGCTCATCAAGACCATCGACGTGCAGGGCGGCCCGGATGGAATTCTCAATGACGCCCTTAACGATCGGGTCTACATTTTGAGCCATAGCGCGCCCAACGCAACCGTGATCAACGCGGCGGATGGAGCGGTGCTCGGGACCATCGATCTGGGCGGAGCACCGGAGCAAACCGTTAAGCGACGGCAAGGGCCGTTTGTACGTCGATATCGAAGACAGAGCCAATATCGCGGTGGTGGACGCCAAAACCATGGCCGTCACCGCGCACTACGATCTCGCGGGCAAGGGCGGAACCTGGGCCGGATTGGCCATGGACGTCAAGAACAATATCTTGTTTGCGGCGTGCCGGAATCCTCAGACCATGGTGATCCTCAACGCCGGGGATGGCAAAATTCTCGACACCCTCCCGATAGGCCAGGGTACCGACGGCGCGGTCTTCAACCCGAATACGATGGAGGCGTTCAGCTCCCATCGCGATGGCACCCTGACCATCGTCAAGGAGAACAGCCCCACCAGTTTCGCGGCCGGAGCCAAGACCCTGACCTTGGACACCAAGACCAACCGGATCTTCCTGATGTCGGTGGAGTATGCCGCCGCTGCGGGCACTCCCGCGCCGGCGCCTGAGCCCGGTGGACGCGGTGGACGCGGCCCCTAACCCTTGCAGGTCCCGGACTCGTTTACGATCATCGAGGTCGGCAAGTAAGCGCCTTTCGCGAAAAGGCAGGTCTGTGACCTGCCATCCGGCCCCGCCGAACCGCGACCGAAAGAAGCGGTTGCACAGTTCGTTTCACGAGCGCGTCTATGCGCCCCGGCGGCGTGCGACTCTTGGTTCCCGCTTCGCGGGCGTGAGCGACCCTGCATACCTCGACATCTCGATCAGAAGGAGCGTCAGCTCCGTGAGATCCTTATCGTTTCCCGGCCCACCCGGAATCCTTCGGGTCACGGCGTGAGGCGGGAATGTCACGGTCACGATCAGATCCGAACCTTCGTCCCGGATGGAAACATGCGAGCCAAGACCGAGACGCTTGGCCAGATCGACAATCAGGTCTTTCAGAGGCCCCCCCGTTTAAGCTCGCTTACGGGGCCGCTGAGTGAGGGCGCGAGCGCTACGTTGACTATTTTATCGCACGCGGCCGGCGATGTGGCGGGTGTGGCAAACTTATCTCATAGACGCTTTTTCATGGAGGTTTGAAATGCTCCGACTTGCACATTTGTGGATGGTTCCCCCCGCGCTGGTTGTGCTCGCTCCCTTCGCCGGGGCTCACTTCCGGTTGCTGGAACCGCAATCCTGGATCGTCGAAAACCAACTCGGCGATCCGCAAAAGCTGGGCCCCTGCGGAGGCACATCCGCCGACGGCGGCATGCCCACCAACGTGGTCGGCAAGGTCAAGGGAGGTCAGAAGCTGCACGTCAAAGTGCAGGAGACCGTCTACCATCCGGGCCATTACCGCATCGCCCTCGCGGTGAATTCCCGGGCCGAGCTTCCGCCCGATCCGTCCACCACCAGCAGGGATTCCGACAAAGGACCCATGTCGCTCACAGCCGCGATCCAGAATCCGCCCAGGATCCCGGTGCTCGCCGACGGCTTGTTTGTGCACACGGCTCGCACCACCGATCCCTTCGAGACCGATGTCCAGCTCCCCAACATCAACTGCGAGAAATGCACCCTGCAAATCGTCGAGTTCATGGCCGAGCACGCGGTCAATAAGGATGGCGGCTATTTCTACCATCACTGCGCCGACCTGCAAATCACGGCCGATCCAGCCAAGGCCATCGACGCCGGATGGCCGGCGGCGAAGAAGTAATGCAACGACGCCGGATGGCCGGCGGCGAAGAAGTAGCAAGGCCAGTTGGCAGCCCGTGCCTAAAGTCGCTGGCAGGTCTTCAACCTGCCATTTTCGGGCCCGGACGACTTTAGACACGGGTCGGTGCAACCGCTTCCTTCGGTCGCGGCTCGGAAGCCCATTTCAGAGCCGCGACCAGAGGGAGCGGTTAAACGCGGCAAATTTATTTCGTGACTGAATGTGTCTGGCATCCCGTAACGTTTTGCGCCTTTCGCAGGATTACCGTATAGAGAACGGCTGAAGAGGCGATGGGCCAGGACCATGATGACCGGCTGCTGGTGGAGGCGGCGCAGCGCGATCCTGCCCGATTTGCCGATCTGTACGAGCAAAACTTCTACCGGGTGTATGCCTATATTGCTCGCCGAGTGGGTCACCGCCATCATGCCGAGGATCTGACCGCGGAAGTTTTCCGCGAAGCCTTAGCCGGCATAAGTAAGTTTGAGTGGCGCGGTGTTCCGTTTGTGGCGTGGCTGCTGCGGATCGCTTCCGGGGCGATCGCGGATCACTTCAAGCGTACCAGTCGTGAGTCCGGGAATCCTTCGCCGGAATCGGACCGTCCCGGGCCGGAGGAAATCGAGCGCAGCGCCATGCTATTCCAGCTAGTGAACCGGCTCCCGGAAGCGCAGTTCCGGGTGATTCATATGCGCTTCGTGGAGCAGAAGAGTATCCGGGAAATCGCCCAGGAACTGGACCGCAGCGAAGGCGCCGTGAAGCAGCTTCAGTTCCGGGCCATCGAGAGTCTCCGGGCTCAAATGGAGGGCGCTCATGCCTGACCGTGCGCTCATCGACCAACTCGACCAAGCCGTCGACACGTTGCTGGCCGGCGGGCAGCCAACGGCCGCCGATCCTGAGCTCGCGGGCTTGATTCAGATCGCGGGCGCGTTGCGCCATCTCCCCGACGACCAGTTTAAGACCCGTCTCAGCCGCGAACTACAAGTTGAACCGCGCGCCCAGCCAGAAAGGACCACACCCATGACCGCAACCACCGCAACGATTCACACCGTCACGCCCTTCATCTCAGTCGTTGAAGGAGCCAAACTGATCGAATTCATGAAGCACACCTTCGCCGCCGAGGAAACGAGCCGGCATCCTCACGGACCCGATGGATTTGTTGCCGCCGTCAAAATCGGCGACTCCGATCTGCTCATCATGGGAGGCGAGTCCTTGCGCGGCCAGGAACGGTCCGCCGCGCTGCATGTGTACGTAAAGGACTGCGACGCCGCCTACCACCGCGCGCTTGAGGCGGGAGCGGTCACTACCCCTCCCGTCGTGGGCGAGCCCGCCGATCGGCCCTATGGCGAACGCTGTGCATTTGTGATGGACCCGTTTGGCAACCATTGGTACATCGCGACCCGCCCCGGCCCCAACTATGTGGCGGAGGGATTGGGCCGCGTCACGCCCTACCTGCATCCAGCGAATGCGCCGGCGCTCATCGATTTCCTGGCGCGGGCTTTCGGCGCTGAGGAGGTGGCGCGATACGAGGCGGGCGGCCGCGTGATGCACGCGGTGGTTCGCATCGGCGAAGCCATGGTTGAGATGGGCGAAGCGGACCGCGCTCCCTCATCGTTTTATATGCACACCGGCGACGTCGATGCCGTGTACCATCGCGCCGTGGACGCAGGCGCGATCTCACTTTCACCGCCTGCCGACCAGGCCTTTGGCGACCGCATGGCCGTCCTCCAGGATCCCTTCGGAAACCACTGGCTCCCGGCGACGCCGATCAAGAACCCTTCCGAGCCGCGCCTCTGAAGGAGCGGCACAACGGAGCCTGTCGCGGCCGGCGCTCTATGCCGTGATCGCCTGAATCAGCAAGACAGCCCCAATGCCGCCTAGCCCGCAGTAGACGTATCTAAGAAACGACTTCCCGCGCAGCCGGTGATTCAGCACCCTCCCCAGAAAGATCGCCGGGAGCGCGGCGGGCAGCGTGATCAGATAGTAGTGCGTCACCGCGGGAACCCACAGCCCTTGCAACCAATATCCAGCCATTCCCAGAACGCTCGCCGGCAGAAAGTATCCTTGCAAAGTCGCGCGGAAGTGCTGCGCGGACCACCGGCGCATAGAGCCGTAGATCGCGAGCGGCGGACCGTTCATCCCATAAGCGCCGCCCAGCACTCCGGCGGAAAAGCCGCAGCACAAGAGCCACAACAGGTTATCGGTTGTGAGCTCCGGCAGTGTTTTGCCAATCAACCTGGCGCCAATCAGGGAATAAACGGAGAATGCAATGATGACGATGGCCAGCGCCACCTTGGCGGCTCGCTGATGCCTGCTGGTCAACAGCGCCAGCCCCAGCGGGATTCCCAAAAGCGTGGCGGATAACAGCCATCCGGCGCTGCGCCAGTGGATCTTCCGCCAATCCTGGGCAACCACGATGCCGGCGATCGTGATCGAGATCAGAACCGCCAGCGGAGCGGCAATCTCAAGAGGAATGCGCAGTGCGAGCAAAGGAACGGCGACCAGCGCCTCCCCAAATCCAAATGCGGATCTAATCAGGGTCGCGACAAAGACCACCAGGAACACGTAGAGTGTTGTGGCTTCCATAGGGTCAGATCTCGCGAGCTTCAAATCTCATAGAGCTGCGCCTCGGGGCCGCGCTTCTTTTGCTGGGCGAGATCCACTTTTCGGGACACTGTCGCCAGCGTCGTGCGCTCCAGGATCTCGGCCATCGCGTCGCGCACCTCCCGCATCACGATGCGGGTGCCGCAGGTCTCCACGTCCACGCATTCGTCGCATTTGCGAAAGCGGGTCTCGCTCGCGCACGGCAGCGGCGCCAGCGGCCCCTCCATCATGCGGATCACGCTGGCCAGCGTGATCTGGTGAGGCGGCTGCGCCAGGCTATAACCCCCGCCTTTGCCTTTCTTGCTCGCCACCAGCCCCAGGCCTTTCAGCGAGAGCAGGATCTGCTCCAGGAACTTCTTCGGAATGGCTTCCTCATCCGCCAGTTGCGTAATCAGAACTGGTCCGCCGCCGTATTTCCGCGCCAAGGCGTAGAGCGCCCGCAGGCTGTATTGGGTCCGTTTCGAGAGCTGCCGCATGACCCGCGCTACTTTCGCAAGGCCAACGTGAATAACGAATTTCCCGAGACCGCCACTCTATACCGCCGCCCGCGTGCAGTCATTCTTTGAACTCCAGGATTTTGAACTCCAGCGCTATCCTAACAGCCGCCCAGCAAGAACGTCAACGCGAAGAGCGTCAATGTCAACGCAAAATAGAAATGCCCCCCTCGGCGCAAAGTAGAAATGTCCCCTTTGGCCCAGGCCTCGGAGAAGTGCATGCTAATCTGCCGGTGCCGGTGAAGCGGAGACGGCAATGCTGGCGGGCAACGCGATCGAGGAATAGCCGGCCGGAACTCATCGGAACGATGGGGAGAGCGTGGTCGTCCCGACGCGTTCTCGGGCCTGGGTGGGAGCTGCCGGCGGAGGCAGCGCTCCTGCCCAGGTTTGGTTTTTCAAAGAACTCCGATCGGGACGATAGATTCCGCGTCGACAGTGAGCGTTGAACGCCCGGGTTCGTCTGCCGGGACGCAGGAAGGCATCCGACCAACAAAAGCACCCAGCCCGGATGAACGCCACAAGAGATCGCAACGCATAGCGTTTTGCCTCCGCTCTTCGCCGATCGTATTCCGCTATGGTCCGAAACACCGCCCACGGACCGCCGGCGTCACAGCGCAGTCGCGGGGTTCCGTTAGTCGCTTATCGGCGGACCGCCCTGAACAAAAACGCGATCCATTTTCATAATGTCCACAACCGCCGGCGCAGGCAATGCAAGGACGGCCTTCCACAACATCATGCCGAGATCCCCAGGAGCGCCACTCGTCGGCTTGCCCACGCTGGGCTCATTCAAACGTTGCATCGTCGTAACGACTCGCTGCACTCGCGGGAGACAATAATAACGGTCGTCGGTATTTTCCTGAACCACTGCGCTGTCGTCAGTGACAATCGAGAACTGCGGCGGGATCGCTGTGGAAGCTGGTTCGAGGTTAGGAGGTAAATCTACGATTTCATGAAGCAATCGGCGGCCTGTGTCCACAAATGCGGTTCCATCGCGCCGAGTTCCTGTGATATGCAAGTGATATCGTACACGCCTGACCCAACGATTTATAGCGTCATTGTTAACCGGATTGTAGTATGCGGCTCCCGCGGTCCCGCGGAGCGCCATCGCTCCGCTTTCCCAGCCCCACCATTGGATGGCAAGCCAACTTTCCGTGACTGGCATAATGTCCCTCCGTCCAGCCCAAGCCGGGCTGTCATTGGTTGGCAGCGTCGACAACCGGAAATTCCAGCTCCACACAGTATACGGCAATCGCCTCGATGGGCAACCAATGGTTTTTTTCGGTGAAGGGCGTCAATGGAGCCGAGGCTGCATGAGCACCGCTCCGTAAACCGTCGCGGCTCGGTGATCCTACTCCGAGACCTGATCTGTGGTCCCGAAAAGGCAGGTCTGCGACCTGCCGTCCCCCCGCCGGAGGCACGGCTGAGCCGTGACCGAAGGAAGCGGTTGGATTATGGGCCGGGCGAGCGGTAGAAGGTTATGAGGGGATGGAGCCGAAGGTCGGACTTGAACCGACAACCCGCTGTTTACGAAACAGCCGCTCTACATTTGAGCTACTCCGGCTCAAAGTAGTGCCCGTGGTTGTCGAACCTATGCTCACGAAATCAGGTTACCGCGAGCCGGTCCCACGGGTCAAGCGCAAGCCCCGTTTTCACTTCCGCCTTGACTTTCCAGGTGCGTTCGGTTTACCTTTGAACGATTCAAGTCTAGCCCGGGCTGGGCCCCGCGGGAAGGATTCGGGACACGAGGAGCGCCTCCATTTCGAGTGTGGATACCAGGACCGAAGTGCACACTTTTGATTCCACGCTGGAAAGTGTGGATGCCGCCGAAGCCGTCGTTCTCAAGGAAGCCCAGAATCTCGGGTTTGACGAAGACGACCAGCACAAGATCGGCATTGCCGTGCGGGAGTGCATGGTGAACGCGGTGGTGCATGGGAATCGCTACAACTCCCGTAAGAAGGTGTACCTCACGGTGACCCGCAGCCCCGGCGCGTTGGAGCTGGTGGTAGCCGACGAAGGCGATCATTTCGATATTTCCCAATTGCCCGATCCGCTGGCGGACGAAAATCTGCTGCGTCATTCCGGGCGCGGAATCCTGCTGATGCAGGCGTTCATGGATGAGTTTCAAATTCGGCCCCGCCAGCCTAAAGGCACGGAAGTCAGGTTAGTGAAGCGCGTGGCGCAGGCCGGTTAACCCGCACACGTTGTGTGCGTTAGAAGGAGGAGTGCGTGAGTGTCAAAATGACCACCCGTCAGGTGGGCGACGTAACAGTAATCGATGCGGTGGGGAGAATCACACTGGGCGATGGTGCCAGCACGTTCCGCGACACCATCCGCAATTTGGCGGCGGGAGGGCAGAAGAAGCTCTTGCTCAACCTCGCCGAGGTGTCCTACATCGACAGTTCCGGGATTGGTGAGATGGTTTCCGGGTTCACCACGATCACCAACCAGGGGGGCGTGGTGAAATTGCTGAATCTGAACAAACGCGTCAAGGATCTGCTTCAGATTACGAAGTTGTACACGGTTTTTGAGGTCTTCGAGGATGAGGCGCCGGCCGTCAGTAGCTTTACTTGAGGGTTTGGCTGGAGGAATTGGGTTCGGCTTGGGACCATTTTGGTTCTCCAAGCCACGCAGCCTGAGCTTTTTATGAACCTAATTGTTCGCCCCGGGCGCTCAAATTAGGAGAATTAGGGCTGCGGGAACTCACTTAGAGTCTGAAGCGCGAACCAGCCAAGGTGTGCGGGTGCCTTCATGGCCATCATGGTTCCAATTCGAGAGCCCCAGACTTACAGCGTTCTGCTTGCCGACGACCTGACCCTGGTCAGAGAGGGGCTGGCGGCTCTGTGTTCGGCCCAGCCGTCCTACCGCGTGGTGGGCCAGTGCTCAGAAGGTGCGGTGGCATTGCGCTTCATCGAGAGCGAGCGCCCCGATATCGCCGTTCTGGACCTCAACCTTCCGGATCTGTTTACACTTGAAGTCGTAAAACGGGTCCGGGACGCCAAGATTCCCACCAAGGTCGTGGTGCTCTCCATGCGCCGCGACCGCAAAACCGTGGTCGAGGCGTTGCGTTGCGGAGTGAACGCCTTTCTTCTGAAGACGGCTCCCTCCTCTCAATTGCTGGAGGCTTTTGAGCAAATCCTGGACGGCGGCATCTACGTCTCGCCGCAACTCGAGCTCCAGAAGATCTTCACCGCCGGCAATAAGTCTTCGCCCGACGATCCGCTGGAGGCTCTCAGCGCCCGCGAATACCAGGTGTTTACGCTGCTGGTCGACGGCGTCAGGGCCAAGGAAATCGCCGCTCGTCTGGAACTCAGCCCCAAGACCGTGGATACTTACCGCGCGAGTCTCATGCGGAAGCTCGATATCCATGACGTGGCCGGCCTCGTCAAGTTCGCGATTCAACGCGACCTGACCTCGTCCCGCTAATCCGCATTTCTCAGTGCGCCCCAGCGGCGCCGATCACCAGTGGGGGAAGGACCCACCCAAGGAGGTTGTTGGTCGAACTTGGTAGCTTGCGAGCGTCCGAAGCGGGAAACGACCCGTAACACGGGTAAAGCTTGAAGCAGGCCTCGGAAGTGAAGATGTGGACTCCGGCCCGCTTGAGAAACGGAAGCCAGAACGGGCAGGGAAGAAGCCGGGCGCCGGGAGCGCGCCCCTCGACAACCAGCAGGCACCTGAATGGTCCACGCTCCGCCTGCGGCACGGGGTAGTGAACTCCAACCCGCTGGTTCTGCTGCCTTCGGCCAGCTATGCCATACTCGACCAGCCGTGGGAGTCGACTTGATTCGGCTCATCTCCAAGTGGGCCGGACCTTGAAACCAGTCATTCGCATTTTCTTACGACGGGCGGAACGGACGCTCCCTTCAAAAAGGTGCGATGATCGCGAACCCACTGATCCCCGGCACTCACAAAGGAGAGCCTTGCCCCATCTCCGAGCCGGTAAACGACAGTCTTTACTGTTCGGTCGGGATCAAAAAGGAAACCATGAAAAAGATCCCATGTACGGCTTGCCAACTCAAAAAGCCGTAGGTATTGCGAATCCGGCGACCACTTCACCCCACCTTCGACTTTCAGACCCCCAAGTGGTACCTTGGTCTCCAGCGTGTTTGGACGGATCTCCACGATCCGTCCCTGTGTCGATCTGAACGCGATCCACTGACCGTCTGGGGACCATGCGGGCTCTGACCCGGAGGCGACGGACACCTGGGATTTCGTGGCGATGTCATAGATGTAAATCCGATCCTCGTCGTCGTAGGAAAAGGCGTCGCCGGTCGGTGACCAGCTGATCGACTTGATGTGCGTCACTTGTTGATTTCCCGGTGCAGGAGGTGGGAACGTGATCACCTT
>Ga0210394_10005208_pt1 | contig 14672 bp, 13 predicted proteins | sample IncBWC12MmetaG_FD_160121 | JGI IMG/M metagenome (GOLD analysis project Ga0210394, IMG submission 160121) | Forest soil microbial communities from Barre Woods Harvard Forest LTER site, Petersham, Massachusetts, United States - Inc-BW-C-12-M | ecosystem: Environmental > Terrestrial > Soil >... | reverse complement strand
GCCGGAACTCCTACGGCTTCCGGCGAAATCACCTGATACGTCAGCGGATTCTTCAGGATTCCATCCTGATGAATCCCGGCCTCGTGCGCGAAGGCATTCGCGCCCACCACGGCCTTATTCGGCGGCACCGAAACACCGGTAATCTCCGAAAGCAGCCGGCTCGTCAAATAGAGTTCCTGCAACCGCAGCCGCGTGCCCGTCTTGTAGCGATCCGGCCGCACCGCCAACGCGACGGCAATCTCTTCCATCGCCGCATTTCCGGCGCGCTCGCCGATTCCATTGATCGTGCACTCCACCTGACGCGCGCCCGCCTCCACCGCCGCCAGCGAATTCGCCACCGCCAGCCCCAAATCGTTATGGCAATGCGCGCTCCAGACCAGGCCCCGCCGGTCGCCCACCTTCGCGCGCAATTCGCGGAACATCCCGCCGTACTCTTCCGGCGTCGCGTAGCCCACCGTGTCCGGAGCATTCAAGATCGTCGCGCCGGCGTCGGCGGCAACCGAAAACGCCTTGGCCAGAAATTCGCGATCGCTCCGGCTGGCATCTTCGGCCGAAAATTCCACTTCCGGACAGCGCGACTTCGCATATTCCACCATCTTTCCGATGGACTCGAGCGCCTCTGCCCGCGAAATGCGTAGTTTGTGCTTCAGGTGCAGATCTGAAGTTGCCAGGAAAGTGTGTACTCGTGGCCGTGCCGCACCGTCCACGGCGGCCAACACCGCGTCGACATCTTCCCGGCGCGTCCGCGCCAGCCCAGCCACCGTGCTGTGCTTCACGTCGCGGGCCACTTCCCGCACCGCTTCGAAATCTCCCTGCGACGCGATGGGAAAGCCGGCTTCGATCACGTCCACGCCCAGCGCTTCCAATCGCCGCGCAAGCCGCACCTTTTCCGCCGTGTTCATGGAAAAGCCGGGGGCCTGCTCGCCATCCCTCAGCGTCGTATCGAAGATTCGCACCATCTCCATGGCTTTTCCTCCTGCTGCTAGTCCGCCATTACAACCGTTCGTCGCATGCATGTCCAATTTATAGTTCTTGCCTCAATTATAAGGCGCGCTTATATTCTGCCCTAGCGGGAATTTCGGTTTCTGGCCGCTTTGCAAATGACGAGAGCTGTCATCCCGAAGGCTCTGCTTTTCGCTTTTACGGGTGCCCCATCCTTCGCGTTTTGTGCGAAGCGTGGGTCCTTGTAGCGGCCGCCTTCAGGCCGCTTCCGAGGGATCTGCTTTTCGCCTTTGGTTTTTGTAGCGCCGGCTTGCCCTGAGCCTCGAAGGGCCTTCAGGGAGGCAGATTGTAGCCCAGGGCGCCCCGTGCCTTTCGCGGGGGCCCTGGGGCTTTTGACTTCGTTTCTTTCGTTGCTGTCATCACGAAGGAGTCCGCTTTTGGCGGACGACCGAGGGATCTGCTTTTGGTTTTGTAGCGGCGGCCGGCTTTTTCGGTTTAATCGTATGGACCTCTCCGAACTCAACGTCTTCCTCACCGTCGCCCGCGAACGCAGCTTTTCCCGCGCCGCCCAAAAGCTCTTCCGCACCCAGCCCGCCGTCAGCATCACCATCCGCAAGCTCGAAGACGAAGTCGGCGAACCCCTCTTCGCCCGCGGAGCCCGTTCCGGCCAGCTTACCGACGCCGGCCGGCTCCTGATCGGCTATGCCGAACGCATCCTGAATCTCCGCGACGAAATCCGCCGCGCCGTCGACGATCTCCGCTCCGGCGGACGCGGCGAGCTCTCCCTCGGCGTCAACGAAAGCTCCATCCACGCACTGCTGCCCGTGCTGGCCCGCTATCGCCAGCTTTATCCGCAGGTCCATCTGGCCGTGCGCCGCACGTTTTCCCGCGACATCCCCACCGAATTGCTGAACTATCGCCTGGACCTCGGCGTCGCCTCTTTTGTCCCCCAGGAGCCCCAACTCGCCGCCATCAAGATCTTTCGCGACGAGCTCGCCTTAGTCGTCTCGCCCAAACATCGCCTCGCCAAACGCGGCCGCGCCGATCTCGCCGACTTAGGCGAAGAAAACTTCGTCGCCCACATCGTCGAATCGCCTTTTCGCCAGCGCGTCATGCAGCTTTTCGCCAAACATCACGTTCCGCTGCGCATGAACATCGAGCTGCCCACCATCGAAAGCATCAAGCGCTTCGTGCAAATGGATATCGGCATAGCCATCGTGCCGCGTATGTGCGTGCGTTGGGAAATCGAGCAAGGCCTGCTCGTCGAGGTCAAGGTCCGCCAGCTCCGCATGCCCCGCGACCTGTATCTGCTCTACCGCCGCCGCGAGCCCCTGTCGCACTCCGCCAAAGCCATGTTCGAATTGTTGAAGCCCGGCTTCTCCCCCGCTGCGAACTCTGCCGAACCGAATTCCTGACGCGCGAGTACGCGCACGTTGTCATTCTGAGCGGAGCGTCCCGCCGCCTTTCCTCCGGAAATCGCGCCGTTCGATTTCCGGCTGGACGCGCAGTCGAAGAATCTCTCCTCGGATTTATACCGCCTTCAGAGGGATTCTTCGCTTCGCTCAGAATGACCACCTGCAAGCCGGTCCTCCCCGCCGCGTTCCCTAGCGCCACTGGCCGCTCAAATCCTTCCAGTGCGGGTTGAGCAACTCAATTAGTGCGATCTTCTTTGCGCGTATCCAGCGTTTAAGCTGTTTCTCCCTAGCGATGGCGGCGCGCATGCTGCCAAAGGGCTCTACATGGACAAGTTCGCGTGTGTTGTAGTTCGCGGCAAAGCCGGGGACACTTTTTTGCCGATGTTCTTCTACGCGGCGCTGGATATCGTTCGTCACGCCAATGTAGAGAACCCGCGAAGCGCTAGCCACAATGCAGACGTAGTACGTCTTCACCTACCAAGCCTCTCTTACCACCCTCAAAAGCGCCGTGATCTCAGTGTATGCCGGTCTTGCGTGCGTTGGGATGCAGAAGCGAACGATGTCTCGAGCTGTCATTCTGAGCGGAGCCGGGGTCCCCAGCGCGCGCCGTTTTTGCGGGCGATGGGGTGGGAGGGCCGAGGGATCTGCTTTCTGCTTTCTGCTTTTTGCTTTCGTCCCTTTGTAGCCCAGGGTGCGCTCACCGTCTTTGTGAGCGGCCCTGGCGACTTCAGGCATTTGCGGGTGCCTCACCCTTGCTTTCCAAAGGGTGGGATTCTTTTCCCCTTGTCATTCTGAGCGGAGCGTCCCGCCGCCTTTGCTTTCGGAATCGCGCCTTACGATTCCGATCGGGACGCGCAGTCGAAGAATCTCTCTTCGGTTCTCCTATCATGCTCGCCTTTCAGCCAAGTCTTCGAAAAACGAGCTTGCTCACCACAGAATGGTCTTTGCTAAACTCCGTCGAATCTCATGTACATCTCAAGAATCGCCGTCAAGAATTACAAGAGCTTCTTCGAGTCGTCAGAGCTAGTCTTCCAACCCGGCTTCAATGTAATCATAGGGCAGAACAGTTCAGGTAAGACTGCACTGCTGGAAGCCCTTAGCCTCAATTTTCCATTCGTTCCTCACAGAAGCGTGAAAACTATTCCAATTGAAGGTGGGGTGCCAGACCAGATCTCTGCAATCGATGTCTCGGTGACGGTATCTTCCAACGAGATAATGGAGTTCTTGTTCCCGGGAAGCGGCGAATCCCTCGAGCTAAATCTGACTGCAGTTGACTTCACAAGCCGGTTTGCCCGCGAAAGGCTGATAGGCGATCCTAAAAGTCTAATTGATTGGTTTCTGCGCGCCCCCGAACACACTTTCATGCTTCGGCTCTCGAGATATGCGAACGGGACACAGGGCTGGAATGTTGAGTCTAGCCCATCATATGGGCATTACGAGGCCACGCCCCTAGGCGGAACGGCCGTCAGCTTTGTCCGCTTCACACTGGCGCGTGACGGCCGGATAGCTATTACCCAGACTGCAATAAATGCGGACAAGAACAACGAGATCGGACGCAGCATCGCACCGCAGTTCCCTAGATTTGTTTACCTCTTCAGAGCCGAGCGTTTCAACTTGGCGCGACGCCCTTTCGGCGCAAGCGACATTCTTCTCCCCGACGCTTCAAATCTGCCAGAGGTCCTAAACACACTACAGGGGCATCGAAGTCGATTTGCAAGATTTATCGATCTCGTAAAGAGCGTTCTCCCTCAGATCAAAGACGTAACAGTGCGTCCCGCAGCTTCTGCTGGGCAACATGTTGAAATCAGGGTGTGGACAAGCGATTTGGATCGGGTCGATTTGGCCAAACCCCTCGACGCATGCGGTACTGGCATCGGTCAAGTACTTGCCATTCTCTACGTTGCGGTCAATTCACCTCATCCCGGAGTCATCCTGATCGATGAACCGCAGAGTTTTTTGCACCCCGGGGCCGCACGCAAATTAATTCAAATTCTCCGCGACTATCCGGAGCATCAATATTTCTGTTCGACGCATTCAGCGGCTATTGTCTCCAGCGCAGAACCTGAAACAATAACCGTTACTCGCCTGAGCAGCGAAGACCGAACCGAAGTAATACAGGTTGATCCAAACGAGCGTGGGACTCTCGAGACATGCCTCGCCGAAGTCGGAGCCAGGCTATCCGACGTCTTTGGAGCGGATCGCATTCTGTGGGTCGAAGGTCGCACGGAGGAGACCTGCTTCCCAATCATCTTAGGCCAACTAGCTGGAAGGCGGCTGATGGGCACCGTCATTGTGGGATTGCGGAGCACAGGGGAACTTGAAGGGGGTGATGCCGAACGCATACTTGACATCTACTCGCGTCTCAGCAACGCGAGGAGCCTCATGCCGCCTACAATCGGCTTCGTTTTCGACCAAGACGGCAGAACGGCTGAGCAGCGGAAGAACATTCTCCGAAGAACAGGCCCGAATGTTAAATTTCTGCCTAGACGAATGTATGAGAACTACCTCCTCATTCCCGATTCGATTTCAGCCGTCCTCAGTGCTCTGGATGTCGAACGCACCGATGGCCACTCCCGAGAGGAGGTACAGGCAATTTTGGATTCTGAAACCAATAAATCCGAAAATTTCAGGCCCCTAAATACGCCAAGTGCTGTAGAAAACTGGCGAAACACGATAAACGGAGCAAAGGTTCTTGCAGCAATTTTCGGGACTCTATCAGAGCATCGAGCTCGCTACGATAAAGTACGCGATGGAGAAGCACTGACGAAACACATCATAGTCACTTCCCCCGAGGAATTGCTGGAACTCTCGCAATTTTTGGCGGAATTACTTCCCTAAGCCGGAACGGACGCCGAGCGGTGTTCGATCTGCTCCTGGATTCGCCGCCGAAGCAATAGAGGATCGGCGACATAGGAGAACGGCTCCCACGACCCGCCGGTGCCCCGCACGCTGACGCTCCCGTAACCCCACCACCGCCCCAGCAAACCTTGCGTCACGAGAACGCTCTCGATTTTGTCGAGGAACAATTCGTCGGTCGATATGGATGCGATCCCTTTGCAATAGATCACGCGCTTGTTCGTCACCGCGAACTCAAAACCGTAGCGGCGCACCAAGGCCGAAATGAAAATCCCTCCAGCAACGGCCAGCAAAAGCACTCCTCCGATCCAGAAGAAGTCCTTCTCGAACAGCAAAGCGATTCCGGCCACAGCAAGAACCGCTGCGAGCGCCCCCGGACCAACAAGCACAACCCAATGGCGGCGCGTCGTATAGACGATACGTTCCCCTTCGGTCAAGCTCCGCTCGACGTATTTCATCTTTTTCGCCTCACTGGGCCCAGCTGGCCTCAGCCTTGATTTGTGCGAGCTTTCGGGTGCGACTGCAAGCTAGCAAAATAGCTACCAGTAGTCTATCAGCGCTACGGAGTGGTCCTCAGATAATTGGCAAAGCGTGCGTGGTAAATCCTAACAGCGCTCTCCCATGCTCGCCCGCGCCGCCTCGCCGTGGTGTCATCCCGAGGGAGTCCTCTTCTGCGCGAAAAAGCCGTGCCCTCTGTGGTCTCTGCGCCTCTGCGCGCCCTCTGTGCCCTCTGTGTAAGATTATGGTTCTTAGGTCCCCCGCCGTTACGCCTTCGTTCGAACGTTTACCCCTATCGGTCGTTCGAACATCCCGTCATTACCTCAACTCGTTCGAATACTAATCGCTAACTAAATGCTTTTAATTGCTAACCAAGTAATAATATGCTATACTCGCGCATGTTCTTCCATAAAAGCCGGATTCTCCCTCCCTTTTTCCCGTTCAGCCCATCGTCTTCTCTTTTTCAGTTTGCCTTTGGATCAACCCAGGCACGCCCTCCCGGTTTCGCCCAAACCGGAGCGAGGTCGCGCTTTTGCATTGGGCACTGTAATATGAATACTTGGGCAAATTTCGGCCGCCAATCTCGTACAATGAGCACTCGCAAACGGCACGATCTAAGTACATTTGGAATGAACACTTACGCAAAAAGGGTGGGGGGAGGGCACACGTGCTACGTTGGATTCCGCCAGCCGCGCGCGCGAACGGTCGATAGCACCACTCCGTCGGTGCATCCATAATTCGTCATGTCGACTTCTGACACTGCCGTCACCAACTCAGCCGAAGCCACGGGCCTCGGCGGCGACGCCTTTGCCATCGAGACTTTCGCCCTCACGCGCCGCTATGGTGACCTGATCGCTGCCGACCACGTCTCCCTGCACGTGCCCTATGGCTCGATCTTCGGCCTTTTGGGACCAAACGGCGCCGGCAAAACCACCACCATAAAGATGCTCACCACCATGCTCGAGCCGTCGGAAGGCACCGCCTCCGTGGCCGGCTTCGATATCGTCAAGGCTCCCGCAAAGGTCCGCAGAAGCATCGGCTACGTCCCCCAGGCGCTTTCCGCCGATGGAGGGCTCACCGGCTGGGAGAATTTGAACCTTTCCGCCAAGCTTTACGGTATTCCCCGCGCCGAGCGCAAGAGCCGCATCGAAGACGCCTTGCAGTTCATGGCTTTGACCGACTTCGGCCGCAAGCTCGTGAAGACCTATTCCGGCGGGATGATCCGCCGCTTGGAAATCGCGCAGGCCATGCTGCATCGCCCCGTCGTCTTGTTTCTCGATGAGCCGACGATCGGCCTCGATCCAGTGGCGCGCCGTAACGTATGGGAACGGCTGCTCGAGCTGCGCCGCAATTTTCAAATGACCGTCCTGATCACCACCCACGCCATGGACGAAGCCGACGAGCTTTGCGATCACCTTGCCATCATGCACCTCGGCAAAGTCGCCGCCATCGGAACTCCTGCGGACCTGAAAGTCACCGTCGGCCCGGGCGCTACGCTCGACGACGTCTTCGTTCATTTCAGCGGAGGCATCATCCAGGAGGAGGGAAATTACCGTGACGTCCGCGCGACCCGGCGTACAGTTAGCCGTCTCGGCTGAGCCGTCTCCCGTCTACGCGTTCTTCCAGCAGACGGCGGCCATCGCTGAAATCGAGCTGAAAAAGCTGATCCGCGATCCCACGGAAGTTCTGGCTCGTGCGGTTCAGCCGGTGCTGTGGATTGTGGTCTTCGGAAATGTGTTCAGCCGCGTGCGCGCCATTCCCACCGGCAACGTCAGCTATCTTGCCTTCATGACTCCCGGCATCCTCGCGCAGAGCGTGCTCTTCGTGGCCATTTTTTACGGCATCGCCGTTATTTGGGAACGCGATCTGGGCATCGTGCATAAGCTTTTGGTGAGCCCCGCGCTGCGGTCGGCGCTTGTTTATGGCAAAGCTGTTTCCGCAGGATTTCGCGGCGCCATACAAGCCACCATTATTTATGTGGTCGCCTTTTTGCTGCACATCCAGATTCGCTGGACGCCGTTATCGATCGCGGGGGTTTTTGTAGGCGCCGCGCTCGGTTCGGCGATCTTTGCGACTTTGTCTTTTATCGTCGCTTGCCTGGTGAAATCGCGCGAACGCTTCATGGGCGTGGGACAATTGATGACCATGCCGCTATTTTTTGCCAGCAATGCCATCTATCCCATTTCCATCATGCCGCACTGGCTGCAAGTGGTGGCTTATCTCAATCCGTTGACATACCTGGTCGACGCGCTGCGCACCTTGATGATCGGATCGAGCCAGAGCACCCACAGTGTTGGCGTCGATTTCGCCATCATCGGTTTGATTTTTGTCATCCTCGCCGCCATCGCCACAAAGCTCTATCCGACCCTGGTGCGTTAGCAGCCTTGTAACAAAGTTGTCATCACGAGGTCGCCTGAGGCGACCGAGGGATCTGCAGTTGCACTCCCGCGAGCAGCGCCTCGCACGCTTCGCGCACCTCGTCGACGCCGATCGCGAGAATGCACTGCGAAGTACCCAGCGATTCGCACTTCCCGCGCGGACACTGCTTGCATGGGAACGGGTTCTCGACCAGGCGATATTCCGTTTTCCACGGCGACCACACTTTGGAATCGCTCGCCCCAAAGATGACCACGCACTTCCTGCCGAGCGCCGCCGCGATGTGCGTCGGTCCAGTATCGTTGCCGATAAACAAAGATGACCCCGCGAGCAGCGCGACCAATCCCCGCAAGTCGAGATCGCCGATGATGATGCCGAGCCCGGCGAAACGCTGCTTCACTTCGGCCGCGATCTGCTCGTCGCCGGGCCCCAGATTCACGACTGTCGCAATGCCATGCGCTTCTCGCAGCCATTGCGCGATTGCTGCAAAGCGCTCCGTTGGCCAGCGCTTGTTCGCCTGGCTCGCACCCGGCCGAATGACGGCATACGGTTGGTCAGGACCGATTCCCCTCTCTGCCAGCTTTCGCCGCACCAGCTCTGCGGCATCCGTGTTGACGTAGACCCTCGCCGCCGGAAGTGGCCTTTCCGGCAATCCCGCATACAGAAACTGCTGCAAACGGTGCTCGGACGTATGCATTTCGATCCGTCCGGCAACTGGAAAATGGATCGGCACATGCACGTTGTAGAACGAAGAGAACTGCCGCTGCGCCCAACAAACGCGCACCGGCGCGCCGGAAAGCCGCGTCAGAAAGGCGCTGGTCGGCCCACCGTGCATGTTGAAGGCGATCGAAAGGTCGCGTCGTCGCAATAGGCGAACCGTCTCCCAGAACTTCCGCAGAACGATTACTTCGGCAATTGCCGGGTGCCCTTCCAACAGCGGAGCAGAAAGTGGCTCGACGAGCATGTGAATGCGCAAATCGGACCGCCAATCGTAAAGCGCCTGAAGCGCCGGCAGCGTGAGCACTACATCGCCAATCGATCGCAGACGAACAATCAGAACGTTCGCGTTGGGAGGGAGATTCGGCAACAGCGACGACGGTGCTTTTGGATTGGGTATGGGCTTCGGCGTCGGATTCGGGGGCTGCGCAGTCATTCTCTACCGGGTCTACTGGCGCGCATTTCACTGACTCGCACGCGCAGCGGCAATCCGCGGCACGCGATCGAGCGATTCGGCAATGACTTCGTAAACGTAGTGCAATTGCTCCGCGGTGATGACGTAGGGCGGAAGAATGTAGACCACATTGCCCAGCGGTCGGAGCAGCACGCCTTTGTTGAGATAGAAATCGTAGAGCGCGGGACGCAATTCTGAAAAATATCCGGGATCGTCGGCCTTGAGTTCCACCGCCATCACGGTGCCAATCGTGCGCGCGTCGGCCACGACAGGGTGCTTGGCGAGCAACGGCATTTGCTGGCGGTGAGTTTTTTCTATAGCGGCAATTCGTTCGAAGACGGGCTCGGAATCAAAAATCTTAAGACTGGCGATGGCTGCCGCGCAGCCCAGCGGGTTCGCCGTGTAGGAATGGCCGTGGAAAAACGTGCGGCTGCGATCTGTAGAGCGAAAGGTCTCGTAGACCGCCTGGCTGCACACCGTAGCCGCGAGTGGCAAGAACCCGCCAGTAAGGCCTTTCGAGAGACACATGATATCCGGCACGATGCCGGCAAGTTCGCAGGCAAACATTTTTCCGCAGCGGCCGAAACCAGTGAGCACTTCGTCCGCGATAAGCAAGACGTCGTATTGCGTACAAAGCTGGCGAACACGCTGCAGGAATTCGACGGGATGGACGATCATTCCCCCAGCGCCTTGCAACAGCGGCTCGACAATTACTGCAGCGATTTCCTCGTGCCGCTCTTCGAGCAAGCGCGCGAGCGGACCGATACAGTCAATATCGCAAGTAGCGCGCTCCTTTCCGACCGGGCAGCGAAAACAATAGGCCGAAGGAACGCGATACACGGGAAATCTAAGTTCCTCAAACGCGGCGACGAAATCAGAATCGGCCCCCACTGACATGGCTCCGACGGTGTCACCATGGTAGGCGTGCTCCAGAGCCACGAATCGCGTTTTGCGCGATTCGCCGAGATTGCGCCAAAACTGCAGGGCCATTTTCAGCGCGACTTCCACGGCGGTCGAACCATCATCCGAAAAAAAGATGTGCTCGAGCGGCTGAGGCAGAACGCGCCGCAAACGCCAGGCGAGTTCCTCGGCGGCATCGTGAGTAAATCCAGCAAAGATCACGTGTTCGAGTTTTCGCGTTTGTTCCGCAATCGCGTTGGCAATCAGCGGATGCGCATGGCCGTGGATATTGACCCACCACGAAGAAATGGCATCGATCAGCTTGCGGCCATCACGCGCGTAGAGGTAAACGCCCTCGCCGCGCTCGATGCTCACCGGATGCGGGTCAAGCGCTTCCTGCGTGAATGGATGCCAGACGGAGAGCGGTTTGGGGGCCATGTCAAAAATGTTTCAGGTCGAAATTGCTGCTAAAAACCTGCAGGAGCGTTTCGCGATCGATTTTATCGAGCCACGGTATCCATCCGACAATGGGAACAGCGCCGAACTGCTCGACGGAACGCTCGTTGTCTTTGTTGCGGTTGCCGATCATCACTATGCCCTTGATGCACATTTTTGCACAACGCAGGGCCCGTACCGTCAGCAAAGTGTGATTGATCGTGCCCAATGCCGAGCGCGCAACAATAAGAATGGGAAATCCTAAATGGCGAGCGAGATCGAGCATCAACTCGGAATCGTTGATAGGCACGAGAATGCCGCCGGCGCCTTCCGCGATCAATGGCTTATCGACCTTGGCGGGAACCCGAATGCGCCCGAGATCGATCTTCACGCCCCTCGCTTCCGCTGCCAGATGCGGCGATACCGGCGGATCGAAACAGTAAGACTCGGGAATGGTTTGCGCTTCCGGGATTTCGGCGAGCTTGATGACAGTCTGGCGGTCGGTTCCCTCAGCTGCGCCGGTTTGGATCGGCTTCCAGTAAATGCTGTCCAAAGCGGCAACAAGAAGCGCGGACAGCAGAGTTTTACCTACGTTCGTATCCGTGCCGGTGACAAAGAGGGATTCTTTCACGAGCGTGCAGCATGCAGCGGCGCGTGCTCTTCTTCGCGGATGGAAACGAGCACATCGCTGAAGCGAGCCAGCAGATCAGTCGTGAGCTTCGAGTTGAGGGAAATCCGCAGGCGCGAGGTGCCGGCAGGAACGCTGGGCGGCCGGATCGGCCGCGCTCCAAAACCGGCGTCGTTCAGGAGCCCCGAAAAGCGGATCGCGCGGTCATTCTCTCCGAGGAAAACAGGAATGATCTGCGTATCGCCGCGTCCGATATCAAAACCTGCTTCACGCAACTGCTTTCGCAGGAATGCGCTCAACGTGACGAGATCGTTCCGTTCCCGATCGGCAGAAGCCACGATTCGAATTGCGGCTCGCATTTGGGCCGCCATGTAGGGCGGCAATGCCGTGCTGAAGATAAAAGTTCGCGCTCGATTGATGAGATATTGCTTGAGCTTCTCCGAACAGCACACGAAGCAGCCCATACCTGCGAGCGCCTTGCCGCATGGGTGAACAGTCACGAGTATCCGATCAGCGAGGCCAGATCGCGCGACCAATCCTCTTCCCTGTGGCCCGACAACTCCGGTGGCGTGGGCTTCATCGATGATGACTTCGGCTCCATATCTTTCCGCGAGCATGACCAAATCCGAAATCAGTGCGCAGTCGCCATCCATACTGAAAATGCTTTCGGTGACGATGAATTTCTGTGGGGCGCCGGAGTCACTTCGTCGCAATTCCCGTTCGAGCGAATCCATATCGAGGTGGGGAAAAATTACTTTCCGCGCGCCGGCGAGCCTCAGTCCATCGATGAGGCTGGCGTGATTGGCCGCATCCGAGAAAACGACATCTCCTGGCTGAATGAGAGCGCTCAGCAGGCCGACATTCGCGGAATAACCGGAATTGAAATACAGAATCGCTTCCGACCGCATGAATTGCGCGATTTCGGACTCCAGCTGTTCCCAAATCTCGGCATTGCCGGAGAGCAGACGTGAGCCAGTAGAAGCCACGGGAAGCCCTGCGGCGAGCGCGGAAGCGACGGCCTCCCTGAGCCGCGGGTCACTTGAGAGCCCGAGGTAATCGTTCGAGCAAAGATTCGCGCCCTTAATGACGCCAAGCTTTCGCAGTTGATCCTGCAAGGCGAGGTCCGCCAATTCGGCGTCAATGCGGCGGCTGAGTTCGCTAGCGGGTTTTCTAACTGGCATTTTGGACATGGCTCAATCCGCGCAAGCCGAGATCCCGCAGAAGACGATCGTCTTCGTCACGCTCGGGATTCGGCGTGGTGAGCAGCTTTTCGCCCACGAAAATGGAATTCGCGCCGGCAAGAAAACACAGGCTCACGGCCTCGCGGCTCAAGGAATTGCGCCCGGCGCTCAGCCGTACCATCGATGCCGGCATGAGCAAGCGCGCCGCGGCAATCATACGAGCCATGACAAACGCATCCACCGGTTCGGCGTCTGCGAGAGGGGTGCCGTCGACACGAACCAGCATATTGATAGGCACGCTTTCGGGATGCGGCTCGAGAGTCGCCAATTGCTGCAGCAAGCCGATTCTGTCTTCCTCGGATTCGCCCATGCCGATAATGCCGCCGCAGCAAACGGTAATGCCCGCGAGGCGGACAGCTTGAATTGTGCGGAGCCGGTCTTCGTAGCGGCGCGTGGTGATAATCCGGCCGTAAAATTCGGGCGAAGTATCGAGATTGTGGTTATAGGCAGTGAGGCCCGCGTCGGCCAAACGGCGAGCTTGATCGTCGGTCAGCATTCCCAAAGTGCAGCAAACTTCAAGCTTCAGCGAAGCAACGGCCCGCACCATTTCCAAAACGGTGTCGAACTCGCGGCCATCTCTAACCTCCCGCCACGCGGCGCCCATGCAGAAGCGGCTGGCGCCCTCATCGCGAGCTTTTCTGGCGGCTCGGTAGACTTCGTCGACGGCCATCAAAGGCTGATTCTGGATTCCCGTTTCGTAATGAGCGCTTTGCGGGCAATAGCCGCAGTCTTCGGGGCAACCGCCGGTCTTTATCGAGAGCAGACGACAGAGCTGGACGCGGGCGGGATCGTGGAATTTTCTGTGAACTTGCTGCGCGGCGAAAATGAGATCAAACAGCGGCCGATCGTAAATCTCACGAACGGAGTCGCGAGTCCAGTCGTAGCGCAGCGCGGCGCCAGGGGTAAGTTGATCGACGCAGTTAGGGACAAGCGCTTCAGCCATTGGGTCCGACTCCTGCGAGCCAAAAATTGTACCTGATAACCAAGCCCATGCACGCAAAGACTTCTTTACTACTTGAGTGCGTCCCGCCGGTGCCCCGCGCTCAAGAGCATAGTTCGAAAAACCACTAACCGCGGCCTAAGTAGGGCATTTTGGTCGCCATGACCGTCATGAATTGCACGTTTGCCTCTAGCGGCAGAGACGACATATACAGGACGGCACGCGCAACTTCGGCAGGATCCATGGTCGGCTCAACCGCGATCGTGCCGTTCGCTTGCGGGACGCCTTTCTTCATGCGTTCCGCCATTTCGGTGGCCGCATTTCCAATGTCAATCTGTCCGCAAGCAATGTCATATTTGCGGCCATCGAGGGAAGTCGCCTTAGTCAGACCCATAACGCCATGCTTTGTTGCGGTGTAGGGCGCCGAATTGGGGCGAGGGGCATGCGCCGAAATCGAACCGTTATTGATGATGCGCCCGCCGCGCGGTTGCTGGTCCTTCATGATTTTGAAAGCCTCCTGCGTACACAGAAAGGCGCCCGTGAGGTTCGTATCGACGGAAGACTTCCAGTGCTCGTAGGTTAACTCCTCGAGGGGCATTGCCGGATCGCCTATGCCCGCATTGTTGAACAGCAGGTCAAGCCGGCCAAAAGCTTCTTTTGTCTTGTCGAAAAGCGCACGCACGGAGACGGGATCGCGGACGTCCGTGGGTACAGCGAGCGCTGGTGAATTCATGCGCTTCGCCTCAGCCGCGGTCGCCTCCAAGCGCTCCTTGCGCCGGCCGGCCAGAACGACCGAATAGCCGTTCTGTGCAAGCGCAAGCGCGACGCACCGGCCAATGCCGCTCCCTGCACCCGTAACGATAGCGACCTTCGGCCTTGAATCCATGAAATCTTCTCCTTCGAAAGCGCGGCGCTCTCACGCTCTAGGAATTTACACGATTCGCATCTGCTTTGGCTTCGCGGTTCTCTTATTGGCACAAAATTGCACTGCCGAAACAAAAAGACCGGCGAGGGCCGGTCTTTTTATTCGTAAATTCCTACTCTGATGACGCAATCGCGGCGCATCGCCGCGATTGGCTACATCAATTCAGTGATGAGCCCCTGAAAGACGCCCTTGTCGATCTTCATACTCTGGCGAACGACAGGGCCCTTGCGGAGCACGGGTTCACTGGATTCGTAGGTGGGTTGCTCGCTCTTATAGAAGAGGCCGATCGGAATGCGGTCGCCCCATTCATGCGAACGCTCCGTGGCCTGCGCAACATTTGCCGAA
>Ga0210394_10005207_pt1 | contig 14678 bp, 13 predicted proteins | sample IncBWC12MmetaG_FD_160121 | JGI IMG/M metagenome (GOLD analysis project Ga0210394, IMG submission 160121) | Forest soil microbial communities from Barre Woods Harvard Forest LTER site, Petersham, Massachusetts, United States - Inc-BW-C-12-M | ecosystem: Environmental > Terrestrial > Soil >... | reverse complement strand
CCGTGTGTACGGAGATCCTCATCGACCCCGAAAGATTGCCGTGATACGAGCCGATGAACGAGATGAAGCGCGAGCGGCCGGTGGCGGCCTGCAGCACTCGCATGGCGCAATCGTTCGCATCGGAACCCGAATGACCAAACCAGACGCGCCGGTCAACGCCGCCGGGCGTGAGCTGCAGCAATTCTTCTGCGAGTGTCACCGCGCTGTCGTTTGGAAACGCCAGCAGGCTCGCGCCGGCCATGTTGCCGCAGGCGGCCGCGACCGCCTGCGTGATCGCCGGATGGCTGTAGCCCAGGATCGCGGGCCCGAAGGACGCCGACAGATCGAGCAGCCGGCGACCGCCTTCCTCGATCAGGTGATTGCCGCTGCCGCCCACCAGGCACAGGGGCGAGAATCGCAGGCGCGCGATGTTGGCGATGACGCGCGCGTCGCGCTCGCGCAGTGACGGCATGTCAGCGGAACAGCTCGTCAATGTTCAAGTCCAGTGCCACCGCGTGCCGGTTGGTCTCATTCGCGAGACCGATGATGGCCACGAGCTCGCTGAACTGTTCCGGCGTCAGGCCCTTGTTTCTGGCGGCCGCCGAATGCGAGGCGATGCAATAGCGGCAGCCATTGGTGACGCTGACCGCGATGTAGATCAATTCCTTGGTCAGCGCATCGAGTGCGCCCGGGCCCATGACTTCCTTGGAATTGGCCCACATGCGCCGCAGTGTCGGCGGATGGTGTGCCAGCACCTTCCAGTAGTTGTTGACCCAATCGATCTTGCGGGTCGCCATGATGTCGTCATACACGGCACGCACCTCCTCCGAGGCGTCGGCGTACTCGATCGGGGCGCGTGTGGCGCTCGGACTGCTTTTCATGGCCTGCCTCCCAGCCGGGCGATCTCTTCGAGCAGTTGCTGCGTACTGACTTGCCGGCAATAGCCGCGATTATTGCGCAATGACCAGTCATGCCGTTCAGGCGACAGTGTCACGCAAGCATCGGTAGGGACCGTTACCAGATAGCCGAGATCACAGGCGTCGCGTACCGTGGAGTCGACGCACTGATCCGTGAGACATCCGGCAATGACAAGAAAGCGTACGCCGAGATTGCGCAGCACATAGTCGATATTGGTCGAGATGAACACGGACGAGGAGGTCTTTGGAAAGAGGATCTCGTCTTGCGCAGGTCGCAGCTCATCCACGACCCTCGCGTCCGGTGAACCCTTCGGGACGTTGAACCCCGTTATCTTATAGTCGAGCGAGCGGTCGCGGCCGTCGGCCGTCATACTCTCGATGACCGTGTAGGTTACCTCGATGCGCGCGCGCCGGCAGGCCTGCTGCAGCCGGACCATGTTTGGCAGCGCACTTTGCTGCAGCGTGTTGAAAAAGTACCCATAGCGCAGCTGCTTTTCAGCCGCATCGAGATGCGCGTACTCACTGCCGTCCCAGCTGCAGTTGTAATTCTGCACATCGACGAACAGCAGCGCCGTATGGGCTGGTTCGATCGCGATCTCACGGCTCAACGGTTGTGTCATCAACTGGCTCCAAAGAAGCTGCGTTCGGCGTCCTGCAGGGCCTGAGCGATACGGCGGGCCCAGTCCGTCTGCCCGGCTTCGTCCGTCACCAGGTCCTGGCGGATTTCGATCGCGACATAGGGCAGGCCGCGCGCCTCGGCGTGACGCGGTATGGTGAAGTCGCTCTGATCGCTCACGAAGTACGGCTCGTTCTCGGCGATCACCAGATGGGTTTCGCGGCGCAGCCGCTCGAGCACCCGTGAGGCGAATCGGCGGTCGCGGTTATAGAGCACCGCGGCGTGCATCGCGCGGCGCACGCCCTGGTAGACCTCGGTCATGGTGTGTTGAGCCACCAGTATCGTGGGTCGACCGGCCGTCAGCCGCTCGTCGAGCAGCGCGCGCAGGTGGTTGTGATAGGGTTCGAAGATCTCGGTGCGGCGGGCGAGCACGTCTCCAGCGCTCAGGCCGATGTTACCCGGGATCTCGGTCGACTCGCTGGTGCGCGGGATCGAGGAGTGCACGTTCGGGTCGCGATTGCAGTCGATCACGAGTCGCGAATAGTTCTGTGACACCAGCGTCGCATCAAGCGCTGCCGCAACCTGACGCGCGACGCCGAGGCTGCCGATGTCCCAGGCGATGTGCCGCTCCAGCTCCGATGCGGGCAGTCCGAGATCGCCCAGACGTCTGGGGATGAGCCGGCTGGCATGATCGACCACGATCAGGAAATTCGATCTGCCATGTCGCCCCACTTCCGTGTACGGCGGCGGTTCGTCCGCGGCCAGCAGCCGATACGCGTCAGTAGACTTCTGCATAGCGCCGACAGATCTCCGCTTCCTCGAGGTTTTCGACCGCCTGTATTTCAGCACGCTTGAACAGCGTGTAGGCCGACAGCAGATCGGCGCCGAGCCATTCGGCAGCGGCCGAGTTCGCCTCGAGCAGCGCCAGCGCCTCGCTCAAGCTCGCCGGCAATGCCTGACGGTTCGTGAGCTCGATTGCGCGCTGCTCGCGAATGCCCTCGAGGCCGGCCTGCACGAGCATCGCCAGCGCCAGATACGGATTGGCGGTGGCATCGGCGACCCGGAACTCGACGTTGAATTGTCGCGAGCGCTGTGCGGCATCGCTGCCGCTCACGGGGCAGATGCGCAGCGCGGCCCCGCGATCGAGCGGCGCCACATCGGCATATACGGGCGCCCAGCGATTGGGCCGCAGCCGGTAGTACGATGGCACCGACGCCGCGGTCAGGGCACACAGCGAAGGCAGGTGATGCTGAATGCCGGCGACGAAATGGCTGCCGTGGCGTGAAAGCCCCCAGGGCCGCTGCGCGTCGAACAACACCGGCTCACCGTCCCGATCGAGAAAACTCCAATGAATGTGCGTGCCGTTGCCGATTCCGTCCGGTGCCGGTATCGGCGCGAAACTTACGCGATGACCCAGCCGATGGGCGACCGCCTGCGCGATCTCGCGCGTAATCACGGCATCGTCGGCCGCGCGCAACCCGGGCGCCGGCGCCGAGGTGACCTCGAATTGACACGGGCCGTATTCGGACAGGAATGAGTCCGGAATCACGCCTGCCTGCCGCATCGCCGCCAGCAGCGACTCGCCGAAGGCGCCCTGGCGACGATAGGCATCAAGCTCATAGGGCTGCCATGGATGCGCGGCGACGCCGTCGTAGACGAGTTCCTGTTCGAAGCTCGCGAGCAGGCTGAGCCCGGTCTCAGCCTGCAGGCGATCGAGCGCGCGCCGCAGGATGTGGCGCGGACAGAAATGCCACGGCGTGCCTTCGAGCGTTCGAATGTCACCGAGATAGAAGTACTCGCTGCTGCCGTCGCCGAACGGCACATACACACGCGTGCTCGCATCGGGTATCAGCATCACCTCGCCGGTGGTGCCGAAGGTCGTCACGTGGATGGGACCGAAGGCCGACAAGAAAATGTTCGTCGGCGCGAGGCCGACACCGCGCTGTAGCCGTGACGGCAGATCGGCTGCCGGAAAGCTCTTGCCGCGAAAATGACCGGAAAGATCGCAGGTACCCACGAACACGATCTGTTCGCGTTCCATCTTGAGACCTCGGGTAACGAGAAGCTTGAGCGCAAGGGTACCATCCTCTATAGAATCAAAGCGCACTCGAGGAGGCTTTGATGTCGCAAATCGTCACCGCTTTACTCAGCGCCGGCATGGTGCTTGGGCTCGCGGGCGCGCCGGTGGCCTCGGCTGCGACGACCTCGGCACCGGCGGCGGGCAGTCTGGAGCAGGCCTACGCGATTCTCCAGGAAGCGAGCTTCATCGACCTGACGCATGAGTTCGGACCGGCGACGCCGCACTGGAAGGGATTCGCGCCGGAAACGGTCATTACGCTGTTCACCATCCCCAAGGACGGCTTTCACGCCGAGAGCTTCTGCCATCCGGGGCAGTGGGGCACGCACGTCGATCCGCCCGCGCATTTCCACGACGGACTCAAGACCGTCGATCAGATCGATCCGAAGCAGTTTCTGCTGCGGCTCGTGGTGCTCGACGTGCACGAGCAGGTCGCCCGGGATGCCGACTACGTGGTATCGCTCGAGGACGTGAAGCGCTGGGAAGGCAGGCATGGCCGAATCCCGGCCGGTGCTTTCGTCGCGCTGCGTACCGACTGGTCGAAGCGCTGGCCGGACGATGCGGCCATGCAGAACCTCGATGCCAAGGGCGTAGCGCACTATCCGGGCTGGAGCAAGCCGGTGCTGCAGTACCTGTACGAAACCCGGAAGATCACGGCGTCGGGTCATGAGACCACGGACACGGATCCGGGGCTTGCGGTCACCAAGGACGACTACTCGCTCGAGAGCTACATCCTCGGCACCAACCACTTTCAGATAGAGCTGCTCGCGAATCTCGATCGCGTGCCCGAGGCCGGCGCACTGGTCATGGTGAGCTTTCCAAAGCCGGTCAACGGCACCGGCTTTCCGGCGCGCGTCGTCGCCCTCGTTCCCAGGAACTGATCAGTGCAGACCAAGCCGCGCGCGCAGTTCCTTGGCGGTCAGCAGCTGCACGTACACCGGCGAACCAACATCGAATAGTCTGGCCTGAGACAGCGGACCGACCACGACCGGTTCGAAGCCCGCGTCCCGGACCAGTTGGCTCGCCAGCTCGAGTGCTTGGGGCTCATCGCCCGCGAGCGGAATAGCCACCCGCTCGCCACTGCGGTGTGCTTCGCTCTGCAGGCTCTTATAGTTGATGGCATTGAAGGCGCGCACCAGCCGCACGCCCGGCAGATATTCGGCTGAGGCCGCGCCGGTGCCCTTGCGACGCGCTTCATTTGCCATCTCGCCGTCGCGCTCAGGGTACGGATTGCCGGTATCGAGCACGATCTTGCCCGCGAGTTCGTGCGCCAGATCCCGTCCGACCTGCGGCAGGGCCCCATACGGAATCGAGATCAGTATCACATCGCCAAAATTCGCTGCATCGCGTGGTGTGCCGATCTGGGCCGTGGGGCCGAGTGACTGCGCCAGCGGCTTGAGCTCCTCGGGGTGGCGCGATGAGATCATGACTGGGTGGCCGGCCTTGACCCAGAGCGTGGCCAGCGTGCCACCGATATGGCCGGCGCCGATGATGCCGATCTTGAGCGGCGCGGCACCGGCAGCCGCTGCGCCGGCGGTCAGTGGCAGGCCAAGAATCGATGCTCCGAACATGAGCAGCGCGGGAAGGGTGCTGATCGTTCGCATGGCTGTGGGACCCGTCGGGGGGATGACGAGTATTCGTGAGACCGCGGTCCAACTCAATAGCCAGACTGCCGGCGGACCGGGCGCCGGGCTATTGACAGCCGTTACGACTATGCCTTAACTGCCGAGCCCTCGAAACCAGAGGTTTGCCGCATGATCGACCGACCGGTAGCCCATCGCCTGATGCCCTTGATTGCGCTTGGAATGATGTCATTGCCGCTGGCCCTGCCTGGCGCCACCGGCGATGAGGCCATACCGACGATGTGGGATCTTGGTGATCTGTACGCGACGCCCGAGGCCTGGAGCGAGGCGTTTGACAAGACCAAGACCGCCGCCGAGAAACTCGACAGCTTCCGCGGCACGCTCGGCAACAGCGCCGACGCCATGTTCACGGCGCTCGATGCGCTTTCGGCCCTCAACCGCCAGGGGGACCGTCTCGCCGTCTACGCGATGCTCAAGGGCGATGAGGATCTGCGCGTCGCCAAGGAACAGGAGCGTCGGCAGCAGGCGCAGGCCCTTGGCACGCTGCTCGGCGAGAAGACCGCTTGGGTCAATCCCGAGATCGTCGCGCTCGGCGCCGGCAAGGTGGCCGAGTTCGAAGGGCAGCGCAAGGATCTCAAGGATCGATTCGGCTTCTTTCTGCAGGACGCTCTGCGTTCGGCGCCACACACGCTCGGTATCGAGTCCGAATCCGTGCTGGCCGCAACCGGCGATGTGCTGTCGCAGCCGACCGCGGTCTACCAGCAGTTGGCGTTCTCGGACATGCCCTATCCGGATTTCACGCTGCCGAGTGGGGAAACCGTGCGGCTCGATGAGCCGACCTACGAGAAGTACCGGCAGGTCAACGACCGCGGCGAGCGCAAAGCCGTATTCGACGCGTTCTGGGGTACGTACAAGAAATACGAGAGCACCTTCGGAGCGAACCTGACCACGCAGGTGATGGGCGATGTTTTTACCGCCAAGGCGCGCCATTACGATAGCGCGCTGGCGGCCGCGCTGTTCCAATCGAACATGCCCGAGTCGGTCTATCGCACGCTGGTGTCGGAGACCAACGCCGCGCTGCCGACGCTGCATCGATATCTCAAGATGCGCAAGGCGCGTTTAGGCGTCACGGACGAGCTGGCTTACTACGACAACTATCCGCCGATGTTTCCGCTCGCGAGCCTTCCGACCTTCAGCGTCAAGGAATCCGAGACCCTGACCCTCGCGGCGCTGCAGCCGCTGGGTGAGGACTATCTGGCGCTCATGCGCAAGGGCTTCGCGGGCCAGTGGATGAATGTGCTGCCGCATCCGGGCAAGGCCTCCGGTGCCTATATGAACGGCTCGGCCTACGACGTGCATCCCTATCTGCTGCTCAATCACCACGATGACTACCAGTCGCTCACCACGCTGGCGCACGAATGGGGGCATGCCGTGCACACGCTGCTGACCGATGCGGCGCAACCGTACGAGAAGTCCAATTACTCGACTTTCATTGCCGAGTCCGCGTCGATCGGCAATGAAATGCTGCTCAATGACTACATGGTTGCGCATGCCAGGAACAAGGCCGAGAAGCTTTACTACCTCGGCATCGGAATCGATGCCATCCGCAGCACGTTTTTCCGGCAGGTACAGTTCGCCGAGTTCGAGCTCGCGATCCATGAGGAAGTCGAGCAGGGCCGTCCGCTTTCCGGCGAGCGTCTCAGCGAAATGTACTGCGGTCTGCTCAAGCGTTTTTACGGCGAGCAGCAGGGCGTCATGAAGATCGATCCCGCCTATTGCATCGAATGGGCGTTCGTGCCGCATTTCTACCGGGACTTCTACGTCTGGCAGTACGCGACTTCGATGGCCGGTGCGGCCGAGCTGACCGATGCCATCGTCAAGGGCGGAGCCCCGGCGCGCGCGCGTTTCCTCGATATGCTGCGTGCGGGGGCTTCGGACTATCCGTACGAGCTCTACAAGAAGGCCGGCATCGACATGGCGACGCCGGCTCCTTACCGGGCGCTGGTTGCGCGCATGAATCGTCTGATGGATCAGACCGAGGCGCTCGAAAAGGCGAAGTAGGGCGACGCAGGCGTGGCGCCGCAGGGTTGGAATCCGGCGCAATATCTGCGCTTCTCGCAGCCGCGCATGCGGCCGGCACTCGAGCTGCTGGCGCGCGTCGAGCTCGATGCGCCGGTCGCGGTTTACGATCTCGGTTGCGGCAGCGGCTCGATGACGCGAATCATGGCGGAACGCTGGCCCGGGGCCAGTGTGACGGGCGTGGACGCATCGCGCGACATGCTCGAGGCGGCGGGGAGTGCTCTGCCGAATCTGCACTGGCAGCAGCAGGACATCGACGCCTGGCAACCGGTGGCTGCACCGGAGCTGATCTATTCCAACGCGGCGCTGCACTGGCTCCCGGATCACGAGACGCTGCTGGCGAAGCTGATCGCGTGCCTCAAGCCCGGTGGCTTACTGGCGGTGCAAATGCCGAGGAATTTCTCGGCGCCCTCGCATGTCGCGATCGGCGACACCGTGCGCGCCGGCCCGTGGCGTGCGCGGCTCGAGCCGCTGCTGCGTGAATCGCCGGTGGCCGATCCCATGTGGTATCTCGATCTGCTCAGTGCGCGCTGCGAGGCGGTCGATTTATGGCAGAGCGAGTACTACCAGGTTCTGCGCGGCGACAATCCCGTCAAGGAGTGGACCAAGGGCACGTGGCTGGCACCGCTGCTCGCCGCGCTGGCCGAGCATGAGCGTGATGCGTTTGAGCAGGCGTATGCCGAGCGCGTCGCCCGCGCTTACCCGCGGCGCGCCGACGGCACCACGGTGCTGCCCTTCAAGCGGCTGTTCTTCGTGGCGCGTCGCGCCTGACGCGCCGCGCTCGACTCGCTCAACTGCCCAACGCTGCGGACGGCAACGGCGCCATCGGCCGCGCGGCCGCATCGGCGCCGCGTTGGTCCAGCAGTCGGCGCGTGAACAGGAACGACAGGCCGGCGAGAAAGCAGATGGTGCCGGAAATCCAGAACGCCGGGCGATAGTCGCCGAAGCTGGTGCGGATCGCTCCGCTGCCCAGCGCCGCGAGCGCTGCGCCCAGCTGGTGCGCGGCCGCGATCCAGCCGAACACGACACCGGCGTTGTGACGCCCGAATAGATCCGCGGTCAGCCGTACCGTCGGAGGCACGGTCGCAACCCAATCCAGTCCATAGAACACCGCAAACCACTTGAGCTCGGAACTGCCCTGAACCAGCGTGTACGGCAGGCACAGCAGCGACAATCCGCGCAGTGCGTAGTAGATGAACAGCAGATAGCGGCTCGAGAATCGATCGCTGAGCCAGCCGGAGATCGTGGTACCGATGATGTCGAACACGCCCATCATGGCGAGCAGTCCCGCGGCACGCACTTCAGGAATGCCGAAGTCGTGGCAGGCCGGAATCAGATGCGTGCCAATGAGCCCGTTGGTGCTCGCGCCGCAAACGAAAAAGCTGCCTGCGAGCACCCAGAACGCCGGGGAGCGCCGCACCAGCGCCAGCGCCTGCAGCGGCATCAGCGAGCTCGGCGCCGGCTTCGATGTCGCCGGCGCCAGCACTTCGCCGTAGCGCGCCAGGCCCAGCTCCGCCGGTCGATCGCGCATCAGCGCGAACACCAGCACAAACACCGCTGCCGCGCTCGCGGCCACCAGCAGCGCCACGCTGCGCCAGCCGGAGATCTCGAGCAGTCGTGCCAGTACCGGCAGGAACAGCAACTGGCCGGTGGCATTGGCCGCCGTCAGTACGCCGAGTACCAGTCCGCGTTGCCGCTCGAACCAGCGGTTGGCGATGACCGCTGCCAGCACGATCGAGGTGACGCCCGTGCCCGAACCGACGCAAACGCCCCAGAGCAGCGTCAGCTGCCACTGCGTTCGCATGAAGGTCGTCAGCGCCACTGAAATCGCGAGCAGGGCCAACGCGCACAGGATGATGCGACGCAGGCCCCAGCGATCCATCAGACTGGCGGCAAACGGCCCGATCAGGCCAAACAGCGCCAGGTTGATCGCGATTGCGACCGAGATTGCCGCGCTGGTCCAGCCGAACTCCGACTCCAGCGGCACCATGAGCACGCCGGGGGTGGCGCGAATGCCGGCGGTCACGAGCAGCACCAGAAAAGTGACCGCGGCGATGACCCAGGCGTAATGCAGGCGCGAGGCTGGAGATCCACTGTTCATTGCGGGACCTTGCGGATGCCATGGCAGGCGCGGCATGGTAGCATCATTGATGTGTACACATCAAATATGACGATGGGTGCGATATGAACCCCAATGTGCGCGAGGTCCCACGCCCCTGTGCCTGCACCAGCGTGCGCAAGACCGCGCGCGTGCTGGCGCGAACCTTCGATTCGGCGCTGTCCGACTCGGGCTTGAACATTACCCAACTGGCCGTGATGCGCGCAGTCCTGCGCCACCCGCACGAACCGCTGACGCGAGTCGCCGAGGATCTCGCGATGGACCGTACCTCCCTGTATCGTGCACTGGCCGCGCTCGAGAAGCAGCGCTGGGTCACCTTGCACCATGGCCCGGACGCTCGCACGCGCACGGCTGCGATCACCGCTGCCGGAGAGAGCGTGCTGGGCCGGGCGGAACCGGGCTGGGCCACGACGCAGCACGCATTGATCGAGCGCTTTGGTGCCGCGCAGTGGCAGACCCTGGTGGCGGAACTGCGGCGCCTGGCGGACTGTGCACGGGAACTCGGGACTTCGGAGTGATCTCTAGCTTGAGTTGGCGGACGATCTGGCTTTACACCCGGACCCAATATGCTGCTCGTCATGAGCAGCAGCGGTGCGCGAGTGATCGAGCGCGCCCGGGACAGCTAACCGGCGCTCTTATGTCACGCTGAGCCGCGCGCGCGGCGTCACAGTCTGCAACTCCAGGAGCTGTGACCCAATTAACGCCGTCCTGCGGGGGCCACTCCTATCATCTGTCAAATGAGGAGCACCGCCGTCGCGAGCGAGTCCGTGGATCAACCATTGGCGGTGCAGCCCTGATGCGCCTGAACACACTGCGTTCGAAGATGGTGGTGTTCCTGGTGGCGCTGCTGGGCGTCATTCAGATCGGCGTATTCACCCTGGTCAATTCTGCCACCACCCGCGCCGCCCGCATCAAGATCGACGATGAGCTCGTGGTTGGCGAGAAGGTGTTCGCGAGCGAACTCAAGCAAAACGCCGATCGACTGGCGCAGGCGGCCTCGGTGCTGGCCTCCGACTTCGCGTTTCGCGAGGCCATCGCCACCGGCGATAGCGCCACCATGGAGTCGGCACTCGAGAACCACGGCGCGCGCGTCAAGGCGGCGGTGGTGCTGTTCGTCGACCTGCAGGGCATGGTGCTCGACGATACGATACGCGGCACGGTCGAACCGCGCCGCTTCGAACTGCAGTCGCTGATCGATCGCGCCAAGAGCGCCGGCCAGGCGACTTCGATCGCGATGATCGATGAGCGCGTGCTGCAGCTCGTCGCGGTACCCGTGCAGGCGCCGATCACGATCGGCTGGATCGTGATCGGCTTTCCGGTGGATCAGATCCTGGCCACCGACTTGCGCAACCTGACGGGTCTGCAGGTGTCGTTCGTCACTGAACAGGACGGTCGCTGGAACCTGCTGGCCTCGACCCTTTCACCGGAACTGTCGCAGTCGCTGCTGGAGGTGCTGCCGCCGTATGCGCAGGCGCGCAATACGCGCATATTGGCCATGCCGGAGCAGCATCAGCTGCGGGTCGTGCCACTCGGAGAGAGCGGATCGAATCATTTCGTCGCCGTGCTGCAGCGGCCGATCAACGACGCGATGGGCAGCTTTCGCGATTTGAGCACCCAGCTGATCGCGCTCGGCCTGTTCAGTCTGCTGCTATCGATCGCCGGCAGTGTCGTGATAGCGGTCGGCATAACGCGCCCGCTCGACGCGCTGCTGCAGGCGGTGCGACGGATACGTCGCGGCGATTATGCTGAGCCGATCGCAATTCATCGCGGCGATGAGATTGGCATCCTGGCGCAGGGGCTCGATCACATGCGCGCCGGCATTGCCGAGCGTGAGCAGAAGATTCTCAAGCTCGCCTACGAAGACTCGCTGACGCGGCTGCCGAATCGCTCGCAGTTCGGCGAGCAACTGCAGCGCGAGATCCTGAGCGCCGCCGAGCAGCACCGAACGCTGGCGATCTTCGTGATGGATCTGGATCGTTTCAAGTACGTCAACGACCATCTGGGCCATAGCGTCGGCGATCACGTCCTGACCGAGGTGGCGGTGCGTCTGCGCAATCTGCTGCGCGAGGGCGACTGCGTCGCGCGTCTGGGCGGCGATGAGTTCGCCGTGCTCGTTCCGACCGCTGACGATGAGCGCGTCACGAATCTCGCCAGCAGCATCATCGCAGCGCTCGAGCAGCCGATCGATTTCGAAGGGCAGCCGCTCGATGTCGGCGCCAGCATCGGCATTGCTCTCTACCCGGTGCACGGCGGCGACGCGCAGACGCTGATGCGCAACGCCGACATTGCAATGTATGTCGCCAAGCGCACGCGCTCGGGCTTCACGGTCTACGATCCGTACTACGACACTTCGCAGCAGGAGCACCTGTCGCTGCTCGGAGAGCTGCGCCGCGCGGTCGAACAGAACGAATTGCGGCTCTACTATCAGCCCAAGGTCACGCTCAATTCCGCGGGCATCCACGCCGCGGAGGCCCTGATCCGCTGGATACACCCGGTACGCGGCATGGTGCCCCCGGGGCTGTTCATACCGTTTGCCGAGCACACCGGCTACATCAAGATTCTGACGCGCTGGGTGCTGACCGAGGCGATCCGGCAGTGCGGCGCCTGGCTGCGGCAGAACGTGCAGGTGGAGATATCCGTGAATCTGTCGGCGCGCGACCTGTCGGCGCGCGAGCTGCCGGAGCTGATCAGCGGCCTGTTGGCGGAACACCAGGTGCCGCCGCATATGATCTGTCTCGAAATTACCGAGAGCGGCTTCATGGAAGACCCGGCGCACGCGCAGCGGGTTCTGGATCGCTTGTCGGCGATCGGGCTGCGCCTGTCGATCGACGACTACGGTACCGGCTACTCCTCGCTCAGCTATATCATGAAATTGCCGGTCAACGAGCTCAAGATCGACCGCGCTTTCGTCTCCAACATGTCCGAGGATCCCGACATGATGACGATCGTGCGATCGACCATCGAGCTCGGCCACAATCTGGGGCTCAAGGTCGTAGCCGAGGGCATCGAGGATTCCAAGGGCTACGCGCTGCTGCGCGGTCTCGGTTGCGACTATGCGCAGGGCTACTACATCAGCCCGCCGATGTCGGCGGAGGCATTGCCCGCCTGGCTCGATGGCAGCGTGACCATCCGCCGCCTGCCCGAGTCGATGATGTCCGCCGTGCCGGCCGAGTCGGAGGAGTCCGGGGTCTCGGCCGTAGGGTGAGTCGCAGCGGCTACTGAGCCCGGCGCTGTTGCTTGCGTTCGGCGGAGTACCGTCGCAGCACCGCAACCGCGAGCGCCATGAGCACCGGCCCCACGATCAGCCCGGGCAGCCCGAACACTTCCAGTCCGCCAAACAGCGCGACGAATACCAGCAGCGCCGGCATGGCTTCATCCCCCACCAGCCGTGGCCGGATCAGGTAATCGCTGAGGCCGACCACGAACAGGGCGCCCCACGCCAGCTCGATCACGGCTTTGGCCGGATGGCCGATCGCGAACAGATACAATCCGGCCGGCACCCACACCAGCAGCGTGCCGACCGCCGGGATCAGCGAGGCCAGCGCAGTCGCAATGCCGAAGAAAATCGGCTGCGGCACGCCGGTGATCCAGAAGCCGATGGTGGCCAGGAATCCCTGTGAAAGTCCGGTGACGATCGTGCCCGAGATCGTCATGCGTCCGACGCGGCGGAACTCGGCCAGCAGCTCACGCGTGTGTTCTGGATCGAGCGGCGAAATCACGACCATCGCCGACACCATGCGCGGCCAGTGGCGCAGCACCAGGTGCATCGTCAGCACTGCGAAGAACAGACCGAGCAACACCGAGAAGGTACCCGTTGCCAGCGAGCCTGCGATGGTTGCCGAGCGCGAGGCGATCTCGCCGGCACCGGCTTCGAGCCGCGATGTCAGGTCGTCGATCGAAATGCCGATTCTTCCGAGCCAGCCGGTCACCGCGTCGAGCCATTTGCTGAGCTCGCCACCGGCGTGCAGCTGCGTACGCAGCGCATTGGCGAGTGCGACCACACGCGTGACGAAACGGGTCACGAAGGCACTGAGCGCACCGACCAGAACCAACAGAGAGGTGACCACGGTGATCAGCGATGCGGCCACAGGGCGATCGATCCGGCGTCTCAGGAATTCATAGACCGGGTAGAGCGTGAAGGCCAGCAACGTCCCGAGCAGAATTCCGGTCGCAAACGGCAGTGCCAGCCAGACGATGGCCATGACGGCGCCCAGCGCCAGCCAGCCGGGCGCCCCGCGCGCGCGCGCTCTCACCAAAATTGAATTCCTATCCGGTCCGGCCCCATGCTGGGTGCGAAAAATACGCTCATTTGCGCCGCGGCGTTCACCTTTCGGAGAGGTCGAGCAACACGGCATGCGCGCTACAATGCGCGCCCCGCACCATGACCGATGCAGTAACTGAAGTCTTTCGATCACCCTACCGGTCGGAATGCCATGAGCGCGCGTTCATGCTGTCGGCGGTGGGCATCCCGAGCGCGATCGAGTTCGATGGCGAGGGCTTCCTGCTGACGGTCGATGCGGCGAGCGCCGCCGGGGCGCTGAGCCATCTGCAAGCCTACGAGATCGAGCGCCGCGCGCCGCGGCCGCCGCGGCCGCCGCCGGTGCGGGTGTGGCCGCACGCGTGGGTGGGGTGCGTGCTGTATGTGGCCGTGCTGCTCGCCGTGGCGCTCGCGGTGGCGAACGGCTGGTGGCGGCTCGATGCCTTCGATGCCGGCGAACTCGATGCGGCGCGGCTGCAGAGCGGACAATGGTGGCGCGCCTGGACTGCCCTGACGCTGCATCTGGATGGTGCGCATCTGCTGGCCAATCTCGGCGCCGGCGTCTGGTTCGGCTACCTGGCGGCCGCTGAGCTTGGCAGCGGCAGCGCCTGGCTTCTGACGGTGAGCGGGGCGGGGCTGGCCAATCTGATCGAAGGCCTGCTTGGACCGGCCACGCATCGTTCGGTGGGCGCATCGACCGCGGTGTTCACTGCGCTCGGATTGCTCGTGTCGCACTCCTGGCGCCTGCGTCTGCATGTGCCGCAGGGCTGGGCGTTGCGCTGGGCACCGCTGGTGGCCGGGGCGGTGCTGCTCGGCTGGTTTGGCTCCGAAGGCGAGGGCACCGACGTCGTCGCGCACGCGCTCGGGTTTCTTGTTGGCTGTCTGCTTGGCGCCGCCGCGGCTGTGCCGTCGGTAGCAAAGATTCTGGAGCGCGTGCCGCAATGGCTGAGCGGAGCTCTGGCCGTGCTGTCACTTGCCATTGCCTGGGCGTGCGCGCTGATGCGCACTTAGCGCACGGCGAACATGCCGGCGCCCAGTATCGCGCGCTGC